>Ga0111200_1028_pt1 | contig 12681 bp, 8 predicted proteins | sample DeeMarSWOR324_28_FD_80374 | JGI IMG/M metagenome (GOLD analysis project Ga0111200, IMG submission 80374) | candidate division Zixibacteria bacterium SM23_73
AATTTTGTTCATAAAAAACGATTCAGGTTCAACCCCTACGCCTTCGAGTTAGCTAAATTAGTTCGGGAAGGACATCTGGATCGAAATAAGGCATCAAAAAGGCTCGCCCAACCGGAGAATATGAAAGTGGTCAACTGGGTGAAAAAGAAGTTGGATTTAGCTAAATTGTAAGACAGCATTATCTTACCTCTTGCAGGGAGGATAATCTATCGGGTGTGTTGAAAAAGTCATTTTTTCCGTTGCGTCAGGACTGGGTCCTGACACAACTTTACGCCTCAGACTGACATTTTTGGATAGGCTCTCCCACCACAATAAAAAAATTATGGAAAAGAGTGATCAAAAATTATGAGCTATTCAGTTATTAAAGCGAATGTTCAAAAGGACAAACAAAGGATTCTTTCCATCTGGGAGAAAAATTTTAAGGACATTCCTCAGGAAAGATATCCCTGGTTCTATGAAAATAATCCTTACGGAGAAGCCTTAAGCTGGCTGGTTACAGATCAAAAAACAAATTCGGTCGTCGGCTCAACCGCTTTGTTTCCCCGAAGGATGAATCTAAATGGGAAGAAGGTATTAGTTGGCATTGCTGCGGATTTTGCGGTCAACCAAGAGCACCGAAGCTTGTTTGCCGCCCTGAAGTTGCAAAAGGCGGTGATCTCCGGGTGCAATGAAAATAAGGTGGAGTTCATATATGGATTCACCAATGAGCAATCCGAAGCCGTTCTTTTAAGAGCCGGTTACAAAAGGTTGGGTGAGGTCCACAGATTGGCTAAATTGCTCAGGACAAAAAATAAACTAAGAAGATACTTGCCCCTGCCTGGGACTGGTCTGTTTTCCATCCCCTTGGATTTTATCTTAGCCACATTTTCAAAAGAAAGAAGCTATGCCAAATCAAAGGATTTCAAAATAGAGTTCCCGAAAAGATTTGATGAGCGATTCGAATCTCTTTGGGAGGAGGCAAAATCCCAGTTCGGAGTGATCGGGGAAAGGAACAGGCAATACCTGAATTGGAAATATGTAGATAACCCCCACAAAAAATACCATATCTTTTCTTTGGCTGAAAAGGAAGGGGAAAAAATTTTGGGGTTCGTGGTTTTCCATTTGCAGGACAACAATTGTTTCGTAGCGGATCTGCTTTATGCAAATTCAGATTTCGCTTTGAAATCTCTGTTAGCCCAGTTCATTATCTTTTTGAGAAAAGAGGGGATCGACTCCGTCTCGATTTTGATTTTGGGCCCTCCATCCTTAGTTAAAAATCTGAAAGCATTCGGATTTCATTCCAGAAAGGAAAACTCAAAAGTTTTGATCTATATCGATGGAAAAAGCCCCTACCTCCCTTTGGTGATGAATAAAGAAAATTGGCTCTTGCTGGAGGGGGATCGAGATATATGAATGGGTAAACTAATGGAAGGTCTCCTAAATAACATTATATTTTAGCTTGTCATTGCGAGGAGCAAAAGCGACGAAGCAATCTTTCAGGGTCAATGAGATTGCTTCGTCCCCCGCCTTTGGCGGGGGGACTCGCAATGACAAATCATTTAAGATTATTTAAGAAACGATGTACTAACTTATCTTATGGCTTCATAATTGGGACTCGAGGTGGGCGTGAACAAACACAGAATACTTTTTGTCGACTCTGGATTTGGTTATGGGGGGTCGGCAAGTTTTTTATATAGCTTTTTGAATAAACTGAACCGCTTGAAGTTTGAGCCGGTGGTGGTTTATTACTTTAATGCTAAAGGTCCGTTGGTGAATCGAATAAAGAGTCTGGGGATTGAGGTAATCAGTCTGGGGATGAAAACCAAGCAAAGACAGGATTACTCTCTGGAAGGGAGTATTGCCTCTACCCGAAAAGTTTCAAAGATTTTGAAGCTGAAAAAATACTCCAGAACCCTATTTGAATTCATAACCTTGGATTTAAAATCAGCCTTGATCTTAGCTGATATTTTACGCAGAAAAAAGATCGAACTCTTAGCCTTGAATAATGATCTCCATTTTCATTGGCCCAGCCTTATCGCCTCTAAGGTAGTTGGAATTCCTTGTCTTTGTCGTAAAGCGGGGATAGGAGGGGGAAGGAAGATAAAAAGAATATTCGGCTGGTTGGTGGATATGTCTGCAGCCATTTCTATGGCTGCCGCCGAGGATTACCTCAAAAGCGGAATGCCGCCACAAAAGTTGGTTACCATTTATGAAGGGGTGGACCTTAAAAAGTATTACCCTCATCCCCAAAACAACCGCATGCGAGAGAAGTTCAACATTCCAGCTGAAGCAAAAGTGGTTGGATACATATCTCGTCTTGCGCTGGGGAAAGGACATTCGGATTTCGTTAAAGCGGCTTCCTTGGTGCTTGAGAAAAAACAAGACGTTTTTTTCCTTATCATCGGGGAAGATCTGCAGTTTGAGGGAATGTTGCGAAAAAAGTTAGAACACCAGGTAAGAAACTTAAAATTAGAGAAAAACGTGATCCTTACAGGATGGAGAGACGATTTGTTAAATATCTTCTCTACCATAGACATCTTTGCCCACTGTCCCAATACCTGGAACGAAGGCTTGGGCATTGCTGCCTTAGAGGCAATGGCAATGGGAAAGCCGATGGTGGTGACTGCCAATGGAGGGCTAAAGGAGACCACCATAGATGGGGTAACAGGTTTTGTGGTTTCCATCGGAGATGTAGAAGCCATTGCACAAGCCATATTGAAGTTGGTAGATGATCCCCAACTGATGAAACAAATGGGAAGGCAAGCCAGGCTCAGGGCAGAACAAAAATTCAATATAGAAGACAATGTAAGAAAAACCGAGGAGCTCTTCGATAGTATGTTAGACCAACATAATAGTGCCGCGTAGCCAAGCCCTCATGGCTTGGCTGGCCCATTTGGGCTTACACGTGATTCATTTAAAAACGCAAAACTTTTGTTACAATTAATGATAACCTCACCCCCTTAGTCCCCCTCTCCATGAAATGGAGAGGGGGAGCATCAAAGATGCATACGCATAGGGGGAGAGATAAAAAACTACGAATTTACAGCAAGAAACGCAATTAAAACAATATGCAAAAATTAAAAGACATTATCAAAAGCGTGCTCTATCATGCAGGATATTATCATTGGATTAGATTCCAGGATAGCCGGAGGAATGATAATAAAAGACTTTTGATACTAACCTATCATAATATTTCAGAAGGATCAGAATTTTTTCTAAAAGAACACCCCTTTAAAGTAAGACCCGTGATCACCACCAAACAATTCGAAACCCATCTGAGAGTTCTGAAACAAAAATTTTGCGTCCTTCCGCTAAAAGATGCAGTATGTGAAATGAAGGAAAACAAGGGACCAAAGAAAGATTTGGTTGCTATCACCTTTGATGACGGCTACCGGTCTTTTTATCATTTGGCTTTGCCTCTCTTAAAGAAATATGATTTGCCGGCAACTGTCTTTTTGCCCACAGACTTCATAAACAGGAAGATGATCTTTTGGTGGGACAAGCTCAGTCAGGTTCTCTTGTCTGATAATATCAAGAGAGTATCTAGATCCATTCTACTCCCCATCATCGGAGAAAAGTTGGCTGAGAAATTCTTTGCTATAAAGAGAGCTTTACAAAAAAGGATAAATTTCTTAGTGGAGCTGGAGAGCTATTTGATTGGATTGGAAGATGGTTTGATTGAAGAGAAAGTAAAAAAACTCCAGGATATTTTCTGTCCATATGGAGAGATGGATTTATTTGATGAAGTACTGCCTTTGACCTGGAAACAGATAAAGGAACTCTCTGGGTTTAACATAGAATTTGGCTCCCATACTTGTTCTCATTTGAATCTAAAAAATGCCTCTCAAGAGAAAATTGAAAAAGAGATCGCCTGCTCTAAGGAAGAAATCGAGAGCCAAACTGGCAAACGGGTAAATTGTTTTGCTTACCCCTATGGCTCCGATCTTCAAACCTATAAGAAAATCAAACCAATCTTAGCCAAACATAAATTCCTTTGCGCCTGTTTAGCTCTGCCAGGAATAAACTATAAAGATACAGACCCCTATTTTTTAAGAAGAGAGTTTTTATCCTGGACCAATTCAGAACCATTAATAAAAAGAGAGTTGATCTTAGGTTTTGCACGGGGAAAGAGAATCCTGAGTAAGCAAATTAATACAAGCACATTAGATAAAATGTCATTGCGAGTCCCGATGAAATCGGAACGAAGCAATCTCATATAGAAAGAGATTACCAAGCAACGACAATACAAAAACATTCAGTGCGTTTGCATTGGTTTTTAACTCATCAAAAGGCTATGGATATCGGAAAACGAATCATAAGAAACGTGTTTTCCAACTGGTGCACCTATTTTATCAACATAGTGATTGTCTTTTTCCTATCACCTTTTGTGGTTCATACTTTGGGCAACACCGGATATGGAATCTGGATATTGGTGGGATCTTTGACCGGATATTTAGGTCTTTTGGATCTAGGAATCAGACCCGCCATCGTAAGGTATGTCTCTAAATACAAAGCTTTAAATGATGACGAAAGCATCAATCAGGTAATAAATACCAGTCTTTTGATCTTTACCATAGCCGGACTTTTGGCTTTGCTCATAAGTTTAATCTTAGCCTATTTCTCCGTTGATATTTTCAAAGTCACAAAGGATTATCACAGAGAGCTCAGATTGGTAGTGGTACTGGTAGGACTGAATGTGGCTTTAGGATTTCCCTTTGGAGTGTTTAATGCCTTCCTGAATGCCTGGCAAAGGTTTGACCTAAACAATGCCATCATCATCTCCGCATATCTTCTGCGTGCCGGATTGATCGTCTTGTTTCTCAAGTTAGGTTACGGCCTTTTAGCTCTGGCTTTGATAACCCTCTCCACCAGTTTGGTGGAATATGTGCTTAAGATAAGATACTGCTTTAAGGTTTTTCCGGCTCTGAAGATCAAACTTAGTCTGGCCAATAAAAAGACATTGAAGATGATCTTCCAATTCAGTCTTTTCAGCTTCATCATGGGGGTCTCCACCTTGTTGGCCTATTATTCCGATTCGATCGTGATCGGCTATTTTCTTTCTGCAGCCACCATCACCTTTTTTGCCATAGCCGCCAATCTGATAGAGTATCTGAAGCAATTGGTAAATACGGTCTCGGTCACCCTCACTCCGGTGGCAAGCACATTTGATGCACTGGGTGATTTGAGCCGGATGAAAGACCTCCTTCTGGTTGGGACAAAATATCTCTTTATAATAATTTTGCCCATTGGCTATACCTACATCATCATGGGAAAGACTTTTATCAACTTGTGGATGGGAGAAAGCTACGGACCCGCCTCCTCCATGGTTCTTGTGATATTGACGCTTTCATATTTTGGTTTTTTGTCTCAATTCATATCTACCAGCATCTTTTATGGAATGAGCAAGCACAGGCTCCTATCCTTGTCCTGCCTGGGGATGTCGATTTTAAACTTGGTCTTGAGCATAATCTTAGTCAAGCCTTTAGGAGTATACGGGGTAGCTTTAGGAACCGCCATCCCTTTGGTTTTCTATGGAACTTTTTTCGTCCCCGCGTATATATGCAGGGTATTGAAACTCAAGCCTTGGGTTTATGTGAAACGATCATTTTTCCCTCCCTTTTTTGCCTCTCTGCCCTTTTTGTTATTGATTTTCTATTTTGAAAACAATCTCCAAATTCTTTCACTTACACAGTTTTTCAAACTTGTGGGATTGGCCTGTGTGGTTTATTCGATCTGCGCATTTTTTATCTGTTTGGAGCCACCCATCAAAAGGGTGGTCTTAGAGAAGTGCAAAATTACTTATCAGTCTTTAATGAGACTTGAAAGGATAACATTTAGAAATATCAGGAGTAAGGGTCTATGAAAGAGATGAAAAAAGTTTTAATGATCACTTATGATTTTCCTCCCATGCGTACCAGCGGGGTATATCGGCCGGTTAAATTCGTGAAATATATACAAAATTATGGCTGGCAGGCTACCATTCTGACCGTCAGGAATCCGCATCGAATAGCCGAGGATGAGAATCTATTAAAGGAGGTTCCCAAAGGATGCAAAATCTATAGGGCTTATTCCTTTGAGCCCACCAAATTGGAGGATAGAATTTACCAAAAGATCTGTAAGTCCCCAGAGAAGAAAAAACTTCAATTAGCCGGAGTGAAAAATTTTGTAAAAAGATTATTCTTAAGCCCGTTTAATGCTTTCGTTCATAACTGGATCTATATTCCGGACGCAAAAATCGGGTGGTTTCCTTTTGCTCTGTTTTTTGCTTTGAAGCTTGTCAAAACAGAAAACTTCGATGTGATCTATACCACCTCTTCTCCTCATACCTGTCAACTGGTGGGCTTTTGCATAAAACTGCTCACCCAAAAACCATGGGTGGTGGACCTTCGGGATAATTGGGTGGTCGGTTATGCCGAGCTTTATAAATATAAATTGAGAGTGAGAATTGAAGAATATCTGCTGAAACGGATTCTGGCAAAGGCTGATTCGGTTATCACCATGTGTGAGGAAAACGCCAAAGATCTGATTGAAAGATTTGACTTCAAAGATGGATATAAATATCACGCCATCACCAACGGTTATGATAGAGATGATTGGAAGGGATTGGAGGATGTTTTTGAACCTAAAGCAGACCAGAAATTTGTTTTAACTCATATCGGCACGCTCTACGCCAAAACCTCAGGAGAGTTCTTTCCTGCCTTAAGTGAACTTTTAAAAGAGAAAAAAGAATTGAAAGATGCTTTGCAGGTGAATCTGGTGGGTTATGTTGGAGATGGAGACCTATCACTCACCAAAAGGCTGGGGCTGGAGAAAAACGTCAAATTGCTTGGCTTTCAGGTTCATTCAGAAGCCATAAAATCCATGTTGAATTCAACCATTCTGTTACTTTTCCTGGGGGAGATAAAGACTTCCCAGCAACAATTTCCGGGAAAGTTTTTCGAATATCTTCTTGCTAAAAAGCCGATCTTAACCTTAGGTAAAGAAGGGGAGATTGCTCAGGCTCTTTATAAAAGCAAAGCCGGACTTTTGGTTCATCCACGGGATAAAGAGAAGATCAAAGAAGTCATTTTGAGTCTTTTTATCCAAAAAAAGAGAGGTGAATTGACCATCTCCCCAGATTTTGAATATATTCAAAGGTTCGATTATAAGAACCTAACCTTTAGATTTACCCAGGTTTTAGATAAGGCTTGTTCTGAACGTGTTTTGAGTTAATTGATTGCGGTCTTCTCCAAAAAGAGTTACTAGTGCATGAGCTTACGGTTTAGCCAAAAGATAAATCCAGCACCTAACTTAAGTTAGGTGCTGGACTTTAACTTTGAAAAAACAAATTCGTATGAATGTGTCCGTATGGAAGCATACACATAACTTTAGAATTCGACCATGTTATCTCAAGCGCTCAATCTAAAAATTCTTTTTGCCAAACTTCCTTTTGGTTTTAGAGTAAAAAGCGAGTTTTGGGTTATCATAATCTCGCTGGCCGCAGGCATAGGCTTTTTATATTTTCCACCCCTCTGGGTATTGGTGGCAATTGGAATTGGACTTTTTATGTTGATTTTGTTCTATTATCCTTTCGTGGGGGTGGTGGCTTACCTCATCGTGGAATATGCTCGAATCCCGGCCATGTTTCCCTCTCTCCAACCTTTACAAATAGGAAAACTGGTGGTTGTTCCAACTCTCTTCATCTGGCTTTTCAAGAGCGCTTCTGCCCGAAAGCTTAAGTTTGTGGAAAGTCCCTTAAATTGGGTGATAGTGAGCTGGTTGGTCTTGATCTTTCTATCTTGCATTTTTGCTCAAGATTCCACTGCGGCTTTAAACGGAGCCATAGATTTTGCCAAATGGGCTGTGATCTTTTTTCTAATTGTGAACCTCACAGACACTCTTCCAAAATGGCAGGGATTTTTGTGGATCCTTGTTTTACTCAACTTTAAGATGAGCCAGTTTCAGCTAAGAGAATTTGCCGCCGGCTTTCAGATGGCACAAGACCCGGGATATTTTATAGCCCGAGGGGTAGGCGCGGGTTCCACTGCTTTTTTTGCTAATGCCTCAGATTTCGGCGTAGCCATGTGTGTAGTTCTTCCTTTAGCTTTGTATTTAATCAAATCTGTAAGACCCAAAATATTGAAAACGGTAGCTTTTGTGATCTTTGCTTTTTTCGCCTTGTCGATTTTGACCTGCGGCTCTCGAGGAGCGGCGGTGGCATTGTTGGTGATGGCTTTAGCATATTGGATCAAATCCCCTAAAAAAATTCTAACCGGACTTTCGATAGCAATTTTTATATTTGGCCTTTGGTCATTGAGTTCTCAACCCTGGAAGGAAAGACTATTCTCTGCTTTCCGGTATGAAAGAGATACTACTACATCCATAAGATTAAACCTGTGGCAATCAGGGGTAGATATGACTTTGGAGCATCCATTGATGGGCGTGGGAATGAATAATTTTCCCTTCCAGTATGCCAATAAATATTCACCTCAAGAGAGGAAAGTTTTCTGGGCACCGCACAATATTTTTATTCAAGCCTCCTCTGAGTTGGGAGTCGGCGGACTTTTATGTTTAATCCTTTGCCTTTTTTACATTTTTAAGGCGAACAGAAAAATCCGCCACATTTCTCAAGATGCAGAATCCGCACAAGAAAAATATGTTCGGGAAAATGAGTGGATCCTAAATTTCTCCCATGCGCTGGATTTAAGTCTGATCGGATACGTAATAAGTGGCTTATTTTTGACGGTGCTATATTATCCACATCTGTACATTCTTATGGCCATGAGTGTATCTTTAAAGAATATCGTTTTAAAAGGTAAAAGGTGATAGAAGTAGCGTCATGCGAAGACTCTCCACAGGAGGGGGGAACTCACAATCTAACCTTCTAAATATGAAAAGTTTTTTGAAAACTCTTTTAGCAGGATTTTTATTCTACTCTGGTCTTTTGCATTTATATCTGTTTTTAAGAGATAATCTCTTTGGATCGGAGAAGGTAAGGATACTGCTCTATCATCGAGTACTGGATCTTCAAAGGGAGAAGAATCTTTACTCTTTACCCGGCATAATCGTATCGGTTAAGATGTTTGATGAGCAGATGAAATATTTGTTCAAAAACTATAATGTGATTTCTTTGGAAAGCTTAGTTGACAGTTTGAAAAACAATGTACCTTTTCCCCAAAAGGGGGTGGTGATCACTTTCGATGATGGATGGAAAGATAACTACTTTTTTGCCTTTCCCATTCTGAAAAAATACAATCTGCCAGCCACCATATTCTTGACCTCCGGTTATACAGGCACGAATAAAACATTTTGGCCGGAACAGGTAATATCTGTTCTTAAGTCGGAAAAAAATTTAAAAGAGAAATTGAAGAATCTGTCCGATGAAATTTATCCTTCGGTGATCCAGGATTGCTTAGATGACTTAATACAAGAGCAAGAAATAAGTTTACCTCCCCCTCACCCTAACCCTCTCCCCCAAGGGGAGAGGGAACTCCATAAATTCTCCCCTCCCTTGATGGGAGGGGGTAAGGGGGAGGGTGATACACTTCAATATAAAAAACCCTATTGGGGTATTTTAACGGATTTGATTGAACATTTAAAATATTTACCTAAAGTTAAACGTGAGGTCATCATAGACGATCTAAAGAAAAGGACGAAACCGTCCGGGGAATTAAGACAAATCTAAAGAAAAGGACGAAACCGTCCGGGGAATTAAGACAAAGGCAAGAAATAAGTTTACATACCCCTCATCCTAACCCCGCCAAAGGCGGGGAACTTCATAAATCTCCCCCTCCCTTGACGGAAGTGGGCGAGGGGGAGGGTAATTATGTCAATTTATTTAATTCGCTTGCGATAGTCTCTGATACTCCTTCCATGCTCAATTGGGAGGAGATTAAGATTTTAGAAAAAAATAATATAAGCTTTGGCTCTCATTCGATAAGCCATCCAATTTTGACTCAACTGGATGAGACCGAGGCAAAAAAAGAGATTTTTGACTCAAAAAGAGAAATTGAGAAGAAGTTGGGCCGGGCGGTTTTAGCCTTTGCCTATCCCAACGGCGATTTAAATGATTTGGTGAAGGATTTGGTGAAGCAAGCTGGCTACCAAAGTGCAGTTACCTTGGGGTCCGGCTTGAATGACAAATATACAGATGTTTTTTCTTTAAGTCGAAGGAATGTGCATGAGTCCCACAGCACTGGACTGGGAGGGAGATTTTCTAAGGCGCTATTTGCTTGTCAAATCAATGGAATTCTGGATTTGTTATGAATGTATTAGTAACTGACGGAAATCAAAGATCAACTTTAGCCGTCACACGAGCCTTGGGCAAAAAGGGGCTTTCTGTGGCAGTGGGGGAGTGCATCGCTCACAGTTTGTCATCTAAGTCTAAATATTGCCGACGAGCAATCCTCTATCCTCCTCCTGCCGAAGAAAGGCATGCTTTCCAGCAAGAAATTTTGGAGGAAGTCGACAAAAGATCATACCAGGTGCTTTTTCCCATGACCGATCTGGTCATCACTTCGATTTTAGAGATAAGAGAAAAGTTGGCTCGATTTGTCGAAGTTCCCCTGCCGGATGAGGTCGCCTATCATACTGCCACGGATAAATCACGTCTTCTTAAGTTAGCCCAAAAGCTCAACATACCTATTCCAAAAACTTTTTTTGTGAAAGAACTAAGCCAATTAGAAAAAATTGCAAAGGAGATTTCTTACCCCGTGGTAATAAAACCCGGTTACTCAGGAATGTTTTGCGAAAATGGATGGAGAAACTTTGGAGTGGAATACGCTTTTTCCCCAGAGGAACTTTTGGAGAAATACAAAATTATCCATCAGATGATCCCTTTTCCCTTGATCCAGGAAAAAATAGAAGGAAAAGGATACGGTATTTTCCTTTTGTTTCACGAAAAAGAAGTCAAAGCCACATTTGCTCACAGAAGAATCAGAGAAAAGCCACCTTCAGGGGGAGTAAGCGTTTTAAGAGAGTCTGTCCCTCCCGAATCCCCCATGTATGATTATGCCACAAAGCTTTTGAGAAATCTTTCCTGGTCCGGAGTGGCTATGGTGGAATTTAAAATAGATGCAAAGGATCATGTCCCTAAACTGATGGAGATAAATGGAAGATTCTGGGGTTCTTTGCAATTGGCTGTGGATTCCGGGGTGAACTTTCCCTATTTGCTCTATAAAGCTGCGTTAGGAGATGAGGTTCCTGGAACGTTGGATTACAAAGTGGGAGTAAAGACTCGTTGGTTTTTGGGTGATCTGGATCATCTTATGGCTATATGGTTCAAAGAACCCAAAAAGTTATCCCTTCCCAAAAACTATCCCGGCAGATGGAGATCACTTTTTTCGTTTCTTAAGTTTTATGAGAAAAATCTAAAATACGAAATGCTAACCTGGGATGATCCCAAACCGGGCTTGTGGGAGCTCAAACTTTATCTAAAAAATATTTTTCAAAAAGTGTGGGGACGGTCCGAAGAGAAAAAGAAGTTCAAAAGGAAATTCCTGAAAGGGGCTTTACATGTTCACACCACTCTCTCTTCTGATGGGACGCTTTCGCTGGATCAAGTAAAAAATTCCCTTGAAAGAAAAAAATTCGATTTTGTGATTATCACCGAGCATTCAAAGGATATGAATCGACACACGTTCTCTAACCTGGTGAGTGAATGTAAGAACAAGTCGAACAAAAGCTTTTTGTTTATTCCGGGGTTGGAATTTGATTGTGCTGGGGGGTTGCATATACTGGGCATAGGAATTGAAGAGTTTATTGAAGAAAAAGATCCTACCGAAATAATAAAAGAAATCCATCTGAAGGGCGAATTGGCTATTCTGGCTCATCCATCCGAAGAAACCTGGCGGGGGATTTTAAATTTAGAAGATAAATTAATACAAAAGGAAGAAGTCACTTTGCATACCCCTCACCCTCCCAGACCGGTCTCCGTAACCCTCTCCCACAAAGGGAAAGGGGACTTTTTGAATTCCCCAGCTCCCTTGATAGATTCGACAGGTTCGATAAACTCACTGCAAGCAAGCTCACTACAAGCTGGAGGAGACGAGGAGGAGGGTAATTATGTCAATTCATTTAATTCGCTTGCCATAGATGGGATCGAAATTTGGAATGTGGGGAGAGATGGTAAATTTCTTCCCTCCCTTAGGTCAATAAAACTGTATGAAAGGCTGAGAGGCCTAAATCCTCGGCTTAAAGCTTATGTGGGCATGGACCTCCACACGGAAGGCGGATTCTATGATGTATCTTTGAGCGTTCAAGATGTGGCATTGGAGAAAAAAAGCATTCTGAACGCTGGAGAAAAAAAGCATTCTGAACGCCTTAGCTGAGGGAAATTTCGAGAACAGAAGCAGATTCTTTAAGGTGGAAGCCTTTCCTAAGAAAAGGATTTTTCTTCATCTATATCTTTTAATTTTCGGAAACTTGTTGAAGTTAACAAAAGCTTTAAGGGATTTGGTGAAAAGTGAATGAAAACAAAATAAGAATTCTGCATCTCATTGAAACGGGAGGACCAGGGGGAGCGGAGAAGGTTCTTTTGAACATCGTAAAAAGTATAGATTCCAGACGGTTTGACTCTTTGGTGCTCATCTTAAGAAAAGGTTGGTTATACCAAACTTTAAAAGAGCATCATCTTGAAACCAGAGTCATAGAAAGCAATCGAGCCTGGGATATCGGTTTTCTGCTCAAACTTTCATCCCTTATAAGAAAGGAAAAAATAGATTT
>Ga0111200_1042_pt1 | contig 12379 bp, 6 predicted proteins | sample DeeMarSWOR324_28_FD_80374 | JGI IMG/M metagenome (GOLD analysis project Ga0111200, IMG submission 80374) | candidate division Zixibacteria bacterium SM23_73
GACAGAAAGGATGGGTGCGGGATCCTAACGGGCAGGTTCGCGAATTAGCCGGCATGGAGTTGGAGGATGTCACAAGCGAAATCTACTTCAGTCTTTACGGATACCTCTTTCCGGAAAGGGCTAAAGGAAAAGTGGAGTATTTAGGCCGAGAGGAGGCAGATGGCATAAACTATTATGTTGTCCAAGCCACTCCGGAAGAGGCTGACCCGGTAAAGATGTATGTAAACCCCGAAACATATCTGATAGACAAAACGGTCAGCAGGCGCGACATAGTCGTTGTCACCAATTATTCTTCTGATTACAAGGATTTCGGAGGAATCAAGGTGGCGACCTCCTATGTCATCAATATGGGCGATACTGCCTATGACATAAGATCCACCTTGACCAACATGGAATTGAATCCCCAGTTATCTGATGATCTCTTTAAAATTCCTTTGCCCCAGGAAAAAGACTACAAGTTTCCACCTGGGAAAGACTTCGTTGAAATCCCCTTTGTCCTAAACAGCAATCATATTCATATTCCGGTCACAATTGGCAAGGCAAAACCACTCAATTTCATCCTGGACTCTGGCGCAGGCATGCCGGTTTTAGATACTGAGACCGCCAAAGACCTGGGTCTAGAAGGTGGTGGCAAAATCGAAGGCCGGGGCGTGGGTGAGGGAACCCAAGAGGTCAACCTGATAACACTTTCCAGCATAGGCCTTGGAGACCTGGTCATGGATAGTGTTTCTGCGGCAACCATAAGTCTGAGCCCGCTAAACAAATACGAAGGTATGCCGGTGGAGGGAATTTTAGGGTATGACGTCTTCAGCAGATTCGTGGTGAAAATCGATTACGAGAATGAGAAACTAACTCTGTATGAACCATCCAGTTTTAAATATGACGGAAAGGGAGAGTTTCTTCCCATCACGCTGGAGGGGAATCACCCTCACATCAAGGCAAAAGTGGACGATCAATTCGAGGGAACCTTTGTGATCGACTGTGGAGCCAGAAGCAGCCTTTCGCTGCATACGCCTTTTGTCGAGAAACATGATCTGTTGGCAAAAACCGGCAAAAAGATCGATGTATTTGCCGGAATAGGTGTGGGGGGCAAGGTGAAGGGTAAGGTCACCAGGGTTAAAAGCGTCCAGATAGGCAATTTCAAAATACCTGCTCCGCTCACCACCTTGGCTTCGTCACAGAGGGGCGCGTTCGCCAGCGAAAGGATCGACGGGAATATCGGCGGCGGCATCCTGAAAAGGTTTACCGTCATCTTCGATTATCCCAACAAACGGATGATCCTCGAGCCCAATAGTGACTTTGGCTACGAAGATAATCTTGACATGGCCGGTTTATGGTTAACTAAGGAGAAGGACACAACCAAAGTCGATTTTGTGATCAAGGATTCTCCGGCTGCCAAGGCGGGAATCAAAGAAGGGGATGTGGTTGTCAAGATCAATGGGCAATCCACAAAAGACCTTCTTTTGCGCCATATCCGCAAGATGTTGAAAGCAAGTAAAGGGAAAACCGTCAGCTTAGTGATTAATTCGGAGGGAAAAGAAAGAAGCATAGAGCTTAAGTTAGAAAAGTTAATTTAATCATGTACGTTAACTTCTTTTCATGCTTCGGAAATCCCGAGGATGTCTTCCATAGGAATTCATGAGGCTAAAAAAAACACTGGCATTCCACTCGGGGCCAGTCCTTAATAAGGTGGCAGAACCCCTCAGGGTGAACTTCTGTTCTGCCACTCCGTCCAGACGCTTAATGTCACCTTCTTCTGTAAAACCTCCCCGGTAAAAGGGATAGGTTAAGTCTCCCACCCGTCTTTGTCTCTATAACGATATAACGATTCCTTTCTGGCAGGGTCCTTTCCTAGATTAAAAACAAAATGCCTGGAAGCGATTAACAGATTTCGTAATCTGACGATATAGATAATAAGACAAACCTTTTTAAATCGGGGGAGAAAAGAATATGTCAAGGGGTATAGTTAAGCTGCTGCGAAAAACATCCATCTTCTCATTTCTGGATCCGACCAACTTGAACAGGATATCAGAGTTCTTCAAAGAGCAGACATATGATTCTGAACACGTCTTCTTCAGAGATGATGCGGTAAACGATATACTCTACATAATCAAGCGCGGCGCGGTGAATCTCATCAAGACGGGCAAAAGCGGAGAGGGAAAGCTGAGTTTGACGCTGAGAAGAGAAGGTGACTTCTTCGGTGAAACGGCTCTGATTGAGGAGACGTCAGGGCTGGAGACAGCTCAGGCCATAAAGGAAACCACTGTCTTGCAGCTTTCCAGATCAAATTTCCTAACCATAGTCAGCAGTTATCCTTTTGTTGCCTTTCAAATCATGAAGGCGTTGACCTCGCGTCTAAGGCAATCTTATCTCGGCCTCATTGAGGATCTGGGAGAGAAGGATGAAGAACTCAAGAAGGCCCAACTGGAATCCTCGGAAGGTGTACAATTTAAGGACATCCAGCCGCCAGAGGAGCGGGTATCCTTTTCTGATGGAATAATCTCTGCTTCCCCCTTTTCAACCATCGCCACAAAGGAGGATGGGACTATTTTCATTTTCAACAAGACCGCAGAAAAGGAGTACGGCTACTCCTCAGAGGAAGTTATGGGAAAGGGCATAGACCTGCTGAAAGGAGAGGGAAACCTGTCAAATCTTGACGACCTGATCAAGCAAACGCTTAAAGATAAAGGTGTATGGAAAGGGGAAATAATAGCGAAAAGAAAAAACGGCGAGCGCTTTGTATCTGAAACCACAGTTTATACAATTGTTAAGAGCACCAGACCCGCTATCCTGTGGGTAGGGAGAGATATCACGTTGGAGCGTGGTCTTACCAGAGAAGCATCGGAGAAGGAGAAATTGCTTAACACGGGAGAGAGGATGAGGGAGGTGGCTCTGAATTTTGATGATCAGGTTCGGCTCCTCTCTGAAAATTTGGATATTTTGACCCACGAAGCAAAGCAGTCCGATTTGCCGCAATCACAAGCGAGAGTAAAAGCCATGAAAGATGCCCTGGAAAACCTGAAAGGAATCATCTTTCCTCTCGCCAGTTTTCCTTCACTGAAAAGTGTCAAAGAACCCGTAGATCTTGCAAATTTTATCGAGAAAGAGTTGCTTTTCCTAAAACTCCAAAAAAGATTTATGGGCATTAACTTCATTACCAAGTATGATGACAAATTGCCTCTCATAGATTTTGACCCACAACAGATGAGACAGCTCTTGACCGATCTTTTGGACAACGCCGGTTTTGCTCTGAGTTCGGTTTCGGATCGGGAGAAAACAATCACGATGGAAGTAAAATACTTAGCCAGAGACGAAGAAATAGAGCTCCAAGTATTAGACAATGGGGTAGGTATAAGCGAAGATAATTTGCCCAAAGTTTTCAAGGAGCATTTTACTACCCAAGGCAAAGGATTCGGATTTGGGTTATTCTCCATCAAAAGAGCAGTAGAGAGTCACGGTGGAACTATCGAAGTTCAAAGCGTCGAAGGGGCATATACCCTGTTTACCATCAGATTTCCCGCAAAAATGGAAGTCTCCATTCAAAAGGACAAACCTTCCTTAGTGGAGCGACCGCTAGGCCGAATTCTGGATCCATAGGACCTGAAATAAATTCGGCTACAAACTAATTCAATAGTTTAACTCTCCCTAAGTTAGACTGTACAGAAGTGTAGCGGTCGAACTTGCCGATACAGGATTTTCTGCAAATTGAGTTCTCTCTGATGATTAGAGCGCCCGGAGGATATTAAGGGTGTCAAGTAAGGGGCGGCTGCCGAAGTCATTTCAAATATCGATTTTGTCTGTCTTTCGGCTTTGCTCAAGGTGGTGAGCTTGGCAGCATCCCTATGGGTGACTACGCGTAGCTCTGGGAAACACACAAAAAGTTCGTGTGAATGTGTGTGTACTCATACCAGCTTCGCATCTGCTTCTAATACATAGCCTAATCATATCTCAAGATGCATTCGCATCACCTCAGTGAACGCAAGCTAAACTAACACTTGACTTGAAACCTCATTAGATATATATTAGAACGGAATTTTTAGGCTTTAAATGGAATAGCTAACATGGTGAAATCTATAAGAATCAACCTCTTGGTAAAAAAAATTTTGATCTGGTGGAATAAATTTTTCTTTAAGCCGGATGCCTTCTCCTTTGCAGAAAAGATGAGAAGGGCGGAAAATGTTCTTATATGTCTTCCCGCCAAACCAGAAAGCTTTGCTTCGGCAAAGGATCACCTCACCATTTTCTTAGATATCTTCCAGAATAAAAAGACCTTCGTGCTTTTGCCATTTGCAGGGGCGGAGAGCTTCCTTTCTCACCTCAAAAGATATATGGTGATCTCTCCTCAAAAAGAGGATCTTAAGATTTTTTCTCTCCCCCAAAGGAAATTCATCCAAAGGATAAAGGACTACCGTTTTGAAATCACCTTGGACCTGGATTTGGAGGATGGCTTTCTCAACTCTTACCTATGCTTAAAAAGCGGAGCCTGTGTGCGTATCGGACTTAAAGGCAAAACCGGACCTCCCTTTTACAACATTCAATTGGCTCTTTCAAAAGAGAGACGGTACCAAGAAGATATTTATGTGGGAATGGCGGAGATGCTCAAAAGCTTGTTCCTTGGATCCGCAGCTGGTGCAAAAAGGAATCCGAATTCTATTTCGAGAATATGAGGGAAATAATTGTATCTATCCAAACTTGAGATTTTAGGATTTAAGTCTTTTCCCCAGAAAACCGAGTTGATCTTTGACGATAACTTAACCGCTATCGTTGGACCCAACGGTTGTGGCAAGACCAACATTCTGGATGCGATAAGGTGGGTTTTGGGGGAGCAGAGGACCTCACTTTTAAGATCCAACAAGATGGAGGAGGTAATCTTTAACGGGACCAAGGACCTTAAACCTCTGGGCCTGGCCGAGGTATCCATGATCATCGAAAACAACAAGGGAATTTTGCCTATCGATTACGATCAGGTTGTGGTCTCCCGCCGTCTTTTCCGCTCCGGGGAGAGTGAATATTTGTTAAACAAAGTCCCTTGCCGTTTGAAGCACATCACCGAACTCTTCCTGGATACCGGCATGGGGACGCATGCCTACTCGGTGATCCAGCCGGAGATGGTCGATGCCATACTTTCCGATAAGGCGGAGGAGAGAAGATTTCTCTTCGAGGAAGCCGCGGGGATCACCAAATATAAATTAAGGAAAAAAGAGGCGGAAAGGAAATTGGAATATACCGAAAATGACCTTTTGAGACTTTCTGACATCCTATCTGAGGTGGAGAAACAGACAAACTCACTAAGAAGACAGAAAGCAAAGGCTGAGAGATTTAAAAGGCTCACTGACCAGATCAAAAGCCTGGAAGTCCAGATAAGCCAAAACGAGTTTGAATCTCTGAAAACCAAAGAGAGGGAGTTGGAAAAAAAGTTAAGGGAGTTTGTGGATGAAGGCCAAAAGGTCAAATCCGACTTAGATAAAGAGGAAGCGGAAATAGAGCGTCTGAAGCTTGAGCTTTTAGAAAGGGAAAAGGAATTATCCGCTTTGCAGAAAAAGATCGGAGACTTCTCCGAAGCTTCTTTTCGGCTTGAGCGGGAGATCTCTGTGAGTCAGGAGAGAAGATCACATCTGGAGGAGCTTGTTTCCAAAACCAAGAAGGAAAAAGAGAGCTTAAACCAGCGTCTGTTTTCTATCAAAAAAGAAAAAGAGGAGAAGCAGGAAGAGTTAAGAAAGGTATCTTCAGAAGTTAAAACCAAAGAGGAGCTGTGCCAGAAAGAGGAAAAAAAACTTTTGGCAAATGACGAAAAACTTCGGAAAATGAAGGATGAATTTGAGGGGTTCGGCAAAGACTTAAAAGAGCAGGAGGAGGCTTTAAATAAAAATAAAAATGAGCACGAAAACATCAAAACCCAAATCGAGGAATTAAAGGAGAGGGAGAGGATTTTTGCTGAAGAAGAGGGAGCGATTCTCCAAAGACTCGGTGAAATCTCCGCAAAGGTGGAAAACTTAGCTTCAGTTTACCAAGAGAAAAAGAAAATATACGAAAGCAAGGCAGAGAAGAAAAAACACTTGGAGGAGAAGATTAAACTGAATCAAATCACTCTGGACCAGCTTTCCTCAGAAGAAGCAAAGACCAAATCCCTCTTAAGCGTCGAAGAAGCTAAACTGGGGATGTTAAGGCAGATATCAGAACACTATGAGGGATACGGAAAGGGGCAGAAGGCAGTGCTTTTGGAAAGGGAAAAACTAAAAGGGATTATCGATACGGTGGCCAACCTGATCACCACCCAGAAGGAATATTTAAAGGCCATCGAGTCAGCATTGGGCGAATCTTTGCAGTTTGTGGTGTGTCGAGATGTAGGTTCGGCTTTGGAGGCAATCCGCTATCTGAAGGAAAATCAAAAGGGAGGGGCAACTTTCTTGCCCCTGGATAAAATAGAGAATATAAATTTAGATCAAAAGAAAATTGATTTGAAGGATTTCGAGGGGACAGTGGGTTGGGCCTCCGATCTGGTTTACTATAAAGAGGAGTTCAGAAAAATAGTGGATCTCTTGTTGGGAAACGTCATCCTAATCAAAACTCTGGACGACTGTCTTAAAATTTCTCAAAAGATACCAGCAGGTTTTCATCTGGTAAGTCTGGATGGGGAGGTGATAAGCTCAAAGGGGAGCATAAGTGGCGGCTCTCCGAAGGAAATCTCTCTTTTGGGTCGAGAGCTTGAAATCCAGAGGATAAAAGACCAGATCACAAAATTAAAAGAAAAATGTGACCAACTCCAACGGGAGAAAAAAATAAAAGAAGATGAAAATATAGTTCTCAAAGACCAGCTTTCACAAATTTCGATCGAAGCTGAAAAGCTAACTTCAGACTTCCAACAAAAGGAATTTAAACTCAAAACCTCTGAGTTCGAAAAAAACAGCCTAGAAAAACGATCAAAAGAGCTAAAAGAATTAAAGGAACAGATTATAAACAAAATTTCGGAACTGAGCCAAAAGCAGAAATCCTTAAGCCAAAGTATAGAAGATTTCGAGAATCAAAAAGAGAAGCTTGGATCACAGATCAGGGAGAAGGAAAAGTTTTTGGAAGAAACTGAAAACCTTCACAACAATATCTTCCAGAGGATTAATCAGTTGAAGATCGAATTGGTTTCATTTCAGGGGAAAGAGGAACAATTAACTAATGACGATTTAAGGTTGACCGAATTGATCTCAGAAATGGAGCTAATCTTTGCTACCAAAGAGAGAGAGATAAAAGAATCTTTAGCTGAAACAGAGGAGATTAACAAATCCATTCTGGAAAAAAGAGAAGAGCTCAAGAACGCTTTCGAAGAGATAGAACAACAGAAAAAAAGTTTAAATTCCTTGCAGGAAGACCAAGCCGAAAGGCAAGAGAGGTTGAACAACAAGGAAAGGGATTTGAAACTCTTCCGGGGAGCCAAAGAAAAAGTTCAAGACGAATTTCATCAACTGGAGATGGAGAAGCTGGAGCTTTCATCCAGAGCCGAAAGCATAAAGGATAGAATCTGGGAGGAATACAAAGTTGATTTAGAAAAGCCCGAGCCAAAAGATCAACCCGCGATAGAAGAAACAGAAAAAACAAAAGAGAAACTCGATTCCCTGAAGGAAAAAGTGAAAACCGTAGGTCCGGTCAATCTTCTGGCTTTAGAGGAATACCAATCGTCTAAACAAAGGCTTGAATTTTTGAAAAATCAAATGAACGATTTAACCGAAGCAAAGCAAACTCTAAACGCCACCATCTTGAAGATCAACCAGACCGCCAGGTCATTATTTCAAGAGACCCTTGAGAAAATAAAGGCTAATTTCCAAAAAGTATTTGAGCAACTATTTGAAGGGGGTGAAGCTGATTTAACTCTGGTCGAAGAAGGGGATCCCTTGGAGTCTCCGGTTCAAATCTCTGCTCGCCCTTATGGAAAAAGGCTTTTGAATATATCACAGTTGTCTGGAGGAGAAAAAGCTTTAACTGCTATCGCTCTGCTTTTCGCCATTTACCTGGTGAAGCCCAGCCCTTTTTGTATCCTGGATGAAGTAGATGCTCCTTTAGATGATGCCAATATTGTTAGATTCTTAAAGCTGATCAGACACTTCAGCTCAAATACTCAATTCATCATCATCACTCATAATAAGATGACCATGGAGGCGGCGAATGTCCTCTACGGTGTCACCATGGAACAACCAGGGGTATCCAAGATCGTCTCGGTCAAGTTCAACAAACAAGAGGTGGTGGTGTAAATTAGGTTTAAGGTTTAAGGTGTAAGTAACCCTATGTCGATCCAAAGGATCAAGATTCATATCTCGACAAAGAAGTTAAGGAATACAAATTAAGTTTCCACTAAGGGAACTCTGAAAAATTCAAATGGGGTTCATCCTGAAGGATTCACCCTGAAGGGAAAGGCGCCCCTGGAGTGTCAAGCTTTAGCTTGTCCTGAAGCTAAACTCCTTCCTCTGGCGCGGGCAGAACAGGAGTTCTGAGACTCATGGAAATTGAATCTGCTAAAAGACAAAAAATAATCGGACGAGCTTCATATCTCGACAAAAAAGTTTATGGAGTATAAGTTGAAGTTCTCATTAGAAAAATTAAAATCAGGGCTATCCAAGACCAAGGAGAGTTTATTTGGGAAAATCTCCAAAGCTGTAGGATTGCACAAAAAAATCGACCAGGAGCTTCTATCTGAATTAGAGGAGATTTTGATAAAGGCAGACGTGGGACCGGGCACTACTGAAAAGATAATAGATGGGATAAAAAGGGAGGCAAAAGCCAAAAGCATAGAGGGCTCCGAGAAAATCGTGGAATTGCTTAAAGACCAGATAATCTCTATATTAGGCAACCAAAGAATTTCTGATGATACCCTCTCCTCTCCCCATGTGATAATGATGATCGGGGTGAATGGAACCGGAAAAACCACCTCCATCGCCAAGTTAGCTAAGAAATATTCAGATGAGGGAAAAAAAGTCCTGGTTGCTGCGTGTGATACTTTTAGAGCCGCCGCCTTAGAACAACTCTCCATCTGGGCAAGCCGGGTAGGGGTGGAGATGATAAGAAGCATGCCCAATCAGGATCCTGCATCTGTTGCTTTCGATGCCATAAAATCCGCCTGTGCCAGGAAATTCGATGTGGTCATCGCCGATACGGCGGGAAGGCTTCATACTAAGATCAATCTGATGGAGGAGTTAAAAAAAATTCAGAGGGTGATGGGGAAAGCGCAAGAGGGGGCACCTCATGAGGTTCTTTTGGTGATCGATGCCACCACCGGGCAAAACGGCATCTCACAAGTGCAACTGTTCGATGAAGCCGTGGGCATAACCGGCATCTTCTTGACCAAGCTGGATGGCACCGCCAAAGGCGGGATCATGATCGCCATCGCCGACAAATTAAAAATTCCGGTAAGATATGTGGGCTTAGGAGAGAAGCCGGACGATTTTCAACCGTTCGACCCGGTCCAATTCACACAGGCATTGTTTGCATGACTGGAGTGTTCACCTTTAGGTGAACCAGAATTTGGATTTAAGACATCCGAATTCTGGATCCGTAGGATAAGCCTTTTAAAATAGAGGAATGCACAAATGACTAAAGAAATAAGCGTAAAAACCTCCTCAAGGGTGGAGTTGGTTGATATCACCCATCTGGTGGAAAAAGTAACCTCAGAGAGCAAAATCAAATCTGGTTTGTGCACAGTTTATGTCCCCCATACCACCGCCGCTGTAACCATCAATGAAAATGCGGATCCCAGTGTGAGAAGCGATATAATCAAGGAGTTAAATAAGATCGTTCCTTTTGACGATAATTACTCTCACTTAGAAGGCAATGCCGCCGCTCATATAAAGGCGAGCATCATTGGTCCTTCTGAGACCATCCTGGTGGACGGGGGAAGCTTAGTTTTAGGCACCTGGCAAGGAATCTATTTTTGCGAGTTCGACGGTCCCCGCAACAGGAAGGTAATCATAAAAATAATTGAGGGATGATTCCTTCTCTGCTCTAAAAAGTGATCCAAATTTCAAACTAACAGATTTGGGGGGTTAAAAAATTTTCCAAATAGCCGATATAAAAATGGGGCAGGAAATCTTTTCCGCCAGAGGCGCCCGCCTGCCAGATGTCGGGCAGGGATCTGCCTCTGGCAGAAACCATCCTTCCGGGGATAGCAAGTTGAAGGCGGAAGGTAGCTTCACCTTCTTGCTCAACTCGCCATCCCCTTTTTTTATTCCTTTCTCTACCCTCACATCTTAAAGTGAAACATTCTTTTTCAAAATCTTATTGACAAAAAGAAAGATTTTAGTATTATTTAAGTAGAAAAGAAATTCAACTAAAGCAACAAATTCAGATTGCGGACGCTCAAAATGCGATCCTTTATTATTCATTTAGCTTTCATCTTATCTTTTTTGCCGCTTGTTCAGACTCAAGCAAAGATTATCCACGTGTGTGCGATCAATGGTGCCATTGATGGAGATACCGTATTGGTGGCAAGAGGACATTACTATGAAAGGATAAATTTCTATGGAAAAACCATCTTTGTAGCCAGCAATTTTTTTTTTGATAATGACACAACCACGATCGATTCCACCATTATAGATGCGGACACTTCGGTTTTAGGCGTAAGCGATACAGGCAGTGTAGTTGTTTTCGTTTCTAGCGAAGATTCAAATTCTGTAATTGAGGGATTTACTATCCAAAACGGGATTGGGACTGCTAATCCATGGAGCTATCGATTGGGTGGCGGAATCTGTTGTGTTTCCTCCTCGCCTACTATTAGAAACAATGCTATAACCAGCAACTCTGGCACGTTCGGGGGCGGAATCTTCTGCGATTACTCCTCCCTGGTCATCGGTAACAATACTATAACCGGCAACTTTGTTTCCGAGAACGGTGGGGGAGTCTACTGCACACATTCATCACCCAGCATCAGGCAAAACGTCATAGGGGGCAACTCCGCTGCTAGGGATGGCGGCGGAATCAAGTGTGGTTATTACTCCTCGCCTACCGTTCACAACAATATTATAATTGGCAATTTTGCTGCCGGCCAACCTGGTGGGGGCGGGGGCGCCGGTGGGATCTACATCGACAGCTATTGCGAACCCACTGTCACAGACAATACCATAACCGGAAACTCTACCAACTATTATGGCGGAGGAATTTATTGCCACTACGCCTCACCGCTCATCACGGAAAATACCATAACCGGAAACTCCGCCGGCGGAGGCGGTGGAATCTGTAGCCACCTACCTAACTCGTCTTCTATTAGCAACAATACCATAAGCGGTAACTCAGCTATTGGCACGGGTGGTGGAATCTACTTGATAGACTCAACACCTGATGTGCGCTGGGTACTCCTCGCCTACCGTCAGGAATAATATCATCTCAAACAGCCTGGATGGTGAAGGGATAACATGCGAATATGCATCATATCCCACTATATCCTACAACGATATCTGGAGCAATGCTGATGGCAATTTTTATAATTGTCCTGTAGGTGTGGGCGATACCACCTGGGGAATTAATTTTAATGGTACGCCGTGTGACAGTTTTTACAACATCATAAGAGATCCTCTTTTTGCAGACACAATTACCTTTGAGCTTTTGTGTAATTCGCCTTGCATTGATGCCGGCGATCCAAACATCTATGTTCCTCCTGATAGTGGAGGATGCGGGATTGATATGGGAACACACGAGTATCCTTACATCTTAGGCGATGCAAACGGCAATTCTTCCACAGACATCGCAGACGTAGTTTTCGCCGTAAACTATCTATTCATAAACGGCCCTCCATCGTGTCCTTACCATGCTGCCGATACCAATTGTGACGGGCTGGTAGATATAGCAGACGTTGTCTGCCTGATAAACTATTTGTTCCTTGGAGGACCTTTGCCTTGTGGGTTTTAGGGTTTGAGTATGAAGTGAATAAAAAACCCTTTAGGCACATACCTAATGAGGAATCTTTAATCCTTTTTAATCCCCCTCTGTCCCCCCCTTTACAAAAGGGGGAATCATAATTCCCTTTATAAAAGAGGGAATTTTTAGTCTCCTTTGCAAAAGGGGGATTTTATTCTCCTCTACAAAAGAAGAACCTTTAATCCCCCTTTAGTAAAGGGGGATTTAGGGGGATTAGAAACCTCATTTAGGTGGGCTGGTAAAAAGTTAAACTTCAGTTCCCTTCAATTTCATAAAGATAGATTCTATTTTCTGCCCTTTTCATGGCGGCTAAGGCACGGGGGATGTCGATTTCCTTCTCTTTTGATCTCAATCTCTGCCTGGCTCTATCCAGAGCCCTTTTCGCCCTTTCAACATCTATATCCTTGACGAACTCTATGGAATCCGCCAGGATGGTAACCTGGTTTTTGAAAACCTCCATGAACCCAGCACTGATGGCAAAATTCACTTC
>Ga0111200_1071_pt1 | contig 12210 bp, 8 predicted proteins | sample DeeMarSWOR324_28_FD_80374 | JGI IMG/M metagenome (GOLD analysis project Ga0111200, IMG submission 80374) | candidate division Zixibacteria bacterium SM23_73
TATGTTTTGAACGTTGAGTCCAGACCTCACCCCCTATGCATATGCATCTTCGATCCTCCCCCTCTCCATTTCATGTTGAAAATCCCGCCCGCGGCGGGGGAGAGGGAGACTAAGAGGGGAGGTAAAAACACAGTTTAATCGAATAAGGATGAAACAGAAAAGCCCCCCATAGGGAGGGCTTTGTGTTTTTGTGAGGCTTCGGAACACTTCAGGCCAGGCCCCTGCCCCAACAGCTTGGAACTAACAACAGTTCGGTGGTGGCCCATCGATAAATAAATAATTAATCAGATAGACGACATCAGCAATATTGACCGCTCCGTCACAGTTGACGTCCCCAATCTCTAAAGGCTCAGGAGCAGGACTATCTGTGAAAAGGTAGTTTATTAGATATACAACGTCAGCAATGTTGACCACAGCATCCCAGTTGCAGTCACCTGTGGGAAGGCAGTTCAAAAGAACCGAGACATCGTCGGAGCCATAATTTGCAGTTGCCAGGTCAAGGTCACCGTCATCATCAAGATCAGCAGCAAAGACTGAGTAAGCATAATCACCGACTGGATAGACCGAATCGGGGGTGAAAACGCCATTCCCGTCATTCAAAAGAATTGAGACATCGCTGGAGAACTCACTCGAAACTGCCAGGTCGAGGTCATCGTCACCGTCAACGTCTGCGGCAAAAACCGACCAGGGACCAGAACCAGCTGGATAGACTGAGTGGGTGCCAAAGGTGCCATCTCCATTGTTCAATAGAACCGAGACATCGCTGGAATAACAATTTGAAGTTGCCAAATCAAGATCACCGTCAGCATCAAGATCAGCTGCAAAAATGGACAAAGGAAGATCACCGACGGGATAGAAAGAGGAGAACGTGAAGACTCCATTCCCGTTGTTCAAAAGGACTGCAACGTCGTAGGAACCATAATTTCCGGTTGCAAGGTCAAGATCCGCGTCACCATCAAGATCAGCAGCAAAGACCGATGCAGGCATAGTCTCATCACCAACAGGATATGTCGATTGGGGGGCGAAGGTGCCATTTCCATTGTTCAATAAAACCGAGACATCGTTGGAGTATATGTTTGCAGTTGTTAAGTCCAGGTCGCCATCACCATCAAGATCGGCAGCAAATACAGAGACAGGGGTGTCATAGATTGGATAGAACGATGGGGAAGCAAAGGTCCCATTTCCATTGTTCAGTAAAACCGAGACATCGCTGTAATACATATTTGCCGTTATGAGGTCGGAGTATCCATCACCGTTCAGATCAGCAGCAAAGACAGACCAGGGCTCCTCGCCCACTGGATAGACCGATTGAGAGGCAAAGGTAGCGTCCCCATTGTTCAGTAGAACCGAGACATCGTTGGAATGAGAATTTGCGGTCATAAGGTCAATGTCTGCATCACCATCAAGATCAGCCGCAAAAATTGACCAAGGGCCGTCACCCGCTGGATAGTCTAAATGGGGTGCAAAGGTGCCGGGACTTTTATCGCTGACTTCAGTGGTGAAGGACCAGACATAGCTGGTCTCCACGGGAACTCCCTGAGATGATTGAATTTCGGTAGTGAGTACTGCAGTTACAATTTCCCCTACAGCGAAATCGCTGTCTGGATCCAAGGTTGCAGCGTTGTAAAGTTTGCTGTAGATGATTGCGCCTTGGTGAAGTCCGGTAGACCAGGCATTCACCACAAAAGTAGAGTCGTTGATTGTGGTCTCGTCCATATCAATATCGAAAGTCACCGATATGTTGGTTGAAATCGGCACATTCAACTCATTTTGTGTGGGCGAGGTGGAAACAACGTTGGGAATAGTATCTAATGGGGGACCTCCCTGAAGGCAGTAGACTCTTCCGCCGACACCAGATAGCATCTGTGTTCCTGCCAGGACGTCCGGAGTGGTGTTGCCGTCCACGTCGGGAAGGCCTCTTACCGTAAAGACCTTAGCGCCGGTATAGTAGGTCCAAAGAGTGTCGCAAACTCTGAGATCGACGCAGTAGACCTTGTAATCAAATGAGCCACCGAGAGCCTCAGGATACCCATCCCCATTTATATCCTCCGCTACACCGACTGCCCAGGTATCATCTCCGGTGGGATAGTTACAGAGCACATCACCGGTGAGTCCACTTAAGAGGATTATGGCAGACTTCCACGACGCCACTAAAACGTCTTGAATTCCATCGTCATTTATGTCGTCGATGGGTACAACCTTCATGACCACACCACCAGAACCCAGGTCATAAGTCCATATGGAATCGCCATCCACCCCGCTTCTGCAGAAGACCTTGTAAGCCCAACCTCCTGCAACCACATCCTGAAATCCATCTCCATCTACGTCTTCAATAATGGAGACATCCTGAAGTCCGTCTCCGGTATTATATTGCCATATGATGGAAGGGGTGCCTGTGCTTTTTCCAGAAAGACATATAATCCTATGTTCGTAATCACCTCCGCCAATTACCGCATCTGCATACCCGTCAGAATCAACATCTTCTATTGCCGCCACAGTCATGACTGCGTCGGTGGCTGTAAATTTCCAGATCAGATCTCCATTGGTGCCATTGACACAATAAGCTGCATTTGCATCTGAGCCGGCGCAAAAGAGGACATCAGGGATACCATCCTCAGTTAAGTCGCTGATGGGGCAGATACTATAAATCCAGCCAGAAGGAGGATTGTCGTAGGTATCATAGGACCAGATCACGTATCCTGAATCCCCTTCAATGGCATAGGCGGTTCTTCCTCCCCAGGCAGTGCCCAAGAGAGCATCGGCATACCCATCTCCATTCAGGTCTTCTGTGTAAGAGACGCATTGATCGCCATAGCCCCCGCTATTGCTCGGTCCGCCTGGTGGACGGCAGGACCAGAGAACAGTGCCATAGCCAGGGCTATTCCCTTTGATACAATAAAAATGGTCAGCCACTGGGGCTCCGGCATCATAGGTCTCTACCAGCACGTCAGGAAGCATATCCCCGTCCACGTCCACAAACCGGGAAACGCATTCCACGTTCTCGATTCCCTGAAACCACCATAACAGATCCCCCCCATCTTTAAACCCACCTTTTACTACCGGAACTACCTGCTCCACAGCTGGAGCGCCTTCAGATAATCTCTGTTGAATTATCTGCCAGTCTTGGTCAGGATTTTCTGCCCATCCGTTCTGGGCCAAGACAAGGACTGAAGCCATGAGAAGAAGGATAAAAAACCATCTAACTCTTGTCATGGGTAACTTCACCTCCTAAGGATTTGAGATTTGAGTTTAAAAACCTTTCTATTTGTCGACAAGAATCCCCCCCACGCTTCTCTTTTTCTAATTTACAACAAATTCTGGATTTGTCAATAGGATTCTATTAGTTTTCTGAAAAAATCAAATTGGAAAGGTCTGTATGGAGTGCCAGGTTTTCGGGGACTGTTGAAAAACCTCTTTTTCGTGCGGGAATTGGATTTCCCGCACCAACTCAAAGTCTCTTCTCCCAGCATAGGTGGTCAATTGACCGTAAATCATTGAAAGATTAGAAAACCCCGGCTATCCCTTTAGTTGGCACTTTGCTGGTGGTGAAGAACACCGCAGCGAGCATCAATTTGCTACGGGCAAAGTTAAAGCTTTACACTCCATTACATTTTTCCCAGCAAAACATTTCCCTCTCTTCGGAGGATCGAAACCGGAATGATCTTATTCATCAAGGAATCCTCGCCATCCAATAATACCCGAATGTAGTTGCCGGAAAGACCAGAAAGTTTGTTGGTCTTTTTGTCTCTTTTTTGCTCAATCAAAACGTCCAAAGTCTTTCCGATGAACCGATCCAGATATTCTTCCCATTTTTTCCTGCCCAGATCATGCAGGATTTCACTTCTTTTATGGATGGTTTGCGGGGGAACCTTATGGGGAAACTGCGAGGCAATAGTTCCTTTTCGATCGGAATAGCTGAAGACGTGAAGATAAGAAAGAGGTGAAGACAAAATAAATTGACAGGTATTCTCAAATTGTTTATCCGTTTCACCCGGAAATCCAACTATCACATCTGCTCCGTTCATCACTTCAGGAATAGCCCTTTTGATTTTTTCTAAAAGCTTTCTGTATTCCTCTGTGGTATAGTCTCTTTTCATCCAAGAGAGTATATAATCATCGCCACTCTGCAGAGGTATATGCAAGTGTCTTGCGATTCTTTTCGATTTGGAGATTAAGTCGATCAAATCATCTGAAAATTCCTTTGGGTCGATGGAGGAAAGTCTTAATCTCTGTACCTTTGTCTGATTTAAGATTTTATCTGAAAGGTGCACCAGATTTAAGCCATCTTTTCCGCCTGAGGCGGATCTGCCTATGGCAGAATTATACCTGCCGATGTGCACCCCGGTCAAGACCACCTCTTTATATCCATTTTTCACCAGACAACCGATCTCGGCTAAGATTGAGTCGACCTCTCTGTTTTTTTCTCTGCCCCGAGCCAAAGGGACCACGCAGTAGGAGCATCTTTTGTCACATCCATCTTGAATTTTCACCAAAGCTCGCGTATGTTTGGCATGTTTACAAACCCTAAAGCCGAAAAATTCATCGTCCATCTTTTTTTCTTTGGGTTTGATGGTATGATTTCCAAATAAATCTGCAATCAGATTGACTAACTCCCCCTTTTGATCCTGTTTGACCACCAAACTTACCCCGGGCAATTTTTCCAAAAATTCCTTCTCCAACTGGGCATAACATCCGGTAACGATGATCTTGGCCTGGGGGGACCTTCTTCTGGCTCGATAAATGGCTTGGCGAGAGCTGTAATCGCTTTCTTTGGTGACTGTGCAGGTATTGATTACATAGATTTCTGCCGGGGCTGAAAAATCGACCCTTTCGAATCCGCATTCTTCCAATTCCTCAGCGATCGCTTGGGTCTCATATTGATTCAGCTTGCATCCCACGGTGAATAGGGCTACCTTCATCAGAATAGTCTCGTCCGTGCGCAGTCCACGGAATAGTTTCCAGAGTCCCTGCTGTGAACTGCCACTCTAAGCTCTGCTGTTTTAGATGCTCTGAATAATAAAAAAGCGATGGCAATTGTGTATCTTTGGTCGGATCATCAAGCCATCGCTTTTATATGTTCCTGGTGAAGACCAACTAAGTGTCAGTTTCATCCCCCTTTTTTTCAAGAGTTTTATCTTCTGCCTCGGTCTTAGGAATTTCTTCCGCTCCTTTTGAAGAGGCAGATTGCTCCTCCGCAGATTTTTCCTCATCCTTGAGTTTCTCTTCGACTTCCGCTTTGGAGATTTCCTCTGCCCTTGTTCCTGGAGGTTCAGTTTGAGGAAGAACTTCTTCTGTTTTTTCCTCTCCTTGAGGCGTGGGCTTATCTTCGGTTTCCACTTTGAGTGTTTCCTCTACCTTTGTCTTGAGAGGCTCAGCTGGGGGAGGAACTTTTTCTCCTTTTTCCTTGGGCTTCTTTTCTACCTCCAATTTGGGCCGCTCCTCCACTATCTCCTCCACCTTGAGGGTCTTGGTTGGATGCTTGGCTAAGAATGCTTCCAATTCCGCTTTCTCTCTTCCTCGATAATATGCCTCAACGGAGAGAACAATTTTTTTCCCAGCCCTATCGAATTCGATCACCTTTAAGGGTATCTCATCCCCTTCATTAAAGGCATCAATTGGTCTGGAAATCTCCGGTTTTCCCAGATGAATGGTGGGGACGAACCCCTCCACATCATCACCCAAATCGACGATGACCCCTCTGTCCAAAAGGCGCAGGATTTTGCCGGTGGCCTCTTTATTCACTGCAAATTTTCTGGACATCTCAGGCCAAGGATCCTCCTGGAGTTGTTTGTAGCCCAAGGAGATCCTGCGATTCTCCTTGTCTACGTTTAATACCATCACCTCTACCCTTTCCCCCCTTTTGATCAGCTCTGAAGGATGCTGAATCCTTTTGGTCCAGGACATGTCGGAGATGTGGATCAAACCGTCAATCCCCTCCTCTAATTCCAAAAAAGCGCCAAAGGCGGTTAAGTTTCTCACCCTGCCGCTCACCCGTGAGCCGACTTGGTATCTTTCCTCAATATCCTCCCAGGGATCCGGTTCCAATTGTTTAATTCCTAAGGAGATCTTTTCATTTTCCTTATCCACCGATAATACCGCTGCTTCTACTACATCTCCGATCCCCATCAATTTGGAAGGATGCTTTATATGTTGGGTCCAGGACATCTCGGAGATGTGAATCAACCCCTCCACGCCCTTCTCCAACTCCACGAAGGCGCCATAGTCGGTGATGGAGACCACCTTCCCCTTGACTCTTTTCCCTACCGGGTATCTTTCCTCGATGTTCTCCCAAGGATAAGGGGTGAGCTGTTTTAGACCCAGGGAGATCCTTCCTGTGCTCTTATCAAAATCCAATATCTTTACATTGATCTTATCGCCCAAAGCCACCAATTCACTGGGATGACTTATCCTTCCCCAGGACATGTCTGTGATATGCAGGAGCCCATCCGCCCCCCCCAAGTCGATGAACACCCCGAAATCGGTAATGTTCTTTACCACCCCCTCTCTGGTCTGTCCTGGTTGCACTTCAGTCAAGAGTTTTTCTCTTTGCTGCTGTCTCTCCTCCTCCAGGACCACTCTTCGCGAGACCACTATGTTGCGTCGAGCTTTGTTTAACTTGATCACTTTTAACCGCAGGGTTTGCCCTAAAAGGGCATCAAAATTTGGAATCTGCTTTAATGCTATCTGTGAGCCAGGAAGAAAAGCGTCTACCCCCAACAGATCCACCACCATTCCCCCTTTTATTCTACGCATGATCTTGCCTTCAATCAGTTCACCCTTATCGTGAGATTCTCTGATCTTCTCCCACATTCGCATGAAATCGGCTTTTTGCTTAGACAAGACCAATTGTCCATCTTGATCCTCTATGGCATCTAAGAATATTTCTATCTCATCTCCAACCTTTATGTTTAGAGGCTCAGGAAATTCCGATATGGGGATGATCCCCTCCGATTTGAAACCCACGTCTACTATCACATCTTCTCTAGTCACTCCCATCACTTTTCCCTTTATGATCTCTCCTTCCTGAATATCATGCAGGGTGGTTTCATACATTTTTAAAAGTTCGTTAAATTCATCCGAGGAATATTCCCTTTCTACTGCCTGAGCCAGAACTTGGGCTGAAGTCAAAGAAGGCTTTTCTTCGGGCAATATTTGAGTAATCTTTTCAGGAGTCCTTGCCATCCTTGGTTTTTCTGGGACCTCGGTGGCTTGAGCAGCCCTCTTCTTTTGATCAATTGTCTTCTTCTTTACTGTTTTTCTTCTTTTGATAATTGGTGTCTTCGTCGTACTTTTAGCTTTCCTCTCACCTCCTTTTTTATAAATTTGAGCAGCTGTCCCCGATGTGGTCTTTGCCTTACCCTTTCTCTTAGGAACAGATGCGGGTTTGGATTTTTTCTCCTCAACCATTAAACGGTTCCTCCTTTATATAGAATTTGTCCAAATATGGACATATTTTCGAATCAAGTCTTATGGATTCAGAATTCAGAAAAGCTGTGAAATTCAATTGTACTTTTTTATACCCTCCACCACCTCTTGGATAAGCCAATCCGGAGTGGAGGTGCCGGCGGTCACTCCCACCGTTGTCTTACCTTTGAACCATCCTCTTTGCAGTTCCCTTGCTGTTTCGATATGATGAGTGGGGGTGCCTATCCTTTTGCACAGTTTCGCCAGCCGGGTGGTGTTGGCGGAGTTATGCCCTCCCACCACGATCATCATATTCACCTTGTTTGCCAGCTTTAAAGTGGCTTTCTGAGCACGGGCAGTGGCATGACAGAGGGTGTTGCACACCTTCAACTCATCTGCCTTCTCAATAAGCTCACCAATCACCTGTTTGAAGGCATCAATACTCAGGGTGGTTTGGGCAATCACTCCTAATTTCTCGAAATGAGGCAGGTTCTTCTTGATCCGATTATGATTTATCACCAGCGCCGAATCGTCGGCATATCCCATGATTCCCTGAACCTCCGGGTGATCTGCTTCCCCTACTACCACTACCTGATACCCCTGATCGGAAAGCAGCTTTGCGTTCTGCTGAGCCTTCTTTACAAAGGGACAGGTGGCATCCACCACCTCCATTTTCCTTTTCTTTATCCTTTCCAATATCTTTGGATGTATCCCGTGCGAACGAATGATCAACGTTCCTTTGTTGATTTTTCTTAAATCCTCTACGAGGCAAACGCCTTTTTTCTTTAAGTCCTCCACCACCTGAGGATTGTGAATCAGAGGTCCCCAGGTATAAACTTTTTCATTTTTCTTCTTGGCTACGTCGAAGGCAAGCTTGATGGCTCTCTTTACTCCAAAGCAGAAACCCGCCTTCCTGACCACAAAAACTTTCATTATTTCCCACCAGAGGTCCTTCCAATAATTTAAGCAAGTCTTTTAATAAAGCAAATCAAAAATCGTCATTTTCAACTTTTTCTTTCAACATTTTGATCCTGCACATTATCTCTTGTCCTATCCTCTTGTACCCCTCTCTATCCTTCGGAATCTCATCCAGCCAACTTTTGAGAATGGGCAAACCGAAGAGGATTACCAATTTTTTCCTTTTCAGAAAGGTCAAAAGCAGGTCTTTCGAGTTGGCGATATAGGTGGGCACGATGGGAACGCCCGCCTCTTTTGCAATCTTTCCCACTCCCAGTTTGGGCTCAAGAAAATTTCTGTCCCTGCTTCTGGTCCCTTCAGGGAAAAGGAGGAGTGCTTTCCCTTCTTTTAGAAGTTCGACCGCCCGAGATATTCCTTTTCTATCAAAGGATCCTCGGGTGATGGGAAAGGCATTATATTTTCGGAGCAACCATCCGAAGAGTCCGTTGTTGAAAAGTTCCCTCTTGGCCAAGTAATAAAGTTCTCGGGAGGAGGCCGCCCCCAGAAAGGGCGGATCCACATAAGCCGCATGATTCGAGGCGATGATCACTCCACCTTGCTGGGGAATGAATTCTGCTCCGTTTTTTCTGAACCGCCAAAAAATTCTGAGCATAAGATTAATAACTGCACGACCTAAAAAGTAGTGGGTTCTCATCTCAAGATCCTGCGGACATCGAACTACTCTTAACTCTATAAAGTTCAATGACCTTGTTCACCTGCTCTTCGATGGTCAGATGGGTGGTGTCCACCACCACCGCATCTTTATCCCGACAAAGGGGGCTTGCCTCTCTTTCAGAATCGAGTTTGTCCCTTTTGGTAATTTCTTCTATCTGCTCCTCCAGCGAAGTTTGAATCTCCTTATCTTTAAGCTCCAAAAATCGCCTTTTCGCTCTTTCTTCTAAATCCGCGTCCAAATATATCTTAAAAGCATGAGGGAAGACCACGGTGGTGGTATCTCTTCCTTCTGCCACCAGATCATTTTTACGGCCGATTTCCTTCTGTTTTTCAACTAAAATTTTTCTAACCCTTTTATGCACAGAGACAAAAGAAACGCACTGGTCCACCAAAGGCTCCCTGATCTTTTCGGTCACATCTTTCCCATCCAAGAATATCTTGTTTATGCCATTTTCATTCTCAAATGAGATTACGGAGTTTTTAGTCAACTTTTCTAACTTTTCTTCATCATTTACATCTAGTCCATTTTCCAAAGCCTTCAAGGTTATAGCTCGATACATCGCTCCGGTATCCAGATATAAAAAATTCAATTTCTTTGCCACCAGCTTAGCGGTGGTGCTTTTTCCTGAACCAGCCGGTCCATCTATGGCAATAACTCTCTTAGCCATAAAAATAAAAAATTCCCCCTTCCAAAATTTAAATATAATACCATTGATCTGTTTTTGCAAGTATTTTATACATAACGTCCTAAATTTCTTGACTCATCCGTAGGCGAGTAGTCCTGGAAAGCAAGCCGTGAAGGTTTGCCTACGCTTAACTATCGTCAAAGCATTTAATTCCGTATATACATTTTACAAATCACACTAATTTCACCATGTCTTTCAGTTTATCGATTTCTCTTTCTTTCAAATACCTCCAGGCTCCCGGCTTCAAATTCTTGCAAGTCAAGTTGGCGAATCTCGTTCGCACTAAATGCGTAACGGAGAACCCGACCGCTTTACACATCCTCTTTATCTCTCTTTTTCTCCCCTCTTTTAACTTCAATTCGAGCACCGAATTGTCTTTTTCCATTTTGAGCCCCGCCTCTGGCGGGATTTTCAAAATTTTTACCTNTTTTGAGACCCGCCTCTGGCGGGATTTTCAAAATTTTTGCCTCTGCTTTGGCGATTCTGCCATCCTCCAACTTGATCCCTTTATGAAATTCTGTCAAAGTTTTTTGATTTATTTTGCCCTTTAAGGTAACCAAATAGGTCTTCTCCACTTGAAATTTGGGATGAGTGAGTTGATAGGTAAGCTCGCCGTCATTGGTCACAAGCAAGACTCCCTCAGTATCCAGATCCAATCTCCCCACCGGGAAAACCTTTTTGTCCTTTCCCACCAAATCCAAGACCGTAGGACGCCCGAAACTATCCTTTACAGTGCAAAGATATCCTCTGGGTTTGTTCAAGAGTATGTAGATGAACTTTTCCGGGAGAAAAACTCTTTTGCCGTTCACTCTTATTTCATCTTTTTTCTCATCAATCAAGATTCCCAATTCTTCGATCTTGATACCATTAACCGTCACCCTGCCGGATTGGATTAAAAGATCAGCCCCCCGTCTGGAGGAAACCCCGGCTTGGGCAAGAAATTTATTGAGTCTCATCTTCTAAGGAGGATTGGGGAGAAGTTTTGGGGATTGTTTGTAAGGGGACCTCTTCGATCACTTTTTCTTCTTCTGAGACCTTTTCTGTTTCCTTCACCTCATCTTCTACAATCTTCTCCAACATTACCTCAGTCAAACCAGCTTGTTCCTTTTTCTTTAAAAGAACCTCTAACTCTTCGATTCTGGGCAGATCATCCATATCTTTCAGCCCGAAGTGGGTCAAAAACTCTTGGGTGGTGCCGTATAACAAAGGTCTTCCCGGGGAGGGTTTTCTTCCTACAATGGTGATCAGCTTTCTATCCAGTAAAGTAAATATCGGACCTTCGCTGTTGACCCCCCTTAACCGGTCAATATCCGATTTCACGATGGGCTGTTTGTAAGCCACAATGGCTAAGACCTCCAGAGATTGTTGAGACAGCTTCTCCCTCCGATTGTGGGAAACTAAAGCTCTTATCCAGGGTGCGAAGTCGGGAAGAGTATACATCTGGTAGCCACCGGCGATCTTTTTTATGGCAAAGCTGTGTTCCCCCATTTGGTATTTTTCATTCAAAGCATTTATTACCTTTTCTATCTCGTCGGTGGTAATATCCTTTCCGCCGGAGGCGGATCCGCCTTTGGCGGAGAGAACCGCCTGAATTTTATCGGAAGACAAAGCTGAATCTGAGGCGAAAAGAAGTGCTTCGATTATCTGGTGGTAATTATTCTGATTTTCCAAAATTTTACCTCACCTTCGGTCTGTTTACCGTTTACGGTACACTGCATACTGGAAACTGCTAACTGACTACTCGTCTTCAACTATCTCCGGATAGGTCTTAGCTTCTTCCTCACCCCTTAAGACTCGCAGAGATCCTAAAGCCAATGCTTTCATCTCATCCTGTCCTGGATAGACCATCACTTTGGCGATGAAGCTTACCCATTGTTTGAGTTTACCGATTACATACTCTGAGTGTGCCAACCCACCGGTCAGAACTATAGCATCCACTTTTCCCTTTAAAGCAACTGCACGTTTTCCGATCTCGCAGGCGATCTGATAGATCATGGCATCATAGACCGCTTTTGCTTCCTTATTCTCATTTTCTATCATCTTTTCGACTTCTTTGCAATCATTAGTGTTTAAATATGCTGCTAACCCACCCCCACCTACCATTCTTTTTTTGATTTGGTCCAAGGTATTCTTACCTGACAAGCACCATTCAGCAAAGTCGAAAACGGGGAGGCTGCCTGACCTTTCGGGAGTAAAAGGTCCACTGTCTAAGGCATTGTTGGCGTCTATCACTTTTCCCTTATGCATGGCCGCCACGCTGATTCCACCGCCCAGGTGAGCTATGATTAAATTGAGCTGGTCATATTTCCTTTTCAGATCCTTTGCCGCCAAACGTGCAGTAGCTTTGACATTTAGTGCATGAAACAAACTCCTGCGGGGTAGCTCCGGCAATCCGGAATATCTGGCGATACGGCTAAACTCGTCCACTGAGGGTGGATCCACGATGAAGGAGGGAAGATGGTAATCCCACCCCAGTCCAAAGGCCAAA
>Ga0111200_1072_pt1 | contig 12064 bp, 9 predicted proteins | sample DeeMarSWOR324_28_FD_80374 | JGI IMG/M metagenome (GOLD analysis project Ga0111200, IMG submission 80374) | candidate division Zixibacteria bacterium SM23_73
ACCTTCAATGCCAATCCCTATCTTGCCACCTACGCTGTGGGGGCAGTAGCTAAGCTGGAAGAGGCGGGGGCTTCAGCAGAAGAGCTTGGCAAATTCAAGAATTCCTTGAGCGGTCCTCTGGGAGCTTTGGGGGACAATTTGATCTGGATGAACTTAAGACCAGTTCTTTTAATTTTAGGAATAATTCTGGCTTCAACTTTTGGCGCACTCGGAGCCCTGATTTTTTGGCTTCTTTACAATATTCATCAGGTTTATCTTAGGGCGCGGGGGCTTTTTAAAGGATATGGTCTGGGTTTGGGGGTTGCTTCTGACCTTCGATCCGCATTCTATCCGAGGATGATCAAATGGCTCAGCCGAATGGGAGCAGTTTTCTTGGGAATCTTCTTTGTGTTAAAATCCAATGAAAGAATTTTAGAAAGGGTTGAAAATCTGATTATTTTTATTTTGATGGTTTTTCTTTCAATCTTTGGATTCAGAAAGAATGTTAATCCCAATTACATATTATTGGCGGGTGTTTTGTCTTTTCTGCTGGCAAAATGGGTAATTCTTTTGACCTAATCTATTTTCTCTTTTCAAGCAATCCTTGTTCAGGTTGGAAAACCAAAAGCATATGCTTAGCAAAATCCTACAGAATCCACCTTCTTTCAAATTCATTGCGTTAATTTATGCAGTTCTAATTTTCATCGTATCCAGTATCCCGGGACTTACCCCTCCTTCTTTAGGATTTCAGCTTGAGGACAAGGTTTATCATTTTATTGAATATTCAATTTTTTCCTTTCTTTTGTTCTTAGCTTTTTTCACAGCCAAAAGGGATTTCTTCAAAAAGCATGTATTCCTTTTCTCCTCCCTGATCGGGATAATCTACGCCTACTCAGACGAATTTCATCAGAGACTGGTTCCGGGAAGGTCTTACGATCTTTATGATTTCTTAGCGGATTGTTTGGGGATAATCTCGATTCAAGCCATCTTGTGGATTTATCTTGGATGGAAAAGTCGTAGAACAGCTACGACCCATAATGGCTCATGCTGAAGCGAGCTCCTCAAGAAGAGATATCTGAAAAAGTGTTATAATGCGGCGGTATGGACCATCCCGAATCATACGGACGCTCGCCCTACGCGGTTGGGTATTGAATAGTGTGGTTTAGTCCGGCATAGGTGGCGTTCATCCTGACCTCGTCCCGAAAGAAGGGCTCTCGCGCCTACGGCGGGATTCGTATGAATGCATACGCATCTGCCTAAGGCATGACCAGCTCCGCAAATTCATATAAATGTGCGTCCATATGGACGAGCATACGCAAATGACTTTTCCAGAGCTCTCCGTGGGGATTCCCTTAAAAGCGAGATTATGAGACGTTTCTGGAGAGAAAAGGATTATAGTTTTTTCAAAATATAAGAGAGCCCCAAAGTCGCTTCGGGTCCGCTATAATCCTTAAGTCCACCTACGTGCTTTCCGAATTTTACCCAACGATATTTAAAATCCAAGCCCAGGACAAAAAAACGGCTTAGAACGAAGTCCATTCCAACCCCAGTAAACCCTCCAAAGGTCAGATAGGTGTTGATATAATCCCCCACCACGATGAACGGTTCAGCATATTCTCCCAGGCGAAGGTTCTCAACTCCGGAGACAAATGAGATGCCCACATCTAAATATGGTTGCCACAGGTTATGGGACTGAGAGAAGAAGGGATAATATTTTATAGCGCCAGAGACGGGATAAACGGTCACCCTTTTCCAATAATATCCCAGAGAATCGCTGTATCTGGTCTCTCCTCTGTAATAAGAACCTGCGGAGAATTCAAATGCAAATCCTTTTTTCAAACCATTGGAGAAAAAAAGCTCTCCATAGGGAGCAGTAACCTTGGTCAAAACCTCGTGAGAGGGAGAACTATGAACATTCTTTGCATCCAGAGCGCTCCAGAATCCCATACGGATGCCAAACATGTGGACGGAACTTAGGTCTTTTGCCAGGGAAGAACTCGTACCGAATGAAATTATAAGGAATAAAAGACAGAATGAAAATTTTCGCATGTTCATAAGAAAACCATCAACGGATTGAGCGAATTCAACGGATTATCTCTCTCTATCGAACTGTTTCTTATCCGTTCTATCCGTTTAATCCGTTGACCCTATCCAAAAAAGACCTCCGCAATCTCATAGAGTTCGTCATCCACACGTTTTGTCTTGGCGGTAATTTCTTTTAAATCCATGGGCACGATCTTGTTTCCCTGCAGGCTGACCATCTTTCCAAATTCACCTTCATGCACCAAATCCACCGCGGCTACGCCGAATCTTGTTCCTAACATTCGGTCAAAGGCCGTAGGTGTGCCACCCCTTTGGATATGTCCCAGGATCACAAAACGGGTTTCAAAGCCAGTTCTTTTTTCTATCTCAGAAGCCAAGGTCTTCCCGATTCCTCCTAACCTAACATGACCAAAAGCATCTAACTTTTGATCTTGAATAAATTGGATTTCTTCTTCCTTCTTTTTTTCATCCAATTTTAACTTTGCTCCTTCTGCCACCACCACCACGCTGAAATCTCTTCCTCTTTGGTGTCGTTTGCATATGGATTCACATACTTTATCCAAATCCACCGGTCTTTCCGGAATCAGGATGAAGTCTGCGCCTCCGGCTATTCCCGCCTCTATGGCGATCCAGCCGGTATGCCTTCCCATCACCTCCACCACCATAACCCGATTATGTGACTCGGCGGTGGTATGGATGCGATCAATGGCATCCACAGCAATATTTAGAGCGGTATCGAAGCCAAAGGTGTAATCAGTGCCATATATGTCGTTATCAATGGTTTTAGGGACTCCTACTATCTTTACCCCTTCATCATGAAGTTTTGCCGCCACCCCCAAGGTATCCTCACCTCCCACTGCTATCAAAGCCCTCAGACCCAGTCCCTTCATCTTTTCGACGATTTTCTTTACCCCATCCTTAACCTTAAAGGGGTTAGTCCGGGAGGTCTTCAGTATGGTTCCGCCTCGGTGCAATATCCCTGCAACTTTGTCCAAATTCAGCTCCTCAGTTAGTCCATATTCTAAAAGTCCCCGCCATCCATTAAGTATTCCTATAACCTGGTAGTTGTATTTGACGATGGACTTTCTCACCACTGCCCTGATCACCGCATTCAAACCAGGACAATCCCCCCCTCCGGTCAGGATTCCAATTCTTTCGCTCATGTTTTTACACCTGCTTTCACATTATTGGGTTAAAATGATGTAGGGTTACATCCACATAAATCTTGAACCGGTTTTCTCTTTAGCTATTGTCGTCAACAAGGAATGGACTCTTAACGAAAAATGTAAGTCCTTATGAATTGACAACCTAAATTACTACGTTTTTGTAAGTCAATTGTTTAGATAGTAGAAAGACTATTTTGTTTTTTGTAAAATGATTTCCAAATCTCTCAATTCTTTTATAGAGAAATTTGGCACGAAGTCTGTGTCTTGAGACTGGATTTCCGCATAAAGGGTCTGATTTGGATTGAAGTGAACCGAGATCATACCAGCCCTCTTTGCTCCCAAAACATCCAGTTTCAGCTCGTTCCCCACATGCATGGAGTTGGCAGGATCGCTTTTCAATTGGCTCAGTGTGTGAAAAAATATTCGTGGATCCGGTTTCCTTATTTTTAGCTCATTAGAAAAAGTCAATGCTCTGAAATATTCGACCATGCCCAGCTTCTCTAAAAGTTCTCTTATTATTCTTCCCGGAGTTCTCCCGGTATTGCATATCAAACCAATCTTATAACCTTCAGCTTGGACATGTTCAACTATCTTCCCAGCTCCCTCGATTAAAGGGGGTGGATCTTTCAGGATGGGAGCGAGAAAAACCTCCTCTAATTTTAGCATCAGGCTTTGCGGAATGGTTTTGAATCTCAGATCATCCAAAAAGCTGAACATAATCTTCAGCTGTTCTTGGGTGTCCAAGTCCAGATTTTTTTCCCAGGTCTCCTTACATTTTTCAAATCCCTCCTCGTGAGCCCTATACAGCGAATGAAAATCGACGTTGAGTCCACTCTCTTCCAACAAGCCATGTAGTGCTTTGAGTCTTTTTTGCTTGTATCTTTCGTTATCTTGGGGCTTATTGGAAAGCAGGGTATTCCATAAGTCAAAAGTGATGGTATCAATCATATCTCAAAATCCTTTTGATGCTGGAGTTCAACTGTCTATCACGATGTATTATTTATTCACATTGTAGTTGCCCAATTTATTGGGCGGTTTCTCTTAAACCATTTGAAAAGAAGCTCGATAAATCGAGCAACTACATTTTTTCGGCCCCTCCATCATATCCCAAAATCTTTTTCGATTAGTTCTTTTGCCTTTCCAAAGGCAAAAGCCCGATGGCTTCTTTTGTTTTTTTCTTTGAAGGAGAGCTGAGCAAAGGTTTTATCCAATTCGGGCAGGTAAAATACTGGATCATAGCCGAATCCACTCTCTCCTCTTTCCTCGGTGGTAATGATTCCCCTGACTTCACCTCTTACCGTTTTAATGTTATCAACATCCTTTGCGATTGCTACTACACACACAAAAGCTGCCCCTCTTTTCTCCGGTGGGATATTTTTCATAAGAGCAAGTAATTTCATATTGTTATCCTTATAACTGCAATGTTGGCCAGCAAATCTGGAGGAGAGGACCCCTGGCGCGCCCTTCAAAGCATCCACTTCCAGTCCGGAGTCATCGGCCAAAGAGATTGATTTGGTGAACTTATAGGTACCTCTGGCTTTCAAAATTGCGTTTTCCTCCAGAGTCTTTCCCGTCTCTTCGATTTTAGGAAAACCTTTGAAATCATTTAAAGTCAAGATTTCTAATCGGGGATCAGATAGAATATCTTTCATTTCTTCTATTTTATGTTTGTTATTTGTTGCCAGCACGATCTTCATGAGCTATCTATTGGAATTTGTCCAAAATAACATTACCTTTTAGCCTATCATTGCGCGGAGCGACGAAGCAATCTCATTGAATTCCAACTACTAAGAGATTGCTTCATCCCGATTCCATCGGGATAACAGTATTTAGGAAACGATACGCTACATAATCCTCAGATTGTCGATGCGAGCCCCCGAATCAACCTTCGCCATCCAACTTTTAGTACTCCAATTAATCCGTTTAATCCGTTGACAGATTCAATACTTTTCGATATCTATCCTTTCCACCTCGGTTATTTTATCCCTTAAAAACCTTTCGCCCACCTCCACAAATCTATCCGGGACATCGGAGACATAAAATTTTCGAAAGGCGATTTTGCCCGACTTCTGGGTCTTGAGATTTTTCTTCTTGAGTAACCCCTTTTGGGTTAAAGCTTTCTTTACCTCCATTGCCGTCTCTTCAGCCGAATCTATCAGTTTGACTTCTTTTCCCATGATTTTTGAGATGACCTTCTTCAATAAAGGATAATGAGTGCATCCCAAGACCAAGGTGTCCACTTTCTTTTTGATCAAAAGTTCAAGGTATTCTTGTGCTATCAAATATGTGGCTTTCTTGTTTATGTAACCTTCCTCAGATAGTGCCACGAACAAAGGGAAATTGTTCCCAAAGTTCCGATCACTCCTATTTTTCCATTTTTGGTAGCTTTAACCGATGCAAAAGCTCCTGGTTTTATCACTCCGATCATCGGTATTTTATGATATTCTTCAAGATCATTCAGAGCTAAAGCGGAGGCGGTATTGCAAGCCACCACGATGAATTTCACTTTTTGGCTTAAAAGAAAATTAATATTTTGAACGGAAAACTTCTTGACTATCTCCTCAGATCTTGGTCCATAAGGGTATCTGGCAGTATCGCCGAAGTAGATCACATCTTCTTTTGGCAGAAGCCGAAAGATTCTTTTTGCTACGGTCAAGCCCCCTACCCCGGAATCAAAAATTCCAATGGGGGCTTGATAATCTGGTGTTTGAGGTTGTTTCATCAGGGTCCCCTTCATTGTCCAACGGGGGGGAAGGGTTTTATTTCATTAAATTTGTTCATCGTTTATCGTTGTCGAAGCCCGTATGGTTCGGCTTTGCTCACCATAAATCGAAACTCGTTTACTTGAAGCTCGATTTCCGGAAAGCTACCTCTGCTACTGGAGAACGCAAGCATACGCATTTCGACCTTCGAGCTTCAAGCCTCGATATTGAACAAAGCGAAATCCGTGGGACGAGCCTCGTCACCTTTAAACGAGCTTCGAACCCCCATGTTTCACTAAACCTAACGTTGTTTTTCTTTTAACGCACGGCGTAATTCCCTTTGCACCTCCCTATCCTTGATATCCTTTCTTCTATCATAGATTTTCTTTCCCACAGCTAAAGCCAGCTCCACCTTAGCTACATTTCCCTTGAAATAAAGCTTCAGAGGAACTAGAGTCAATCCCCTTTCCACCGTCTTTCCTAAAAGCCTTTTAATCTCCCTTCTGTGCATAAGAAGTTTCCGGGTGCGGGTTGGATCGTGGTTAAAACGGCTTGCCTTATCATAGGAGCTGATGTGCATGTTGTGAAGATAGACCTCTCCCTTTTTTACCATGGCATAACTGTCTTTCAGATTCGCCTTTCCCAACCTGAGCGATTTGACCTCAGTCCCCACCAATGCAATTCCTGCCTCGAAGCTTTCCAGAATATGATAAAGATGATGAGCCTTGCGGTTGGTCGAAATTATCTTAACCGGTTTTTCGTCCTTTTGCATACCGCCAAATATATCATAGCGGTAACATTGTGGCAAGTAAATTCTGGGCCGTTCATTGATAAAGCTGGAGTATCCCGTCCAGACGGGCGTCCGCCTGGACGCTTTAGCGGGACCAAGTCAAGCTGAAGCTTGAGACTCCAATAAGTTGCCTCACTGTAAGATTTTTTTAAGTCCATTCAAAATAATTCTTGCGATAAGCTCAGAACCAAGTATATTGTGATTAGAGCCGAAGTGGTGGAACTGGTAGACACGCTGTGTTCAGGGCGCAGTGCCCGTGAGGGTGTGTGGGTTCAAATCCCACCTTCGGCACAAAATTCATACAAAAACCACCGGTCAACTGTTGATTACCTCCTTCAAAAATTTCAATTTTCACATAAAAATTCCTATTGCAAAAAACGGATATTGGGTTATATTGAAATTGTAATGAACTTGGGGCTGGAATGATCGGTTTTGGAAAAATCAAAGTAAATTGTCATTTTTAACCTTTCAAAAGGGAGTTAAAGATGAAAAAAAGAGAGCTGTTTTTTTCTGTTTTCTTTTTTCTCCTGTTGAGTGGCTCGATCTCCTTTGCGGCTAACGGTTGGATTTCTTTTAGCTCCAGCCAGTTAACTGCCGGTCGGCCAGGCGATGCTTTTGCTTATCCGGAAGTTGACCTTTTGACTTCTAATGCAAACGAGGTAATACTTGAAGTCAATTTCCCCGGAATGGTAGCCAAAGATGTTGTTAAGGAGGGGATGACCTATCAAACTCTTTTCATGCCCGGTGGTGGAAAGACTCATAATTTAGGATGGGCGGAGCTCCCCACTTTTGGACGGTTCATCGCCGTACCTTTGGAGGTTGAAGCTCAAATTGAAGTTTTAGAGTATACCGCGCGGACTCTATCAGGTTACAATGTTTATCCGGTGCAAGAACAGCCGGTTGACAAGGCAGGAGCCCCAGAACCGGAGTTTATCAAAGACGAGGATTTCTATCAGCAAGATGAATTTTATCCAGACAGGATGGCATTTGTGGAGGAGCCTAAGATCATTCGAGGTTGTCCGGTTTCCTTAGTTATTCTTTTTCCCGTGCAATATAACCCTGCTGCCCAAGAGCTGAAGGTTTGCTCTTACATGAAAATGAAGATCAGCTTTGTGGGGGGAGCCGGTCTTTTTATCGATCCGGCTCGCCGCTCTCCATATTTTGAGCCCTTATACCAAAATCTCCTTTTGAATTATTCATCTTTGGGAACTCCTCCCCTGTTAGGCGGAAAAAGCGATACCGGCTGTGATTTTTTGATCATCACCCACCCCACTTTTCAGGCTTGGGCAGAATCATTAGCTCTGTGGAAAAATCTAAGCGGTATTTCCACCTGGGTGAAAAGCACCAGCGAGACCGGCTCTGATACCGCATCGATAAGAAGCTACATTCAAAATGCTTACGACACCTGGACTCCTCCACCCTCATTCGTCCTTTTTATAGGGGACGCCGAATTTATTCCGTTGTTTTACCGAACCACCCACCCCTATGATGAATTCAAGATAGGCACGGATTTGTACTATTTCACCCTGGATGGATACGACTGGTTCCCGGATATATTCATGGGAAGAATCTCCGTTGATACGCCTGAACAGGTGGAAGCGGTAATGAATAAAGTTCTAAACTACCAAAGAAACCCGATTGCCACGCCTACAAGCTTCTATAATAACGTTCTGGCGGCGGCTTATTTCCAAGATAGACCCCCCTACCAAGATGGTTACGCCGACAGGTTTTTTCTGCAAACCAGCGAAGTGGTCAGGGATTTTCTGCTTTCCCAGGGATATGACGTGGAAAGATGTTACGCCAAGACAGAAGGCAGCGATCCACAATATTACTACTTTGGAGATCCCCTTCCACCCGGGTTAACCTGGGACGGTGACAGCATTCAGATTAGCAATGCTATAAACAATGGGGTCTTCTTGGTGAACCACCGCGATCACGGGGGCGATGTGGGCTGGGGTGATCCGGCCTATTATGTCGACAACGTCAATAGTCTGGCCAATCAGGATAGGCTCCCCATAGTCTTCAGCATAAACTGCGAAACCGGTCATTTCGACAACGAGACTGATGATCCGGGTTTTGATACGCCTGTCGATTCACTCTATTTCTGCGAAGCTTTTCAGAGAAAGATAGACGGCGGAGCGGTGGGCATCTTTGGGCATACCCGGGTAAGCTACAGCGGATATAATGACGAGCTGTGCAAAGGACTCTACGATGGCATCTGGACCAATTTCGACCCATCTTATCCAAATATGGGCTCCACGAATCCCATTTCCAACACGCTGTTCAGGATGGGAGCCCTGCTGGACTTTGGAAAATTCTGGATGTATGACAAATATTACCTAACCAATGGAGCCGGTTATCCCTGGCCAGCTTATTTTTCTACCACCAAGGTGACCTTTGAGATGTTCCATTATTTTGGCGATCCCACCACAGAGATCTGGACCAGTTTACCTGAAACTTTAAATGTTACCCATTCAGATACTATATTTACCGGACCCTCTGTGGTTTCTGCAACTGCCATGTCGGGGGGTGCTCCGGTGGAGAGCGTTTTGGTCTGTTTGATGAATGATGAAATCTACGAAAGGGATTATACTAATGCTGAAGGCGAGGTAACCTTCTCCTGTTCCACCACCATCGAAGGCGATCTATATGTCACGGCAACCAAACACAACTATCGACCTTACCAGGGATTAATAACTATAGTCGAATTTCCGTTCATCTCTGGAGATGCCAATGGGGACAGTCTCATAGATATTGCCGATGTGGTTTTCTTGATCAATTATCTGTTTCTGAATGGACCACCTCCTTATCCCTTGGATGCCGGCAATTGCAATTGCGATGGAGTGATCGATATTGCGGACGTGGTCTATTTAATAAATTATCTTTTCATAGATGGTCCTGTTCCAGATTGCCCGTAAAAGGTAAGCCGTAACCGGCAGTAGTGAATATTAAAAAAGCGGAAGGAAATCCTTCCGCTTTTTTTCATTGCAAAACCATTCTCAAGGAGCGCAATTACAGGGGCCCCATAGATATTGAATAATACCAGCGAAGTTATAGCATACTACCCTTTTTCAAAGCCTCCACGTTCATGTCCAGTATCTCTTTCTTTGCTCGGGCATAAACCTTGGGCAACGTTTTTATCACGCTTTCTAAAGAAACCGCTTTCGTGCGATTTAATAGTGCTCCCATCATTACCATGTTGGCGCATTTGACTGAGCCTATTTCCTCTGCTATTCTGTTGGCGGCAATCATAACCGGATTTATGTCGCTTCTTTTGGGCTTGCTGGAGATCAGAGAAGTATTTATTAAAAGAAGACCATCCGGCTTCAATGCTGGCTCGAATCTGGCCAGGGAGGGCTCGTTCATCACGATTAAGGAATCCGGATGAGAGACCACCGGCGATGCCACCTCTTCGGAGGATACCACCACCGAACAGTTGGCGGTACCACCTCGCATCTCCGCGCCATAAGCCGGAAAGAAGGTAACATGTTTGCCGTCCACCATACCGGAATATGCCAAAAGTATCCCTGCAGAAATTATCCCCTGCCCACCAAATCCTGACATTATCACACCTTGATACATCATGCCTCCGTTCGTATTATCGTCCGCTGACCGCTGTCCGCCGCAAAGAAAACCTATAACTTTTTTTCTTGACCCTTGCTCCTTGCCCCTTAACCCCCATCCTAATCTGCCGAGACTTTTTTCTTCTCCTCTTTTTTTGCTTCTTCAGGAACTTTGAATTCTCCTAAAGGATAATAAGGAATCATCTCATCCTGAATCTTTTTGATTGACTGAAGCGGGGTCAAAGCCCAGTCAGTGGGGCATTGAGAAAGAATCTCCACCAAAGAGAATCCCAATCCATCCATCTGCACCTGAAAGGCTTTCTTTAAAGCCTTCTTTGCCTTGACCACATGTGCTGGAGTGTCTACCGCTACCCTGACTAAATAAGCCGGACCTTTCAGTGCGGCCAAAAGTTCACATACCCTGATCGGATTTCCCGCCACCTTAGGGTCTCTTCCAAAAGGAGAGGTGGTGGATCTCATCCCCGGCAAGGTGGTTGGTGCCATCTGTCCACCGGTCATGCCATAGATAGCATTGTTGATGAAGATGATGGTGATATTTTCAGATCTGGCCGCAGAATGGATGGTCTCCGCCATGCCGATGGAAGCTAAATCACCATCTCCCTGGTAACTGAAGACGATACAGTCCGGCCGGACTCTCTTCATGCCGGTGGCTACTGCTGGACCTCTGCCATGAGCAGGTTGAATCATGTCGCAGTTGAAGTATTCATCTGCAAAAACCGAACAGCCGACCGGGGCAATACCTATGGTTCTTTCTCTGATCTTTAGCTCTTCTATGACCTCACCGATCATCCGATGCACCACGCCATGCCCACAACCGGGACAATAACGCATCGGGATATCGACTAAGCCTTTGGTTTTCTCAAAAACTTTCTTTTCCATAGTTAATTCAGTTTGAAAGTTTAAAGTTTGTCTGTTTACTGCCAACTGGTAACTGCTAACTGGTAACCGCCAACTGCTTTCTCAAACCTTGGTTCCCATGATTTCTTTCACCACTCCCAAGACCTCTTCACCTGTGGGTATGCCGCCTGCCGGTCGACCATGGAAGAAGACTTCGGCTTTTCCTTCGATGGCCAATTTAACGTCCTCAATCATCTGACCAGCGCTCATCTCCACCACCAGAATCTTTTTGATTCGGGAGGCCAGATCATTTAAGGGCTTCATGGGAAAGGGCCAAAGGGTGATCGGCCGCAGAAGTCCTATTTTTATGTCTTCCTTTCTTGCTAATGATAATGCCGCTTTGGAGATTCGGGAACAGGTTCCATAAGCCACTATAAGAATTTCTGCATCGTCTGTCATGGTCGTTTCATATCTGACCTCATTCTCCTCGACCTTTTTATATCTTTCCATAAGCTTCCAGACATGTTTTTCCATATAACCCGGTCTCAGATCGTATGATCTTACTACTCTTCTCGGTCTTCCATCAGCAATTCCCAAAGCCCATTCTTTTGGGGGGAGTTTGGCTGGATCGACTGGATCGAAGTTAAATTCGATAGGCTCCATCATTTGCCCCAACAGCCCATCAGCCAAGACCATGGTGACCAAGCGGTATTTATCAGCAATATCGTAACAGATTTTGGGGAAATTTCCCATCTCCGAGACGGAGTTGGGAGCCATCACTAACACCCTGTAATCCCCATGTCCACCACCTCTTGTAGCCTGGAAGTAATCTCCCTGAGAAGGAGCTATGTTGCCCAATCCCGGTCCTCCTCTCACCACGCTGGCATAGAAAATGGGCAACTCAGCGCTGGAGGTATAGGATATCCCTTCTTGTTTTAGACTTATTCCCGGACCGGAGGAAGA
>Ga0111200_1019_pt1 | contig 11760 bp, 9 predicted proteins | sample DeeMarSWOR324_28_FD_80374 | JGI IMG/M metagenome (GOLD analysis project Ga0111200, IMG submission 80374) | candidate division Zixibacteria bacterium SM23_73
AAAAGTTTTTGATCCTCAGTGTGGGAATCTATCCTTTCAATCACCTCTTGATCTTTTTGATCTCCGAATAAGATGATCTTAAGTTCTGGCTTTTGATTCAAGATCTGGCAAACCCTGGCGAACTTTTCTTCGGTCCATCTCTTGGTCTCCCATCTGGCTCCCGGATGTATTCCCACCACAATATCATCTTTTTCTATCTTTTTCTCAATAAAAAAATCTTTTGAAAAATTTTCGCTTTTTTTATCTAAGAAAATCTTTGGGTCATTCTCCGATGAATTCACGTCAATCTTTTTTAATGCTTTCAAATACGAATCAACCGTATGTGTTGGTTTTACTTTAAAAAACTTAAAGTGAACCAAAAGGAAACGAGTCAACCAACGTTTATCATATTTTATCTTAATCTTGGTTTTTAGCAGATGACGGATAAAAAAGCTTCTTAAATTGGCGTGCAGGTCTACCATCAGATCAAATTTAAAAGTTTTTAATTCTTTTACCAGTTTAAGAAACCCTGAAATTCGCTGGTGTTTTTCTACAGGATCAAATTTGATTAAGGAGAAAATATTCGGATCGTTCCTCAAAAGATCCTGATACTGACTTTTGGTTAAGAAGGAAATTTTGGATTGGGGGAATTTTTGTTTCAAAGATTTGATGACCGGAGTGGTGAGGACGATATCGCCTAAGGAGCTAAAACGAATGATCAAAATTTTTTCTGGATGATTCATCGACTTCAGATGTAATGTTCAAACAGAAGGTCTGTGGTTTCGAAAAGAAGATAAGAATTCGTAAAAATAAATTTTTGCGCTCCCTTTGAATTCACTCCCTGTGATGTAATCATTTTATGAATATCAAAGAGAGAAATCCGATCAAAAAACAGTAATAACCGAAAAATTCAAACTTCCCCTTTCTTATCACATTCAACAGGAATTTGATAGCCAGACAACCGAACAGAAAGGCGCAAACCATGCCGATTAAGTAAATCCACAAATTAAAAGAAGGATTACTTTGGTTTAAAACATCTTTTGATTTCAAAGCTGTTGCCCCCAAGATGGCAGGCAATGATAACAAAAATGAGAACTCCGCGGCTTTCTCCCTTTTGATTCCTCTGAAAATTCCGGTGCTGATGGTAAGACCTGAACGGGAGATGCCCGGAAGCATAGCCATGGCTTGGGCTATGCCGATCAAAAATGCATCGAAAAATTTTATCTTTCCTTCTGCTTTTTTAAAAAATTTAGTCAGGAATAAAAAAGAGCCGGTGAAAAATAGCATGATGGAAACAAAAAGAGGAGAGGAAAAACTTTTTTCCACCACTTCTTTGAACAAAATTCCCAGTATCCCTGCTGGAACTGAGCCCAGTAAAATCAGGCAAAAGAGGTTCCAGTTTTCGTTTGAGTATGTTTGATCATGTTCTAAAGGGTTAGTTCGGCTACGTCCCCCATGAATGGCTCCTGCTTTTTCTCCAACCGCATTGATCATTCCCCAGATAGTTCTTCGGAAGACTATCACCACCGAGAGAAAAGTTCCAAAATGCAGAAAAACTTCAAAGCTTATGTCATCAAATTTCACCTTCAACAGATTTTCGCCCAGTACCAGATGCCCGGAACTGGAGATGGGCAGAAATTCGGTCAAGCCCTGAAGAATTCCCAAAGCTACCGATGCGTATGCATTCATACGAATTCCAACCAACTCAAAGTTTCTCTCTCTTGTAAGAAAAAAGCCCTGGTAAATCCAGAGCTTGATTAATTTTCTCTTTTAGGAATTAGAAACAAAAGCTTTGGGCTTTTCCAACAATCACGCGTAGGCAAGCCTTCACGGCTTGCAAGTCCCGCCAAAGGCGGGACTACACAAAAATCTAAGCTTCTAAAAACCAATACATTCACCCTTAACACTCAAGGAATTGATCGGGTTAACAAAGCAATAGTGCCCTAAAAATACAAAAGTAGTATTAGAAGATTTTGTAATTTACGCCAGCTACAAAGCCCACATTGTCGTCAATTTGTAATTCTCCAACCAGATTGAAATTCTGTGAAAGTTTTAGATCAGCCCCCAAGGATAGTGCAACACCCACATCGTCATCAGTCCAGTCCTCCTTCTTCCCTCCCCACACCCACTGCCCTGAGCGTTTAAAGCTTGCTCTTTCCCAGCGCAAATTCAGCCGCCCGTATGGAGCCACACTCTTCTGCCGCCCGTATTCAAATTCATAAGAGGCGATGACATTTCCTCCTAAGGTGAACAAACTATAATCGGTAATCTTTAAAAATTCCATCCCTGCTCCAAGGGAGATGTCCAGAGGATCATTAGATTCTCGTTCCATAAACCAGTATTTCACATCTCCGCCAAAGGTGAGTCCGGTCTTGCCTTCTCCATATCCGGGATCCAAATTGAGCATTCCCATTTTGAAGCCGACATCCAGATATCTGACCATCCCATGACGAAACTGACCGAAAAGGGAAAAGGCATCCTCATAGACTCCCAAATATGCCCCCAACATGGTCTCTCCTTTATTCAACGTCTGAGCGGTGGAGAGCTGTCCTAAAAATTGAGCGGAAGCCGAAAAAGCTGAAAGCATGATTATGATCCCTATTACTATAATTGAATGAATAATCCTCATGATCGATCTCCTTTACATACGTTCGTTTTTGGATTATAATACCCGCCTCTTCATTTGTCAATCTTTGTTTTGAGAACTTTTTCAAGGAAGGTTGAAGGTAAGACCGGCTAAAATGGTTGTGTATTTGGTGGCTTTATCCTTAGTCTGTATAATGGTATATCTCCCTTCGCCAAAGAATTCAAAAGGAAGCATCGGAAATTTAAGCAAAAGTCCGCCTACTCCATGAAATCCCAATCTGTTCTGATTCTCAGGCAGATACACAGAGTAGCCCCCTTCTGAAATTTTATACACCAATCTATGTAATCCGGCTCCCACTCCAGCATAAGGTTTTATAACCGGGAAGGAAAAGATATATTTTGCAGTAGCATTTAAGGAGAGATCATTTATGGTCAAATCCGCCTTTACTTTGTGGTCCAAGACTATCTCTTTTTTCTTCCAGGCATACTCCAGTGAAGCTTCCAGATGAATTATGCGCAAAGTTCCAATTTTAAGATGAACTCCTGCCATGGACATCTCTTTAAGAAAATCCTTTTGCTCAGTCAAAGAATTCAAGTTGGGATTTTTGTAATTTTGGATCAGCCCACCTCTAATCCCCATTCCCAGACCGGTTATGGCAAAGGCTTGGACGGGGATAAATGAACAAATTAAAAATCCCAGCATAAATAGTAACCTTTTCATAATTTCTCCTTTGAAAAAAGTTGCGTCTGGAGTGTCCCGCTTTAGCGGAACCTACAAAAAAATCTGCCTAAAGGCAGATACTCCAATTTTTTATTTTATCCCTATAAAAGCGATCATCCTTCCAGCCTTATCACCATCCCTCCTGAAAGAGTGAAACATGTCCTTATTACAACACGTGCAATCCTTCATTGCAAAGATCTTTTTTCTTTTTACTCCATAATCTAAAAATTGTTTCAGATTGGCGAAAGTTAAATCTAATTTGGGTCTTTCACCGGGCATTCGAATCAAACAATCTTCATCAAATAAGATGGCAATTCCTTCTGAAATCTCATAACAACATCTCTGGATTGCAGGACCAAATAGTAAGGTAAAATCTTGAGGGTCACAGCCAAATTCATTTTTCGCTTTCCTTGTGGCTTGTTTGACGATTCCCAAAAGCGTTCCGCGCCAACCTGCATGAATGAGTCCCACCACTTTCCTTTTGGGCTCAATCAAAAAGATAGGAAGACAATCAGCGACCGAGACGGTGAGAAAAATATCTTTTCGATTGGTCAAAATTGCATCCCCTTTATATTTTTTCTTGAGTTCATCTCCTTTTCTTACGGTTAGACATCTATTCCCATGAACCTGCTGAGGAACGATGATATGTTTTTCTTTTGAAGAATCTTTTTTAAAAAACCTCTTGAGGGTATTCTTTTTTACTCGTGTTGAAAGATTTTGCTCTTTGCTCTTAATTATAAGCCCATGTGAGACAAAATCAAAATCTTGGAGAGGAGAGAAGGAAAGCCACCGGATCTTACCAGTGGACGCAGCATTTGGGTCTGAATTTAATGTAAAATCTCCCGGTCTCATCTCAATTAGATCTTTCGGAAAGTTCCACGCCCTTTGCCCTTTCCACTTGGATCACACCTTTAACCTTTTTTATCCTCTTCAAAGTTTTATTTAAATGTCCCAGGTTTTTCACCTCGATGACGAAGCTGCCAGAGGCAACTGACTCTCCTCCCCTTATCTCCGCTCCCCGAACGTTCGTATCAGCATCGGCGATAGCCTGGGTGATATCCCTTAATATATATTTCCTATCCTGCACCAAGACCTCCAGCTTCACCATAAATGATTGACCCTTGTCTACGTCCCACTCCACTTCCAGCTTCCTCTCGTTTTCAACACCTATCTGCAAAGCATTGATGCAGTCTGCCCGATGAATGGAGATTCCCCTCCCCCGAGTTACGAATCCAACGATCTCCTCGCCCGGAACGGGTTGACAACACTGAGCAAAGCGAAACATCATATTCCCCATCCCTCCCACTTTAATCCCTTTTGTTCCTCCTCTGGCTTTGTCCACAAATCTTTTGATGATCGAGGGTCCCGGCTTTTTCTTCTCTTCTGCAGGGATAAGCTTACCCAAAACATGTTTTATGGAAACGTTTCCGCTCCCCAGTGCATAAAACATAGCCTCGGAATTTTTAAAATTCAACCCCATAGCCAAATCGGAGACCTCCTGCTCGGAAAGGCTCTGCAGATTGTGTTTCTTCAGCTCTTTTTCTAACATCTCCTTTCCCAAATTGAGGCTTTCCTCATAGCCTTTCTGCTTTAGCCAATGTTTTATCTTGCTCCGAGCTTTAGAAGTTTTTACGATCTTCAGCCAATCTTGAGAAGGAATCTGATGGGCTGAAGTGATGATCTCCACTTCGTCGCCACTGGAAAGCAAAGTGTTTAAGGGAACCATCTTTCCATTTACCTTGGCTCCGGTGCAGTGATGACCCACATCGCTGTGGACCGCGTAGGCAAAGTCCAAAGGCGTCGATCCTTTGGGGAGCTGCTTCAGCTCTCCCTTTGGGGTGAAGACGAAAATGTCATCATGAAATAGATCGATCTTAAGATACTCCAAGAATTCGGAAGGATTGGTCAAATCCTTTTGCCATTCTAAAACTTCCCTCAGCCACACCATCTGTTTGTCAGATTCATCCAGCTCTTTTCGTCCTTCCTTATAAAGCCAATGGGCCGCTATCCCGTATTCGGCGGTGCGGTGCATCTGATGGGTTCTGATTTGTATCTCCACCATTTTCCCCCTTGGACCAATCACCGTGGTGTGAAGTGATTGATACATGTTGGATTTAGGCAGGCGGATATAGTCGTGAATTCGATCAGCCACCGGCATCCAAAGGGAATGAACGATACCCAGGGTATGATAGCATTCCGGTATCGTACCCACTATTATGCGGATGGCAAAAAGATCGTAAATCTCATCAAAGGGCTTCTGTCTTTTTTTCATTTTGCGGTAAATGGAATCAAAATGCTTGGCTCTTCCTGTTATCTCTGCATCTATTTCGGCCTTCTTCAGCTCTTTTGTCAGTGGTTGAGTGATCTCTTGGATATAAGCTTCTCGGTCTTCCCTTTTCTCGTTGATCTTTAGAACCAGTTCTTCGTAAGCTTCAGGATCAAGATATTTTAAGGACAGATCCTCTAGTCCCCACTTTATTCTTGCCATGCCAAAGCGATGAGCCAAAGCCGCATACACCTCGCGAGTTTCCTGAGCAATTCTTTTCTGCTTTTGTTTATCCAAAGAATCCAAAGTTCTCATGTTGTGCAACCGATCTGCTAACTTGATGATGATCACTCGAATATCCTTAGCCATGGACAATAGCATCTTACGGAAGTATTCCGCCTGTTCCTCTTCAACGCTGTTGAACTTAAGCTCCCCGATTTTGGTGACCCCATCCACCAATTCCGCTATCTCATCTCCAAATTCATCCCTTACCTGTTTAAGAGTAACATTCGTATCCTCCACCACATCGTGGAGCAGGCCAGCCGTGATGGTGGCAGAATCTAGGTGCTGTTCTGCCAGAATGAAGGCAACCTGTAAACAATGTTCCAAATACGGCTCCTTCGACTCCCTGTATTGCCCAGCGTGCGCCTTATCAGAAAATTCATACGCCTTTCTGATCAAGGGAATATCTATATTGGCGTTGAATGATTCCACCCCAATTATGAATTCCGCTAAATTCACCTATTTGACCTCTCAGATAATTCTGATTTAAACTGGCGTCTAGTCATCTTTAATATTATTAACCCAGGCGTATGCATTCATAAGAACAAATCGATCCTTGGCTATCGTTGGCGACTCGTATGAGTGCATACGCATGCTCGTATCGAGGCTCGAAGTTTGGAAATTCGATACTCGAAAACTCCCAATCTTAAAAACAAATTACTTAACTGTATAATTGTTTGCAAAACTCTCCAGCTTCGTGCATCGGCTTTCAAACATCGATACCAGTCTCGACACCGTCAAACGAGCTTCGAGCCTTCTGACTTTGACTCTCCATGATTTTTTCTTTTAAAATCGACTTGACCCTTGAAACAATCTGTTCTGCTTTGATTTTTTCCATGCAATCATAATACGGACAACTTTTGGGGTTACACTTAAAGCAGATCGGAACAGGTGGCAAAATCACCTCATGACTATCACCACAGGGACCCCATCTTATTGGTCCAGCTACAAAAATGGGACAGAAAATAGCTACAGTGGGTGTGCCCAAAGCAGCTGAAAGATGCATTGGTCCGGTGCTGCTGGAAATCAAAGCATCGATCCTCTTCAATAAGGAGGCTAACTGTCTCAAATCTGTCTTGCCCACTAAATTGATGGGTTTGTTTCGCATGTAATTTTCCATTAAGCGGGCTAATTCTTTCTCCCGTTTGGTCCCGGTGATGATCACTTTTGCATTTATATCTTCGACAAGGCGGTCTGCGGCCTGGGCAAATCTTTTTATCGGCAGATTCAACGAGGAATCGCCACTGCCGGGATGAATCGCCACTAGGATATCTTCTTTTTCTATTTCAAAATCTTGAAAGATTTTATTCGCAAATTTCTCCTCACCTTTTGACAAATAAGCTTTTGGCAAAATCCTTTGCGATTTTATGCCCAAGGGCTTTAGCATATCCATGTTGTAATCTGACTCGTGTTTCAAATTTTTCTTCCTATGCTGATATATTTTTCCATTAAAGAATATCTGATACCATCTATAGCCGGTGCCGATTCTATATCTTATCCCTGAAAGGAAAAGCAAGAGCGCCAACCTTAAGGTTGGATGTAGTAAAACACAAACGTCAAATTTTTCGCCTCTTATCTTTTTGACTAACCGGAAAAACCCTCCTGTTCCGCGGTGAACATCTTTATAATCATCAATAATGACATCGTCAAGATGAGGAATATTATCAAGCACGTCCTTTGTATATGGAGAAACCATCATGCTTACGTGTGATTTTGGATAGGACGATTTTATCGCCTCCAAAACCGGCAAAGAAAGAATCACATCTCCTATACGATCAGTTCGTACCACTAGAATTTTTTCTTTTCCGCTTAAATTTATCTTTTTCATATCTTTTCATTTGTTGGGAAATGCGTATCCATCTTCGATTTCTTATTCTACAAAAAATATACGATCTTGATCCAGCATCCCGCAAGGATTTTTCTCTCAACAAAAAAAATTGCCCACTGATTACTGACCACTGTTCACTGAACCAAGGTGCCAAAGTTTCACATACTTGGAAAAGACGTGAAAACCTGAGGAGACCGCCAAAATAAAACCAGAAACCCCATCCAGAAAACCTTTTTTTACAAAATACATCTTAAAAAAAACTGCCCATGGTCTGAGGATGATGTCGAAGAGTTTGGTTCTTTTGCCTTTTCTATAAAGTTCTTCCGCACCTAAAGAAGTATATCTGTTCAATTTCTCTAAGTAATGATCAAAAGTCGGATCGGTATAATGCAGAAGAGCATTTTTTAGATATCCTATCTCCCCATTCACCTCTACCTTTTCGTGCACCATAGAATGGTTGAATTTTGCGTTGTCTTTTTTAAACAGTCTCAGCACATAATCCGGATACCATCCGCCATGTTTGATCCATTTGCCCAAAAAATTTGATTTCCGCGGAATGTAATATCCATCAAGTGAATCCTCAGATTTTGTTATCTTTTGAATTTCATCTTTTAAATCTTGGGTGACCACCTCATCGGCATCCACCGAAAGTATCCACTGGTGGGAAGCTTTATCTTTGGCAAAGCTCTTGGTCTTGCCAAACCCTTCCCATTTGATATCAAATATCCTTTTTGTAAATTCAGATGCGATCTTTTTAGTATCATCTCTGCTACCTGAATCAACCACCACGATTTCATCCACCCAATCTATGCTCGAAAGGCACCTTCTTATGTTTTTTTCTTCGTTGCGGGTTATGACTATTGTAGATATTTTGGGCATACTTTAGTTTTTTATTTAGAATTCAGTCATTTCAAAAGCTCGATGTAAACTTCTTCGGTTTTCCCTGCCTTCAAAAGTCCAAGATAGATTCCTTCGGTGCTTCCACATAAGATCAAGATCCAGTTCTCAGCCACTTTAGTGGCGTTAGCACCTAGGGGTGCACCGTACGGTGCACCCCTAAGCCTGACTAAAGTCAGTTAGAACAATGTGTAGTTGCAATGCATGTCAAGTTAAATAGTTGATGACCATAAGGTGGACACTCCACTTTGCCTTCCTCATAGATTTATGGACGATATCCTTTTCATTCAGAATTTTGTCATTTCAAAAGTCGGAAATAGACTTCTTCGGTGTTTTTAGCGAATTGCTCCAAGCTGAATTTTTTTTCTACTGAAGACCTCCCTTTATTTCCAAAGTTTATCCTTTTTTCTTTATTTTCTAAGAGTTTGAGGATCGCTTCTCCTAAAGCCCTTCCGTCCTCCGGGGGAACTACAAAACCATTTACTCCGTGCTGAACTACTTCAGGAACAGCATTCACAGAAGTTCCCACCACCGGCTTGCCCATAGCCAAGTATTCCAACGCCACCCGGCAGATGGTTTCGGAGCCTACCGAGGCTACCACTCCGACATCAAAGAGGGATACGATTTCCCTTATGTCGTCAAGTTTTCCCACAAAACGAAAATTATTTTCAATATTTAATTTCTCAACCACCACCCAAAGCTCTGATGCCTTTATCTGGGCATCCTCCCCCGCAATGATAAATTTTACCCGCGGAATTTTCTTTGCCACAAGCTTTGCGGCTTGAATAAAATATTTATGTCCTTTGACCGGAGAGAGACGACCCACCATCCCCACCACCAAATCGCCCTCACCTATGTTCAATCTATTCCTCCAGCTCTGGTCTGGGGGTCTTGGAGAAAAAAAAATCTGGTCGATTCCCACACTTATCTTAGATACTTTCTCCTCTTTTATTTTTAAATCTTGTAAATAGCTTTCCTTTAGACTTTCAGCCGTCACGATGATTTGATCCGTTAAGCTATCATTCAAATATCTATGGAAAACATTATTTTTAGGAGGTCTCATGTCCCCTCTGGTTCTGATCAAAGGAACCTTCTTTTTTAAAACATATTTGTATAGTGCCGCAACCAAGTGTACCTCTCCCCTATGGGCATTTATTATGTGGATATTTTCCTTTTTAACTAAATCAGCAATCCTTTTAATATTATACACGACCATCCAGGGGCTGGTATAGCTTAGGTGGAGATCCCCATATACTTGCAGGCCAAGTTTTTCAGCCTCCAAAACAGGGGGACTTTTGGGATCTCCGGCCACTATCACCTTATGTCCCCTCCCCTTTAAGGCATATGACAAAGTTATAGCATAATAGGCACAGGCATTATACCATCTAACGTTGATTAACTGTAATATGTTCAAGTTTTTCAAGTTTGGTCTTTTCCTTCAGGATGAATCCTTAAGTTCACCTAAAATCTGAACAACAGTTTTTTGAACATCTTCAACCGTAATTAGGTCCAAGCAAGAAAGTTTGGTACACTTATGTTTGATGCGGTCGCAGTCAGGACAATCAACTTCCTTTTTCAAAAATTTATGCCGGGAAAAATCCGGAGGAGTCCAACTAATGGGACTGGCAGGACCATAAATGGTAATGGTTGGTTTACCCATAGCCACCGCTATATGTTTGGTTCCATTGTCATTTCCCATATGCAGATGGCATCTTTCCAAAATTGCTCCAAGTTCAAAAAGATTTTTAGTCTTACAGGAGATGATGGGGTTTTTCTTCATAAAATATTTAACTTTTTCCACTACTCCCCTTTCCCCGGGACCCCACACCAGAATTATCCTGGCGTTAAATTGAGAAATTAACCAATCTGCTAACCGGGCATATCTTTCCAGAGCCCAACGTCTGAAACGTCTGCGGCTGGTGGGGGAGATGGAGACTAAAAGATTTTTAGAGTCAATTTTACTTTCCTCAAAAAACTTTTTAGCAAAAAGCCTGGCTTCATCTGATATGAAAAAATCCAGACCCACTTCATAATTTTCAATTCCCAAAATTTTCAAAGCATCCAGCCGGGTCAAAGCCGCATATTTGGGAGTTTTGTCATTCTTAATCACCATGTTGTAAAAATACCTGCGGAAAGGATAATCATAACCCACTCTATGTTTTGCCCCTGAGAGAAAGGAAAAATACGCGCTGCGTGGATTTCCCAAGAAATCAATTACCAGATCAAACGAGTTTTTCCGCACTTTCCAGATTTGCTTCAGCGAATAAAAGGGGTTTTTGTATCTTTTTTTATCTAAGACGATCACCTCATTCAGATAGGGATTTAGAGACAAAAGATCAGAAGATTCTTTCTCGATCAAGAAGGCGATGTAGGTATCTTTATAGCGAGATCTCAAAGCCCTCAGAGCTGGAGTGCACATCAAAACATCTCCGATTCGTCTGAGCTGAATTAGCAATATCTTCTTAGGATGGCTCATCACTCACTGAAAGAGGGAATTGGAATAGCCTATTTATGGCAAAGGCGTGTTGGACAAAAATAAATCAAGTTTCGCTCTTTTTGCTTTATGACTTCAGCAACTAATAAAATATTACTTTTTATATGCAGTTGATAGCATAAAATAAAAGAGCACCCGCAAGGGTTATTAAAAGGCTAACGCCTTAACTCCATTGGTAATACATTTTGTTTAGACTTGAAAAAAACTTATGAAAACTTTGTTGATGAGACACTAATACGCTCATAGTCTTAATCTCTATTCTTTCATCTTCTCCTCAACTCGCTGGATGTTGTTTTTCACAAAATCGCTTTCCCTGGTTGCACCTATTTTGTCAAAGAGGGAAAAACCCTTTTGATAGAATTCTAAAGCTTTAGAATAGTCCTCCATTTCTTCATAAACTGCTCCCATATTCGTGAGATCACCTGCTTCTCCAAAAACATAACCTATGGCGCTGTCAATCGCCAAAGCTCTTTGGTGATATTCCAACGCCTCTTCTAAATTGCCTTTATCCTGGAAGATCAGTCCGATATTCCCCAATACGCTGGCTTCATCCCTACTATCCCGAATTTGCCGGAAAATTATCAAAGCCTCCTGATGGAGGAGTAAGGCACTGTCCAAATTCCCTTTTGACCTGTGAATTAAAGCCAGATTGTTGAGTTGAGATGCTTTAGCTATCAGGTCACCAATGTCCTCAACAACCCCAACGG
>Ga0111200_1020_pt1 | contig 11419 bp, 7 predicted proteins | sample DeeMarSWOR324_28_FD_80374 | JGI IMG/M metagenome (GOLD analysis project Ga0111200, IMG submission 80374) | candidate division Zixibacteria bacterium SM23_73
GTCGCTTCTTTTTGGTTCTGCTCCCAAATTAAAGCTAAATGTATACTCATTCTTTTGGGTTGTCAAGGTAAAATAGCCCAAAGAGATGAAGATTGTGGAAATATAGTCGATAAGTAAATATTGAATAACTGAAGAAAAAAGTGGGCTATCTTTCCAATTAGAAAAGAGAAGAATTCCTTTAAAAGATGAATTTAATCAAAAAGTTAAGTCTTGTCATCCTAATTTTTTTCCTGCTTTGCCACAATCTTTGTGCCCACGAGAAGACGATCCTCATAGTTAAAAGCAGTAGCTTGAACCCTTTTTTGAAAGCGGTAGAGGGATTTAAAAAGGAAATCAGAAAAAGTGAAATTGAAGCGATATTGATAGAATACGATATATCCGATGAGTCAAAGGGAGAAGGTCAGATTGCTCAAAAGATAAGAGACTTAAAGCCCGACCTGATAGTCACCATCGGCTCAAGATCGACGGCCATAGTCTCCCAAAAGGTCAAAGATATACCCATCATTTTCTGCATGGTCTTAAATCCGGTCTCCAGCGGATTCATCCAAAGCATGAGGTCGTCCGGTAATAATCTCTCCGGAGCATCTTTAGATATTCCAGTTAAGATTCAGCTCGAAAAATTCAAGCTCATCGTTCCGAAGTTGAAAAAGTTGGGAGTCCTTTTCACCCAAGATTCAAAGCAGGTGATAGTCGAAGCCAAGAGGGTGTGCAAAAAGATCGGGATAGAGCTGGTTCCTGAGCTAATCTATTCGGAAAAGGAAATACCTGAAGCAGTAGAAACTTTAGCCCAAGAGGTGGATGGTCTGTGGGCGGTGGCGGATACCATAATCTTCACCCCCCAATCGACCCAATATATCCTTCTTTACACCTTGAGAAATGGGCTCCCCTTTATGGGGCTTTCCCCCTCTTTCGTTAAGGCTGGAGCACTCTTCACATTAGCTTGTGACCATAAGGATGTGGGAAGACAAGCAGGTGAGTTGGCTTTGGGAGTACTTTCCGGGGAGGAGCCTTCGCAAGTTTCGATCACCATTCCCAGAATGATTTATCTGTGTCTGAATTTAAGAACCGCAGACCAGATAAATTTGAAGATACCAGAGGAGATAGTCAGTGTGGCTAAGGAGGTCTTCAAATGAAAATTCCGTCCCTTAAATTTCCTTTTGGACTAAAGGTCAGATTCGTCTTGATCATCTCCTATTTGATCCTTTTCACCTCGGTGATCTTAAGCGGGTTTCTGATCAAAAAGCAAAGCCAGGTGATTCGTGGGGAGTTGGATAAGAGGGGAGAATCTTTGGTAAAAAATCTGGCTTATAATAGCGAGTATGGAGTGTTAGTGGAAAATGAAGATCTGCTTTTGAATCTGATCAAAGGGCTGGCACAACAGGAGGATGTCGCCTATGTCATGATCCAAGACAGGAAGGGGGATATCTTAGCAGAACTGGAGTCAAAAAAGCTCGCCCCCTCTTTTGTAAGAGAGAAAGAGATCATTACCTCTGAGGCTTTTAAGAAGGAGGGCTCTTTTAGAAAACATTGGGTATCCAAAGAAGAGGGTAGCGGATTCTGTACCTTCAGCTATCCCATCCACACTACCAAAATTCAGAGATCTAAAGAGGAATTGGGAATCATATTTGACAAACAGCTGAGTCCTGAGAAGAGAAGGGAAAAGATCGGGGTGGCGCACGTGGGAATGTCCTTAGCCAACATGCGCAGAGAGATCGCCAACATGAAAAACATGATAGTGTTTTTGACCGCGCTGGTGGTGGCGATCGGGATCCTACTGACTATCCTCTTAGTTAATATTATCGTAAAGCCCATCCAGAAATTAGTTATCGCAACTCAAAGAGTGGCAGACGGCGACCTATCTCAGATGGTGGAGGTGAAAAGAAGAGATGAGATTGGACTTTTGGCTTATGCCTTTAACCGAATGACCAATTCACTGAAGGAGTCCAGAAAGGAAATAGAGGAATACAACAAAACCCTGGAAAAGAGGGTCAAAGAAAGGACCATGGATTTGGAAAGAACCACACGACTTCTGCAAGCTGAGTATAACCGGTTAGACGCAATCATCAATTCTCCCAACTTGGGAATCGTGATCGAGGACCGAGACTGCAATATTAAATTTATGAATAGATCCTTAATTGATGTCTTCGGAAATCAGATAGGCGAAAAGTGTTATGAGAAATTCAAAGGACGGAAGGAAAAATGTGAGGTTTGTCCGATAGACGAAATTCTGGTAAAAGGGAAGAAGTCCTTTACCTATCTTGACCAGGATTCACAAGGAAATTATTACGAACTGGCCGCAGCTCCCTTTCAGGATGAGACCGGGGAAAGATATATTTTGGAGACCCTACGGGATATAACCGAGCAAAAAAAGTTGGAGATGCAGGTAAAAGAACATACCGAAAACCTTGAGAAAACCAATGCCGAATTGGAAAACGCCCTAAAAAACTTAAAAGAGACTCAGGCTCAACTGATACAGGCAGGCAAGATGGCCGCCATAGGCGAGTTAGCTGCAGGAGTTGCCCACGAATTGAACAATCCATTGGGAGGGATTTTAGGATACTGTCAATTTGCTTTGGAGAAGATAACCAAAAAACCTCTGAAGGAATTGACCGGCGAGGATATCTCCACTTATTCTCAATATCTAAAGGATATAGAGGAACAATCAAAAAGATGCAAGGCCATCATTCAAAGCCTTTTAAAGTTCAGCCGAGCTTCCGTCAAGCAGGATTTTCAACCCACCGATGTTAATTCCATCTTAAGGGAAACTTTTGTTTTTGTAAAGCATCAATTGGAGAAACACAAGGTGAGATTGGAACAGGTGCTCTGTACCTCTTTGCCCCCGGTAGCCGGACATGCCAGCCAACTCCAACAGGTCTTTACCAACTTGATCTTAAATGCCATCCAGTCCATGCCCGATGGAGGCAAATTGACTGTCCTAACCAAGGTATCTGAAGACAAAAGGAGTTTAGAAATCTCTTTTGCCGATACAGGAGAAGGTATTTCTGAGGAGAATTTAAGCAAGATTTTTGAACCTTTCTTCACCACCAAAAAAGTGGGACAAGGAACCGGTTTGGGTCTTTCGGTAAGTTACGGGATAATAAAAGATCATAAAGGGGAAATAATAGCTGAAAGTGGGGTTGGCAAGGGGACTACTTTTATAGTCACCGTACCAGTAACTCCACCGCCTGCGGATTCCCCATCCACTCTAAAGAAAGATGAATATGTAGAGAGCAAAATATAAAGGGATTATAAAGTGAGATTCAATAAGCTAAGAATTCTGAAAGACTAAGTGTTTCATTACTAAACCGTGTTAATCCATAAAATCGTAATTCCTTTTGAAATGGAGGAAATCTTAAGCATAAAATTGAGATAGGGGAGGGCCAGATGAGAAAGACAATCTCTATCTTTACCGTTGTGTCTTCATTTCTTTGTTTTTGTGCTTTTGCTCTGGGGGGAAATCCAGAACAAAAGGAGTTTCAAGATTTTGAGGAGCTGAGCTTAGAGGACCTGTTGAAGGTGGAGGTGGTCACTGCCGCGAAGAAGGTTCAAAAGATCAGCGAAGCTCCGGCCGCCACATATGTCATCACTGAGGAAGATATTAGGCAATCGGGTGCAACCACCATTCCGGATATTTTGAGGATGGTGCCAGGGTTGGATGTGATGGAGATAACTTGTTCGGACTTCGTGGTCAACGCCAGGGGATTCAACCAGGAGATGTCCAATAAGATGTTGGTTCTGATCGACGGTAGAAGCGTGTATTGGGACTTTTATGGTTTGGTCGTCTGGGATTCTTTTCCAATTGCCTTAGAGGAGATCAAGAGAATTGAGATAGTCAAAGGACCGGGGTCCGCTCTTTACGGAGCCAACGCCTTTAGTGGGATAATTAACATCCTGACCAAGTCTGCAAAAGAGCTCAGACAAGGCACCACCATCTCAACAAACTACGGTAGCCTGAATGCTATTTTTACTTCACTGGTTCATGCCGGAGTGAGGAAGAACTTGGATTACAAAGTGTCCCTGGGGTGGAATAGGACCCACCAGTGGAATTATCCAGATAGGAAAGAAGGAGAGGTCAAAAAGCTACACGCTGCCCTGCGATACCGGGCCAATGAGATGTCCGAAATAGCTCTCTCAGGTGGTCACGATGAGGGAGAAGGTAAGACCATGACGGGCATAGGTAGGATGGACAGGGAACAAAAGTTTAATCATCTGATGCTTAACTACAGTTATTCGAGTTTTGAGATTCGGTTGCTTTGGAATCGAGTCCACGGGGATGTGCTCCAACAGGCTACCGGCGACCGTAATTTCTTTGATGTGGATGCCTACGATGCGGAATCCAAATATCTTTTCAATGTGGGTTCACTCCATTCGGTCATCCTGGGAGGGAACTATAGACTCAACGTGGGTCGAAGCGACATGATAGTGAAACACTTTGATCAAAATCTATATGCCCTTTATGTTCAGGACGAGTTCAGGCCCGTGCAAAATCTTGCCATAACACTCGGAATTAGATATGACGGACACTCTCTGTTTAAGGATCGAATTACTCCCCGAGGGAATATCCTCCTTTCACCCAGTAAGAACCATTTTCTTCGGTTCTCTTATGGAACAGCCTTTAGAAATCCTTCCTTCATAGAATCATATTTGTATAAGGATTCTGATATAAGCGACCGGATTTCGCTCGAGTTGCCCTCCAACAGTGTGGTGGTGGAAGCAAGGGGGAATCCGGATTTAAGGCCGGAGAAGATCACTTCTTATCAGGCCGGATATGAGGCTCTGCTGAACGACAGGATCAAATGCAAATTGGATTTGTTCTACGATCAATTGAAAGATTTTGTGTCATACGAAATAATAAGCTACCAAGATGTCAGCTATTTGCTTGGACTTCCACTAGGTGCAGTCGTTGTCCCTGCAGAGCAAAGCTTCATAAATGAGGGAAAGGCAACGGTAAAAGGATTTGAATTCGGTTTAGACGTATTGGTGAACAACTGGCTAAGGGGTTTGGCGAATTATTCTTATCAGGATATTACCTGGGAGGCAGATGATCCCACCACCTCAGAAAATGAGAAGGGAGAGAGAATAAAAGCTTCTCCCATGCACAAGGTAAATGCTGCTTTGAGATTTGAACCAAAAACCCGCTTTTCTGCCAACCTCACGATGCACCATGTCAGCCAGACAGAAATGAAGGAGGATTGGGCATACGGACAGGTTGATCCCTACACATTGCTCAATCTTAGACTTGGCTACACGGTTTTGGACGGAAGAATGGAGACAAGCTTTTCTGTTTTCAATCTTTTCAACAACAAGCATTTTGAATATCCGGGATATAATAGAGACGGAAATCCTTGTGCCGGTCACCAGATCGGAAGAAGAGTTATTTTTGGAATCTTGCTCAGTTTTTGACCATGCTTTCAATAATAAGCACCTCGACTATCAGCAGAGTGAGTAGATTGGAAGAAGAATCTCAGGAGGATTGGCTTTCAAGTTGTAACCTGACAAAAATTTTTGAAGATGAAATCTAAGATAATGGCCATAGCCTTGTTTTTGCTTATCCTTTGGTTGCCTCTATTACAGACGGAGGCAAAAGAAGAGATGCCTGTGCCCCCACGGGTACAAATACCTATTCTTTTAAAAGTTCTAACCTATGATAGAAATTTTGAAAGAAAGGTGGGGGATAAGTTAGTTATTGGAATTTTATACGATTCTCAAGATGATGATTCCAAAAAAATTAAAGAAAAACTTTTAGATGTTTTGGATAGTCTATCCGGGAAGACAGTTAAAGATGCTCCTTTCACTTATGTAGATTTGGGTTACAGTTCAGAGGAGTCTTTGAGGAATTCAATCGTATCAAAAAATATCGATGTTTTGTATCTCGCCCCAGGAGGTGTTTTGTATCTGAAATCAATTGTTCAAATTAGCCAAAAATACAAAATACTGACTATAACCGGAGTCCCAGATTATGTAAAAAAGGGGATCTCTGTGGGGATTGGATTGAAGGACAAAAAGCCTGAGATATGGATTAATCTTGGCTCAACCAAAGCCGAGGGAAGTGACTTCACTGCTAATCTTTTGAAATTATGTAAAATCATAAGGTAGTTTCAAATATGAACATGTCAAAGATTTTAAGTAAAAGCTCGATTAAGACAAAAATCACTGCAGCTATTATCCTAGTGGCATCTGCTATAGCAGTCTTCATCATCTTCTATTTTCCTTCAAGGCAGGAAAAGCAGGCATTTCGTGGATTGGAGGCTAAAGCCAAAAGCTTAGCAGAGATGTTGGCGTATAATGTCAGCCCGGGATTGGAGTTTGAAGACCTTCAGTCGGTGGAAGAGGCAATCGAAGGAGCTAAACAGAATAAAGACTTAGCTTATATCGTGATTTGTGACACTCAAGATCAAGTCTTCGCCTCTTACAATTTTGACAGAGGCAAAGTGGTTTTGGAAAATAAAAAAGTCAGAAAGGATCAATCCTTCATAGACCTGGGGATGCTTAATGTTTTCACTCCGATCTTTTCACCAGAGAGAAAAATCGGCTATTTAGCCATAGGTCTGTCCCTTTCGGATTTGAAAAAAGAAGTAGCTCACAATCAACGTATCACTTTCTTTGTGAGTCTTTGCATAATTGTCTTCGGAATAATTATTGCTCATTACTTAAGCAAAATCCTTTCTAAGCCCATACTAAAGTTAACGGATGCGGTTCGAAGATTATCCCAAGGGGATACAAAGGTTGAAGTAGAAGTCCCCACCCAAGATGAGATAGGAATTTTGGGCAATGCTTTTAACCAAATGATTGCTGACCTGAAGAGATCAAGGGAGCAATTAATTCAGCAGGAGAGGTTAGCTTCCGTGGGACAACTTGCTGCTGGAGTAGCGCATGAGTTGAACAATCCACTGGTAGGGATATTGGGGTATTCCCAGTTTGCTTTGGAGAAGATTTCGAAAAAGCCTTTGAGGGATTTGACCAAAGATGATATTCGCACCTATTCCCAGTATCTTGAAGATATTGGGGATCAGTCCAGGAGGTGCAAGACAATAGTTCAAAATCTACTTAGGTTTGCCCGATCTTCGGCCAAGGTTGCATTCGAGCCTGTAGATCTAAACCATGTTTTGATGGATACTTTAGCCCTTCTCTGTCACCAGATGGAGATAAGCAGGGTGGAATTAATCACAAATTTGGCTGACTCACTTCCTAAGGTCATGGGGAATCTTAATCAACTTCAGCAGGTATTTACCAATATCATCGTAAATGCAGTTCAGGTCATGCCTCAAGGAGGGGAATTGACGGTCTCCACTGGAACGATCGATGAAAAAAGCCAGAGGATGATCCGGATAACCTTCAGCGATACCGGATGCGGAATACCAAAGGAAAATTTGGATAAAGTTTTTGAACCATTTTTCACTGCCAAGAAAGTGGGCCAGGGAACTGGTTTGGGACTTTCGGTCAGTTATGGTATAGTCAAAGATCATGGAGGAGATATTGAAGTGGAAAGCGAGGAGGGAAAAGGAACCACCTTCACGGTGATCTTGCCTGTCTTTAGCGAATCAGAGACAACCGAATCTAAAGATGAAAAGCTTGATCATGAAAGCGTGATTCTGAAGGGTTTATCCTGAAGGGAGGTAATGGCCTGCCGATAATACAATTGATCATTCTCAGTTTCCCGTTGCCTTTGTTTGAATTAAGTTACCAGTAACCAATCGCAAATTGCGAAAGCAAATGAGACTATGAAAATTCTGGTGGCAGATGATGACCCCATCATACGCAAGCTGCTTTGTGAGGTATTGACAGATGATGGGCATAAGGTGAGCGCCGTGACTAATGGGGCTCAAGCTGTGAAAGAAGCCCAAAGGGAGAGATTCGAGCTTTTCTTTTCAGATGTCCATATGCCGGTAATGAATGGATTGGAAACTTTGAGAATCATGCGAAGCGTGTTCCCCCAGCTAACAGTGGTGATGATGGATAGCTATCCGGATCAACTGGTTAAGCAAGCTGAAAATGAGGGAGCTTTGACTTGTATACATAAGCCTTTCGATTTAAAGGAGGTCAGGAACGTCATTGAAAAGGTAAAGGAATTGACCCGTCAGCAAAGCTTTTGCGTTCCTTGATCCCGCCGCAGATAGTAAACCGCATGGTTAATAGCAAAGGCGGGACGAAAAGGAGGTCTTTGAGACCGGTTCAGCGGCAAGGCAATTCGTATCTGGGTTTGAACTGGAAAATGATGAATGGTCGAGCGGAGTATAGTCAGGCTCCCCTCTGCGGGGAATGTCGAATTTGGATTAGAGCATCGAAACCGATCGACAAGAAAAGCCACAAAACCTTAATTGGCCCGGAGAGAAAAATTGAGAGGTGCTGAAGAAAAATCCGAAGTCGGACATGGTGAACCAACGAAAATCTTAGTGGTGGATGACGAGGAAATCGTGCTCAAGTTTGCCTGTGATGCCCTGAGAAGTCAGGGACATCTGGTGAAGGGGGCTTTAAGCGCGCCAGAGGCTCTGAAGAGGATCAAGGAAGAAAAATACGATTTCATTTTAACCGATATAAAGATGCCGGAGATGGATGGGGTGGAGTTGATCAAAGCCGTCCACGAAATAAACCCCACCATCGGAGCCTTGTTCATGACCGGATACGCCAGCCTGGATACGGCTAAGGAGGCCATTCAGGAAGGGGCCTATGATTATATTTTGAAGCCCTTCGATCTGCATGAAATCAGAAGTGCGGTGGCAGATGCTATCCGCAAAAGACGCAAGGTGCGGGAAGATGCAAGGGGAGAAGAGCTTTCCCGTCTGTCTGATCTGCATAAGATTTTGTATACTGCCGGGGACAAGAAAGGTCTTTTAAGGTGGTCATTAGGTTTCGCCATAATGCAATGCAACTTAAATGTCGGTTCCATCATTTTCTGGAATGAGAAGACTTCTGAACTGGAACTCTTTTTGTGCCAGGATTTGTCTAAGAACCTCTTCCAGGAGACGAAAATTGCAGTTGATGAAGAAAAAATTAGAAAGTGGTTACTGATGGAAGATGTCCTTCAAACTAAAAATCCACAGGAACATCCCATCTTATCTCAGCTTCAAGATCTACCTTCTTTTGCCCCCATAATCAATACCATCTTTCAGGAGGGCTATGAGGTTATCTCCATCCCCATTCGGAAAGGCGGACGCACCTATGGTCTTTTGAGCCTAAAGGGACCCTCCCCCCAGATGAGAGTCTCTGAGGCTGATTTGAAGCTTTTGACCATCATAGCCATTCAAACCGCCATCTCCATTGAGAACCTTTCCTTATTAGAAGAATCCAGAAGGTCTTACCAGGAACTGGAAAAGCTCCAAGAGCAGATGATCGGACTTGAGAGTATGGCCGCAAAGGGGAGAGCCTCAGCAGAGATCGGACATGAACTCAACAATTACCTGACTGTAATTCTGGGTAATTTTCAATTATTCAGCAGGAGTATGGATAAAGGCGATCTGGCTTCTCTTCGCAAATATGTTAGTGTGATTGGTGCTAATTTGGAAAAAACTGGAAAGTTCGTAGATGGGCTTTTGGATTTCTCTCGCTTGAAGTCAGAAAAAACTGAATGCAATATAAACGAGCTGATAGAGAAAACCTTTCTTTTTGTTTCGCCTCAAAACAGATTTAAAAACATAAATTTTAAAAAAGAGTTGAAGGAGGAAATTCAGCCGGTGGTAGTCGATTCTGGACAGATACAACAGGTGCTATACAATCTGTTGAACAACGCCGCCGATGCCATGGGAAAAAGAACAGGTGAGGGGGGAACCATCACCATTGGAACAGATTATGATAAAATAGAAAAAATGGTTCATATTTGGGTCAAGGACACAGGATACGGGATGTCCGAGAAGGTGATGAAAGGGATATTTAAGGATGGTTTCACTACGAAAAAATTGGGGCATGGAATCGGGTTATCCATATGTAAAAAGATAATTGACAACCATAAGGGGGACATTGAAGTGGAGAGCAAACTAAATCAAGGCACAACCTTCAGGGTAAAGTTGCCGTGCCATCCTCGACCATGAGGGAGCGAATCAATCAAAAGAGTTTGTAATCTAACTTAGCGACAGAATTTATCATGTTAGCACCTATGTAAAAATGTAGAAAATTATCCCTATTGCTTTTTACTAAAGTTTTGATGAAGAAGGTCGACAAAAAAGTAAGAATAGAGGAAAAATCTCGTTAGAAAGAAAAAGGTCGGGATTCCAATCCCGACAGATTGGCTGAGAAAAACAAAAACATATGATCCAATAATCAAATAAGGGGGGATAAAAATTGACTGCTAAATCCAATTATTTCAAATGGCTTTGGGCTTGTGATGAGCTTGCCCCGAACCATACGGTTCGAGGGCTTGTCAAATCCACTTTGACCGGAAAGATTTTTTGGGTGAGCGTTCTTGCAATTTTGGTTTCGGCTCAAATCCTAGGGAGCATAGCTCCGATCTGGGCTGGAACCTCCGGAAAGCTCGCCGGGGTGATCAGAGACCAGGAGAGTGGAACACCTTTGCCGGGAGCAAGTGTGATGATAAAGGGGACCAGCATAGGAACCTCCACTGATGAGGATGGTGAATATTTCCTGATAAACGTCCCGGTGGGAACCTATACTGTGGAGGTTTTTTTAATCGGCTACCAGTCGGTCAAAAAGACCAAGGTGACGGTTCTTTTGGATTTGACCACTCCTCTGGATTTTGAATTGAAATCCTCGCCCATCGAATTGGAAAAGGCTATAATAGTGGTGGCGGAACGTCCCATTATTCAGAAAGACTTGACTTCTTCCACTAACCTGGTGATCAGAGAGCAACTGGATAATTTGCCTAATGCGGTCGGCATTCAGCCGGTGATCTCCAGCATGGCCGGGACAGTTGAAGACGAAAACCGACTTTTGCACGTGCGAGGGGGAAGGGCAGGAACTGTTAGTTATTTTTTGGATGATGTCTCGGTTCAGGATCCCTTCGTAGGTCAGGCGGGCACTCGGATTTCCCCGGATGCTTTGGAGGAATTAAGTCTGACCACCGGAGGGTTCACCGCCGAATATGGAGAAGCTCTCTCCGGAGTGGTGAGCGCAATAACCAGAGAGGGGGGCTCCCAATTCGCAGGAAAGATCAAAGCCTATGATGGTTTGACCCATTCATACGATGTCCACACCGGTGAATATGGAAAGCTGGAAAGGAACGACAATCACTCGGTGATCGCCAACTTAAGCGGACCTTTGACCTTCAGCCAAAGCGACCGCGCTGCTTTCTTTTTCTCCGGAGAGTGGGGAAAAAATGATGGATACCTTCCACACAATTGGAGGACATACCATTCGGAGACCGGTAAGATAAGTTTGAAACCCACCAATAACATCAAACTGGTTTTGAGTGGCAACTACTATCAAAGGGAGCTTTTAAGATACGAACATAGAGATGTGAATAACATCT
>Ga0111200_1081_pt1 | contig 11262 bp, 17 predicted proteins | sample DeeMarSWOR324_28_FD_80374 | JGI IMG/M metagenome (GOLD analysis project Ga0111200, IMG submission 80374) | candidate division Zixibacteria bacterium SM23_73
TCCGGAGTTTTCTTTGGTTTGTGATCTTCTGATTATTTTCTTTTCTTCCAAAATCTCAAGATACTTCACAATCTCATTGGGATGAACCCCCAAAGAGATCGCCATCTCCTCACCTCTCGTAGGTCTTCTTTTCAACAACTCAATTATCCCCTCTTCCAAATCCTTTTGATAAGCTCTACTTGTTTCCCTTTTGAAATCAGCGATTAGTTCCACTTTAATTTCTGGATCAAAAAGAGCTTTGGCTTTGATTAGTTCGTCTTTATTCAATGGCTTTGCATCCGAATCGCTGGGAGGTCGGATTACTGTATTGAGTTGAATTTTATCGATTCTTAAATTCTTAACATATTGGTTGATCCTTCTTATCTCCTCTTCAGAGTCATTGATATTTTTGACCAGCATGATCTCCAGATAAATCTTTCCTTTGAACTGTTCGCAGAATATGTTTATGCCATCCAGAACTTTTTCAATTCCCAAACCCTTCATGGGACGATTGACTCTCTGGAAGGTCTCCTCTGAGATAGCATCCAGCGAGGGGACAACCAAATCAGCTAAAGACAGATTTTCCCTGACCTTATCATTCCACAGCAAAGATCCATTAGTCAGGACTGCAACCCTAATCGAGGTGAATTTCTTCACTTTTTCTATCATTTGACCAATGTCTTTATTTAAAGTTGGTTCACCCGATCCAGAAAAGGTTATGTAGTCTAGATCGCTATTTAAGTTAATCGTTTCTTTTAATTCATCCAACAAGGAAGAGGCCTTAACATAGGATTTTCTTTCCAAAGTCCGATCGGTGGTCTTTCCCAATTGACAATAGATACAGTCGTAGCTGCAGGTTTTATAGGGAACAATGTCTACTCCGAGAGAAATCCCTAACCTCCGTGAGGGAACCGGTCCATAGATCGTTTTCTTCATTTTCTGATCCTTCGGGAGATTTTTTCCCAAATATTTTTGATTCTTTCTACCAGATCGGAATCCTGATATTCAATGATCGTTTTTCCTTCGACCATAGCCTTGGTAAAAGTATTGTCAAAAGGAATTTTTCCCAAGATCCCAATCCCTTCACTTTCGCAGAATTTTGTTATTTTTTCTGTGTTTTCTAAATTTATGTCGTATTTGTTGATTAAAACTACTGGTTCTATTTTAAAATGGCGGATAAGACTTGCCACCCTTTCTAAGTCGGATATCGCTGAAAGGGTGGGTTCGGTAACCACCATCACCAGATCTACTCCTGTTATGGAGGCAATGACCGGACAACCGATACCCGGCGGACCATCCACGATCACCAAATCCAAGTTGTTCTTCTCAGCCATGAGTCTGGCGTTTTGCCTCACCACAGTGACAAGTTTCCCAGAGTTCTCCTCAGCTATTCCCAGCTTGGCATGAACCATGAGGCCATATTTTGTATCCGAAATATACCATTCTCCGGAAAGGTCTTCTTGCATCTGGATGGCTTCAACCGGACAGATCAGAGCACAAACACCACAGCCTTCACAGGAAATGGGGTCAATTGTTATTTGAATTCCCTTTTCTGAGTTGTGTCTCTCGTTTTCCCTAATGGCACCAAACCGGCAGACCTCTGTGCACATGCCGCAATCTGTGCATACCTCTTCATTTAATATCGCTTTCTTTCCTCCTTTGAATTCATGCGTCTCTTTTATCTGGGGATGGAGCAGAAGATGCAGGTCGGCGGCATCCACATCGCAGTCAGCCATCACCTTTTTTTCAGCCAAGGAAGCAAATGAAGCTGTGATGACTGTCTTTCCGGTTCCCCCCTTCCCACTTATCACGGTCAACTGTTTCATCTATCTAGTGGTGTGTCTCCAAAATAAAATTATATTTTAGCCTGTCATTGCGAGGAGCGAAGCGACGAAGCAATCTCATTGAATTCCAACTGCTTAAAGATTGCTCCGTCCCGATTTCATCGGGATAACATTATTTAGGAAACGATGAACTAACTCCTCTCTCAATTGACGCCCATAATTGACTAAAGATTTTTCTATACTTCTCACCTTCAATAAGCATAGGGATGCCTGAGGAATACAAAACTGCAACATTCCGGTCATAAGGAATCTCCGCCATAATCGGGATGGATTCTTTATGACAGTATTCTTTCACCTTATCATCACCTATGTTAGCCTGGTTGATGACCACTCCGTAGTCAATCTTGAGCTTTCTTGTCATCTCAACTGCCAACTTTAGATCATTCAGTCCAAAAGGGGTGGGCTCGGTTACCAGGATGCAGAAGTCACTTTTGTGGACAGCTTCAATTACTGGACAGGAGGTTCCGGGCGGAACGTCAATAATGGTGACCCCATTCGGATTAATTTTCTTTTTCATGGACCTTATCAAAGGAGTTGCCATGGGCTCGCCGATATTAAGCCGACCTTGAATGAATTTGATCGATCCCGCTTGTCCCTCTTCTATAGTCCCTATCTTCCTTTCCTCTTCGGCAATCGCATTCTCCGGACAAAAAAGACTGCACCCGCCACACCCATGACAGAGTTCGGGAAAGACTAAAACCTCTCTTTTTAATACAACTATTGCATTGTAGACACAGACTTTGGCGCATTCACCGCAAAAGTTGCATTTTCTCTTGTCCACTTTGGGGATAAGGATATTTACCGACTGACTTTTCTTGATTTGAGGTTTCAAGAAAATGTGGGCATTCGGCTCTTCTACGTCGCAATCAAGCAATTGAATCTTTTGCGACTTCTCTTCAGACAAAAGCAGAGCCAGACTGGTGGCTATGGTTGTCTTTCCGGTTCCGCCTTTCCCACTGGCAACTGGGATAATCATTAGACATGTGCCTTTGTATCAACTTCAAACCATAGGTATGCGTCGGATAGGTCCCTACGGTCGCAACCCGTGCTGCGGGTTTTTCAATTTTTTCAAAAAACCCAAGTTGCTTTATTTCACTTTGAAGTAAAAGCTACCTATCTCTCCTGTCCGAATTATGGATCCATCAGACAAGTTCCGTCTGTAGAGCATGGTGGAGTATCACATCGTTCCTCCCGTCCACAACAAGTAGTCCCCTTAGCAGAAGAATTTCCCATGATGATGGAAGCGGGAGAGGATATCAATTTCCTCATTCTGTTTGAACCACAGTTGGGGCATACAAGCGGCTCTTCTTGCTTGGGTCCCCTCTGGAGGATTTCTGACACTTTCCCACAATCTTCGCATCGATACTCGTATATTGGCATAAGCCTTCCTCTCGGTTTCCAGGATTGAGAAAAAATGTTGTAAAAACTGCTCTAAAAGCGCCAGTTGGAGTGTCCGCCTTCAGGCGGACCTAAAAAAACTGCATTCTCAAAGAGTCAATGGTCAAGCTAAAATCGAAGGCACTGGCGGCTTGACACTCCAATTTTTCCAAACTCCCTCAGCTCGCCCTGAGTTGACTTTTTGAAAAACCTCAAATATCGAGCGTTTTCTGTCCTTACCCTCTTATCATCTTGGCGCCGCATTTAGGGCAGGCCACATCATAGCAGGGAACTCCTACTTGGTGTGGGGTCTTGGCTCCGCAGGAAGGACATACACAATTGCCGCTCGGCCCAGCTCCGGGACGATTACCGCCCATACGCCCTCTGCCTCCACCACGTCCCATTCCCATACCTCTTCCTGTCCCGGGTCCTTGACCCATTGGTCCTGTTCCGTCACCTCTCGGCATCTTTCACCTCCATTGAAAAAAGGTTAAAATTTTACTTCGTGAAACCCCTTCAGTTTCAATCGTAAGCTTTTCTCGTTTTTTCATCATCACCCAAGATGATTATTCCCATTTTTTATCTTATTAACCCTTCCAAAGAAAATTTCTTCATCTATTGGGATACTTGACAGCTATGGCTCCTTGAGGACATTGGTTCACACAGGCTAAGCAAGCTATACATTTACTGCTATCAATTTGGGCAATTCGAGTGACAGAAATCGCCCCGGTTGGACAGACCTCAGAACAAAGCGCACAGCCTGTGCATTCCTCTTCATCCACAATTGCTGAAGTCTTTTGACTTTTGATTAGTTTTTGTCCGCCGATCTTCTCTTTAATTCTTTCCACCCTTTGACGAAGAACCCAAACTCGCTCCCTTAAAACATCCAGTTCATCATCTCCTCCTGTTGGAGTGGAACCAACTAAAGGTTGACGATAACCCAAAAATATGTTTCCTTGCCCCCACACAAGCCGACCTTTGTTTCTGCCGTGTAGTTTTCGCATCCTTATCATATTCAGACCTTTTTTACATAAATGAAAAAACCCGTTCCCTTTCGAGAAATGATGAGTCAGAACCTCCTACGAGGACTCATTATCATGTCCTTCCGGATGATCGCACTCGCTTTTTTCTATACCATAGCCTCGACCCGATCCCGGCTTACATAGACTTTCTCCCCCTTCGAGTGTGCCTTTAATCAGCTTATCTATCACTTCATCCACTTGACCACTTATCCCCACTATGGTTTCAATTCCTTTCTCAGAAAAAAGCGCTTCCGCACGCCTGCCCATTCCACCTGCAATGATGCAACCGACTTTCTTCTCAGAGAGAAACTGGGGTAGGAAGGAGGGTGCGTGGCCGGGATTGTTAACTATTTCCTTGCTTAAGATTTCACCTTCTTCAATCTCCACAATGGTAAAATAAGGACAGCGTCCGAAATGGGGAGATACATAATCGGCATCTGTGGAAATCGCTACTTTCATGGTCTTTCTCTCCTTAATTCAGTTTAGGTCTGTTGATAATTGTAGAAACGACTATTAAAGGATCCGACTTATTTCTCAGAGAAGAAAAGGCTTACGCCTTAACTCCGAAGAAAAAACACCGCTTCAAAAATTACAAAAAGTGTATTTAGTTTCATCTACACTTGTCTTAAACCGAAATGACCGGGAACAGAGGAGTTGGAGAATTCCTTAAATTCACCGTTTTTGTATTTTGTCAATGTCTCCTTAACCGTTCCGGAAGCACCTCCATATATTTTTATGTTTCCAGCTTTTAGTGTCTGAAAAGCATTGGGACCCACATTTCCCGTAATCACTGCACCTACGCCCTTGTCACTTAGTGTCTGGGCGGCTTGAGGTCCGGCACCTCCCATAGCACCCATGGCGGGATTAGCAACAGCCTCGATTTTTTCCGTTTCCAGATCGATAATTATGAAATAAGGGCATCGCCCGAAACGCAAGTCAACCTGAGCATCCAAGTCATCCCCTTGAGATGTTATGGCAACTTTCACAGTATCTCCTTTTTCTGGTTTTGTAAAGGAGGGAAAAGATTGCTCTTCTCCCTCCCTTTTTTCTACTTTTTCTTCGGCTCCTCCTGCTTTTCCAGTTCGCTCATCCGGGTCTTAATTGCTTTTATCTCTTCTTCCAAAGCTGCAAGCTCATCTTGCAGGATTTGCTTTTCCTCTTCAGCGGTAGGTTCAGGGTAAGCTGGTGGATAACCCGGGGCATAAGGTGGATAGGCTGGTGCATACGGTGGGTACCCATAAAACCCACTTCTCCACCACCATCCTCGACCTCCACCAAAGGTGCGACCCCTACCCCCACCTCGAGGGAAACCACCTCTTCCTACTCCAAACCGACCACCACCAGGAATAGGATTAAGATACCCGGGAACAGGATAGCCAGCGCAATAACCGGCGGCCCGGCCTGTCATAGGACCCCATCCCAGAGGACCAGTTCTATCTCCTCCTGGCATGTCAGTCACCTCCTCTCTTTTGGTTAATAAAAATGGTTTTCGTTTAATAGTATCCCCCATATGGTGGCATAGCGTAAGGATATGCTCCATATGGAACCACCCGTCCGGGCCCAAAGCCAAAGCCCCACCACCCTCGTCCGCGACCTCTACCCCTCCCAAAGCCAAATCCCCTGCCAAAGAAACGACCTCTTCCCCAACCCCAGGGGAAACCGCCTCTACCCACTCCCAACAAACCCCGACCAGGAATGGGATTGAGATAGCCAGGCATAGGATAGCCGGCGCAATAACCTGCGGCTCGACCTGTCATAGGACCAAACCCTAAAGGTCCAGTTCCATCTCCTAACGGCATATCAGCCACCTCCTTTCTTTTCTAAAACATCTTTAGGTTTTAAATTTTCCATGATTTGGTCAACCATTTCGGTAAAAACTTTGACCGCTTGTGAATTCGTTTGTTCCCAAACAAAAGGTTTTCCTTCATCTCCTGATAAGACTATCTCTGGCTCTATGGGAATTCTCCCCAAAAATGGAACCCCCATCTGTCTGGCGGCTTTTTCACCACCGCCGGTTTTGAAAAGATCTGTCCTTTTGCCACAATGAGGACAGATAAAACCGCTCATGTTTTCTATAATGCCCAAAACTGGCATATTAAGTTTTTTGGCGTTTTTTGGCAAAATTCACCGCTTTTCGAGAGTCCAATAAAGCCACCTCCTGAGGAGTGGTGACTATGATCACACCATCTATGTCTTTGACTAATTGAGCAATAGATAAAGGCTCATCTCCTGTGCCCGGTGGAGAATCAATTATCAAGAAGTCTAACATTTCCCATTCCACATCATCCAAAAACTGTTGGATAGCTTTCATCTTAAGAGGTCCACGCCATATCACCGGACTTTCCTTATCACCGATAAGAAAAGCCATGGATACCACCTTCAAATTAGTGGTATAGGTGACGGGTTGGATCTTTTTCCCATCCCCGACTAAAGCTAAGTTGACCGCAACGGTGCTTTTGCCCACGCCCCCTTTGTTGCTCATGATCAATATCTTGTGTTTTACATTTTGAATATTTACCCTTAATTCCGTTTTTTGTGTCTGTTCCATTTTCTCACCTACTGAAAAGTTTTAATTTCAATATCCTCCGCCGCCTCTGAAGCGTCCGCCTCGACCTCTACCTTTTCCCCAACCTCTTCCTCGCCCTCCCCAACCATGACCCAAATCCGCATCTGCCGGACATATGTTAGTGCTTCCGCATGAGGGACAAACAGGGGACCCGGGAGCAGTCTGGGTTAGTTGCCAAGTATAGCCACACACCCCACACCTGAGCATTCCCCCAGCCATTACAAAATCGCCTCCCTCGATTCTTATGGCTTTGGCATTGATAATGGCGTCCGCAATCTTTTTTCTTGCCGAAGCTAATATCCTGCCAAAGGTCTGCCGCGAAATGTTCATCCTTTCTGCCGCTTCCTCCTGTTCCAATTCCTCAATATCGGCAAGTCTTATGGCTTCGTGCTCATCCACGGTCAAAATGGTTTCATCCAGAGCCGCCAGTGGAATTCCTCTTGGCTTGAAATACGTCGAATTGGGCTGTGCCCACACCCAACGGCATCTTCTTGGTCTTGGCACTTTGCGCTCCTTTTTGAGTTATGAGCGTATGCTCATAACTATATACGGCAGAATTTTACAATTGTCAACTTTTTTTTCGACTTTTGATGATTTTTTTAAAGTTGTGTCAGGACCTATTCCTGACACGATGCGAGCGTCAGGAGAAGCTCCTGACGCAACAAGAAGAAGCAGATTGTTTAAAAAGAAGAATTTGAGATAAGAGACACAAAAACAGATTTACCAGTTAGTCCGAGGCACCTTACCCTCGACTTTTTATGACCAGTTGGTCGAGGGTACCCTTACCCTCCACCTTTTGTGTGGCGGGCTAGGTACCCTGCCACAACACGCAAAAAGGATTTATCTTTCAGGATGAATCCTCAAAACTCAATCCGTCCTTCTATGGCATTAGCCAAGGTCACTTGATCGGCATATTCTAAATCTCCCCCAGCAGGAAGTCCTCGGGCTATTCGGGTAACTTTGATGCCCAGAGATTTTATCAGTTTGGCAAGGTAGATGGCAGTAGCTTCTCCCTCAGTGTTGGGATTAGTAGCTAAGATTACCTCTTTTACTTGCTTTTCCCGCGAAGCGGGATCCTTCGGACCCTTTAGTCTTAAAAGAAGCTCTTTGATCTTGAGGTCATCAGGTCCTATGCCATCCAAAGGCGACAAAACCCCGCCCAAGACGTGAAACAGTCCCTTATATTGATTGGTTCTCTCCAGAGCGACCACATCATTTGCCTCCTCCACCACGCAGATTATGGATCGCTCTCTTTTTTGGTCTTTGCATATGCTACACGGATCTTCTTCAGTTATATTGAAACATACCGAACAATAGTGAACTTTTTCCTTCACATCCAACAACGCTTGGGCTAAAGCCTCCGCCTCCTCTTTCTTATTTTTCAAGATATAAAAAGCCATCCTCTGGGCGGTCTTCTTTCCGATCCCGGGGAGTTTGGAGAACTCTTCAATAAGTTTTTCTAACGAATCAACCATTGTTCCTTTAGAAATTAAAAGCGTAATCAAGTCTTCATGGAATCACACTGCAAGAAAAATATGAATGTAGCTATCGATAAACCTCTCGACGATGTTTCACTCGCATCACCTTCACTGCTTTCGCCTTTTCATCGATTTCGTATATCACCCGATAGTCTCTAATCCTGATACGCCAATCAGCTTTCGATCCAGAAAGTTTATGACATCCCTTTGGTCTTGGGTTTTCAGCTAATGCTTTAATGCGAGAGATGATTCGGTAAAAGTCCGAAGGAGAAAGTCGCTTCAGATCTCTTTCTGCCGTTCGCTCTATATAAACATCATACACTCGGCTTGTACTCCTTGAGGAAATCTTCCAGCTTCCTAAACTTTAAAGGTTTTTTCCTCATTCGCTGAAGCATCTTCAAATCCTCGGCATCTTCCAAGCGCTCAAGAAGTTCTTGATACTCCCCTATATCAAGAATAATTGCTGCTGGCTTTCCATCTCTAAGGACGATTTCAGGATTTTTCTTTTTCACTTTAGTCCTCATCTATTTCCACCTCCAATAGCTCATTCGTGTCATTCTCAAAGACCTCCACCACCTTAGCCCCCATCTAACATTCTCCGGCTTCCTTCTCCCCCAAGAGGTCCCATATTGATGGGCTCAGGTCTGTTTTTCTGGTAGTTAATATCTACATACTTACCGAACTAAAACGGCAGTCCCGGAATTTTCAGTCCCCCGGTCAGTTTTGCCATATCCTCTGCCTGAAGCTCGGCGGCCTTCTCCCTGGCCTGGTTGACTGCAGCTGCTATTAAATCTTCCAACATCTCCACGTCGTCCTTGTTGACCACCTCAGGGTCGATCTTCACCTCCAAAATCTCCTGTTTCCCATTAGCCACCACCTTCACCATTCCTCCGCCAGCTGTTCCCTCCACTGTCTTGTTGGCCAATTCCTCTTGGATTCTCTCCATCTCCTTTTGAATTTTTTGCATCTGCTTCATTATATTCCCAAAACCTTTTGCCATCTTTACTCTCCTTTAATTTAGTCTCTCAAATGAGCTCCCCTTCGAAGGTATCCATGATGTTTTTTATCAAGGGGTCTTTTTTTGCAGCCTCGCTTAAGTTGAGTTGATCTTTTCCGCCAGAGGCGCCCGCCTGCCAATCTTTAGCGGGCAGGGATCTGCCTACGGCAGAGCGGGTCGAATTGTTCTGATCGCCCGAAGGGACCATCTTCTCTGGGTTCAATTCAAATTTCAATTTAAAAGATTGACCATAAATTTTTTCCAAAACTTTCTGGATTAGAGTTAGGTTCTCCTTTTTTTCTGCCTGTTTCTTGTGAAAATTTCTGCCATTTTGAAATTCCACAGTAATGGTGTCATCCTCAAAAGATATGATTTCCCCTTCTTTTATCAAGCTCCAAAGGGATAATTTAGTCTTCTTTATTTTTTCCAAAACCTCATTCCACCGATCTTTTAAGTTCGATAACGAAATCTTTTCTTTTTCGCTTTCTTTCCTTGACCTAACAGAATCGTCTGCGGTTAAGGATTCAGAGGAAGTGCTTCGGGATTCTGAATCGGCAGAAGAATTGTTGCGATTTAACTCCTCCCTTTGACTTGTTTGTAATTGATCCAGTTTATTTAAAACATCTTCCAAATTGACCGCCGATTCCATCTTCAGAAGCTTCATCAAGGCTAATTCCAGAAAGATGCGGGGATCGGTGGCTCTTTTTAGGGTGAGATTCAAATCCGCCACGGTCTTGATCATCCTCAAAATGTCTGTCTCCGAAAAGTCCTTTGCTTTTTCTTTATATTTATCGATATAGGTATCTGAGAGATCAAAAAGGATCTTTGAATCCTGCCCCACCTTTGATACCAAAAGGTCTCTGAAATGCTGAAGCAGACTGTTGACGAATTCCGGTATATCGACGCCGGAATCGATCAATTGATTTAAAATGGAAAGCCCCTTTGGGGCATTCTTTTGTGAAATCGCATCGGTTATCTCAAACAACTTTTCCTGATCGACCAAGCCTAAAGTCTGAGCAACCAATTCCTTGGTCACCCTACTTTGGGAGGGAGAACCATCATTTTCTCCGCCAAAGGCAATCACCTGATCCAAAAGGGAGAGGATGTCCCTTAAACTACCGTCAGCTCGCCGGGCTAAAATATAAGAAGCATCCTGGTCTATTTCCAATTTTTCCTTTCCGGCTATGGTTTGGATGGTTTTGACCAAATCGGTTGTAGGAATTCTTCTGAAGTCAAACCTCTGGCATCTGGAGAGAACCGTCTGAGGAACTTTATGAGGCTCGGTGGTGGCGAAGATGAAGATGGCGTGAGCGGGCGGCTCCTCCAGAGTCTTCAAGAGAGCGTTGAAGGCCGAGTCCGACAACATGTGAACCTCATCTATAATGTAGATTTTGTATTCTCCTTTGCTGGGAACATATCTGATGTTTTCCCTCAAAGCCCTCACGTCATCCACGCTGTTGTTAGAAGCTCCGTCTATCTCCACCACATCCAGGCTTCGACCCATGGCAATTTCATTGCAGGAGTCACACTGACCACAGGGTTGGGGAGTAGGACCATCTTTGCAATTCAAGGCTTTAGCCAAGATTCTCGCTACCGTGGTCTTGCCGGTTCCTTTAGGTCCGGCAAAAAGATAGGCGTGGGATATGCGCTTTGCCTTGATGGCATTGACCAAAGTGACGGTAACGTGAGACTGTCCCACCACCTCCTCAAAACTTTGAGGTCTATATTTTCTTGCCATCACCAGATAGGTCATCTTTTTCCCTTCCTATTTTATACCCTATAACGAATGACGGATAAATGCTTTTATTCGTCATTAATCATTCGTCATCCATCATTAGGGCTCTCCCTTTACCCATAAAACCAAAAGCCATGAACTGTGACCCATGAACCGCCAGCCAATCCCGCCTTCGGCGGGATTTCCGTGCACCCACCGTCGATTCCTATTTTCCGAGAGATCTCAGGCAGCCAACTCCAACCAGGCTGCCCTGCGGCACACTCA
>Ga0111200_1021_pt1 | contig 11251 bp, 9 predicted proteins | sample DeeMarSWOR324_28_FD_80374 | JGI IMG/M metagenome (GOLD analysis project Ga0111200, IMG submission 80374) | candidate division Zixibacteria bacterium SM23_73
AGCCGCCATGCCGATAACCACGAATATTATTATGGGTAAGGATGCCCGCATATAAGGCAAGGGTGACTCAAAGAGCATTATCGAACCTAAAAACAGAGACACTATTCCTCCTATGGTTAAAGCCCCATAACTTGTAATCTTCACCTCCAGGATAAAGAATATTATAGCCAAAGCCATCAAAAGCAAGCCCGCATAGTTTATAGGCAGGCTCTGGAAGGCAAAAAATGCCAGGATCAAACAGATGCCACCTATGATTCCGGGAAAGATGGCTCCCGGATTAGAAAACTCAAAGAATATACCTAACATTCCTATGCTGAAAAGTATATAGGCAATATTGGGATTGGAGATAACATCTAATACTCGGTCTCGCCAACCTATCTCTATTTTTCTCACCTCCACCCCTTTGGTATTAAGGGTTCTCTCACCAGCGGGAAGGGTTACTTTGCGACCATCACAACTGTCCAGAAGGTCCCGCACGTTGTCTGTCACAAGGTCGATCACGTTCAATTTCAACGCCTCATATTCGGTCACCGAGACACTTTTCCTCACGGCTTCTTCGGCCCACTCAGCATTCTTATTCCTCTTGGTGGCTATGCTTTTTATATAAGCCGCCGCATCGTTTTCGACTTTTTCCATCATGGTCGAATCTACCTGCCCTCCCATGCTGACCGGATGAGCCGCACCTATGTTTGTTCCCGGAGCCATGGCCGCGATATGTGCGCTCAAGGTGATGAAAACTCCTGCCGAGGCGGCCCGAGACCCGCTGGGGGAAACGTACACGATCACCGGCACCTGTGAGTTCAAAATATCCTTGGTCACCAACCTCATGGATTCATCTAATCCTCCCGGGGTGTTGAGTTCTATTACCAAGGCCTCTGAGCTGTCCTCTACAGAAGATTCGATTGCTTTTAAAATGATGCGTGAAGAGATAGGTCCGATGGGTCCGTCAATTCTCACCAGCGCCACATGTTTTTGCTGAGCAAAAAGGAGGCTTGCCCAAGGGAGAAAAAGTAAAGCAAGATAGATGAAAATTCTCTTTTTCATAAAAACCCGTTCCTTAAAAATTAGAAGTTCGCTCACTAGTTTTTAAAGCCCTGTTCTCCATTATTGGTTGATTCAAATACTCTTTTTTCTTGTTCTTCTTTTTCTACATTAACCTTTGGATAAGCCCATTCTTTGTAAAGATCATCACCGTTATCATCACAAGTTCCGCTTTCATAGCAATCCACATCAGAAAGATCAAGAGCACTAACCTATTGCACACTACTTTCAAGAGCATAACCAATAGCAATTATGCCAATCACAAGTATGAGTATTTGAACTAGTGCCAGTGTTCCTCTTTTTTCAACCTCTTTTTTGTTTTGCATTTTTATCTATGTAATACTCTAAATTCTTTTTTTTCAATTAAATTATCATCAAGATACCATTCAACAATATAATCCCCACCACCTTCTTCCTTATAAAGTTGCCCTGGATTAAACTCTATATCATAACCAAATAACCTAGAGTTAATTTTCTCAGTCCTCTTTCGAATTAACTTTCCTACTCCATTCCATACTTTTGTAGTTAGTTCATGTCCTCTTCTGTTTTTTATAGCACCAGTAATTGTTATTCTTTCATTTGGATAGAAAGTACTTTTTTCCCCTTTTAATTCACTATCATCATCAACTATTCCATTTCCATTGTCATCTTGCCAATAATTGTAAATAAATCCACGAAACCAAGTACTCTTAGAATCCATTGTTATCAAAGCACCACATCCATCTAGGAATGCTAAAGGAGCAACTAAAAGGCCTGTTAAACCCAACATCTTTTTTAGTGTTTTTCTTTTATTTCTATCAATCTCTTCAGCCATGTTTTTTCTTTGCTCCTTTCTTACTTTGAATGTTACTATTTTTTAATTACTACATTAACTTACTATTATCATTGGATCATTAGGCTTCCAACCTTTTCCTCCTCTATAATTTACCTTCTTGTTTCCACAATCCCCAAGAGACTCACAAAAAGACTGATTAGAATTCCAATATTTTAAAATAGCCAAATGGAGAAAAGAAAGCAACAAAAATTATCAATAAAATCTACATAAAGGAAAATTCTTTTAGCCTATGAGCCTGTCGAAAAATGTCATTCTGAGTCCCGCCAACGGCGGGACGAAGAATCTCAAACTCCTATGAGTGCAAGCGCATTAGATTCTTCCCCCGCCAATGGTTCGACTTTGCTCACCATAAAAGGCGGGGTTAGAATGACAGAAGGGATATTTCATGGTTTTTCACCACACTCTTTCAGACGAGTTTGCCTCCTAAGATCGTGGACTCAACTTTTGTATCTAATATCTCCTCTGGATTTATCTCAAAGATGTCTTTGGATAAGACCACCATATCCGCCAATTTCCCGATTTCTATTGATCCTTTGATTTTCTCCTCGTAGGAGGCGTAGCTTGCTCCCTGAGTATATGCAAAAATGGCTTCTGGCACGCTTAAACGTTCTTGGGGATACCACGCTCTTCTTTTCTCTCCTTCTTTTTTGCGGGTCACCGCCGCATAGATTATCCTTAGCGCATCCATGGTTTCTATGGGGGCGTCCGAACCGAAAACGAGCTTGGTTTTTTGATTCAACAGGCTCTTATAGGGATAACGAAAGCCACCCCTTTTACCCCAATGTTTATCGACAATATCCCGGTCCGAGGGAGCATGATATGGCTGAACAGATGCGATCACACCTGATCTGTTGAATCTTTTCAGGTCTTGCGAAGAGATTAGTTGTCCATGTTCTATACGATGACGAAGGTTTTTGTTCTGTCGGGTCTTCCTCACTGGCTGGGATACTCGACCTGCTACGTGCTCAATGGCATTTAGAGCCTGATGCACTCCTTTGTCACCGATGGCGTGGATGGCAACACCTATTCCAGCTTGGCTTGCTTTTTTGACCCATTGGGTCAATTCCTCTTGCGAAGTCACCTCTATGCCAAAATTATCCCGGGAGTTCTCGTAGGGCTCAAACATCAAAGCCGTCTGCGAACCTAAAGCTCCATCACTATAAAGCTTCAGCCCGCCGAACCTTATGTTTTCGTCTCCAAAGCCAGACCGCAATCCGAGACTTATAGCAGAATCCAAATACTCTCTGGAAATCCAAAAACACACTCTTAAGGAAAGCTCCTCATCCTTTAAAAATTGCTGGAAAAAGAAAATTGCCTTCTGTTCTTCAAGATTGTGAATTCCGGTCAGTCCAAAACTATTAGCCTTCTTCTGCGCTTCCGCAAGGAGCCTTTTGGATTTTTCAGGGAACGGTGAGGAGACCTTTTCCCAGATCAAATCACACGCATTTTCTTTAAGTATCCCGGTCGGCTCACCTGATTTGACATCACGATCTATCATACCCCCCAGAGGATCTTCTTTATACTTGTCAATTTCCGCTAACTTTAAAGCCTTAGAATTCACCCACAAAAGATGATGATCTTTGCTTCGGAGCGCCACTGGATTATTGGGGCAAATTTTATCCAAAACTTCCTTGGTAAAACTTCCTCCCTTCCTTAGAATATTCTTATCCCAGCCTCTGCCCAAAAGCCATTCTCTGGCTCTTGACTTTTTGGCGAAGGTTTTGATCTGTGATAGTATCTGGTCAAAGGATGTTAATAGATCAAGATTGACCTGGTTAAGACTCAGTGCATAAGAGAGAAAATGAGTATGGCAGTCGATGAATCCGGGAACAACCGTCCTCCCTTGAAGGTTTATAACCTTGAAGTTTCTTTTCCCCAGATTTTCAACGTCAGATGTTTTGCCCACCGCTGTTATTTTGGAATCCCTTACCGCCACTGCCTCAGCTTTGGGCTGTTTGGGATTCATGGTATAAATCTTTCCATTAAGCAACATCAAGTCTTTCATATAACTACTTCCCAACAGATTAAACAGATTTAACAGATACAGATATTATCAGTTTATATTATCTTTTTAATCCTTTCATCTGTTGGGAATCCTTTCATCTGTTGGGAGTCCTTTTATCTGTTAAGAAGTATTCTCTTGTCGCCCTCCCTTTCGGTCACCCCCAACTGATCCAGCTTTTCCAAAATCGGAACCATATATTTGCGGGTGGTGGAAAGATGTTCCCTCAACTGGCTGACCGTAGCCTGTCCATTCTTTTTAATAAAATCCACAACTTTGCTTTTGATTTTTTCAAAATCCTCTTTTCTGAAAAGTATCCCATCCTTCAGTTCTATCAGCTTCCCCCCTTGAATCAGAAACATCAACACATCTTCATAATTTGAATCCTCGTCCAAAATCTCCTCTTTAGTTGGTGGGGAAAGTGGATGGGCAGCAAATTTTTCTAATATTTTTCGGGAGAGACTGGTTTGTTCTTGACTGAGTCGGGGTTGATGAGAAGAAAGCCTGAGATAAGCTTCCTGCTGAACTATTTTTCCATCCCTTACCAGGTATTTTATCGCCTCGGCCAAGAGATTCTCATCTGCTTTGAGTTTTCCGGACAACTCCGCAGACTTTAATCCAATCCTGAAAGGAGATTTCTGGTGTGTTTTTTCCACCTCCTTAATTATTCCATTTAACACCTCTTTCCATTTTTCTCTATCTGTCACCAGATTTTCGGTCAAAAATATTTTCCCGTCTTTCTCCAATTCGACCAAACTCGACTCAATTTGGCTTTGGCTGAAATTGCTTGCTCTTAAAATATTTTTTCTTAAGATTAAATCTTTTCTTTTCAGATCGGAAAGAATTAAATCGGGCAGATTTAAACTTAATCTTCTTTCAAGATCAGAGACCAACCACCTGTCTTTTCTCTTATATGTTCTTGACGAAACATCCAATACCATTCCGCCTCCGATGGTTATCTGGGGCGATGGCAATCTCAGGATAAAATGATCTCCGATTCGGGCTAAAAGATTCTTTTTGCATTTAAACTGCACCAAGGCAGAGCCACCCGGCTCTATCTTATCTTTGTTTAAAATATTTACCCTGGCTAAAAGTTCAGTGGTTCCCAATATCAAGAGGAGCTCGGCATTATGTTTTATGGTAAATCCCACGGTGGAGACTATGTCAACTTTGGCGGTGAAAATACTGATGGTTTCATCCTGACTTACTTTGGTGACCACGTCCCCCCTTTGGATCTCTACTTTCTCCACCCCCGCCAAATTCATGGCCACTCTGGTTCCAGGCAGAGTTTTTTCAAATTTTTTCTTATGGGTTTGTAGATCTCTTATCCGAGCCGAGATTCCTTGGGGCAGAATCTGGATCTCCTCACCCAAATGAAAAGAACCGTCAATCAAGGTGCCGGTGACAACCGTTCCCCTGCCTGCCATGGTGAAGACCCGGTCGATATACATTCTCGGTTTTCCTATGTCTTTCCTGGGCTGGATTTCAGAGATCATCTTGACTATTTCTTCATAAAGCTCATCAATTCCGATCTTGTTGGGCGAGGAAACCCTGAGTATGGGAGCACTTTGCAGAATGGTTCCTTTCACCTTGTCTCTTACATCTTCTTCCACCAAGCTCAGCCAATCTTCCTTAACCAGATCCGTTTTAGTGATAACGACTATTCCTTTTTTTATCTTCAAAAAATCTAAAATTTGTAAATGCTCTTGACTCTGGGGCATCCAGCCATCATCGGCTGCTACCACAAATATAACCGCATCGATTCCGCCCACCCCAGCCACCATATTCTTCACAAATCTCTCATGACCGGGAACATCCACGATCCCCACCTCCCCTCCATCCGGAAGAGAAAGCCAGGCAAATCCTAAATCGATGGTCATGCCCCTTCTTTTCTCCTCCGGAAGCCTATCAGGATCGATCCCGGTTAAAGCTTCCACCAACTTAGACTTTCCGTGATCAATATGTCCCGCAGTCCCTAAAACAAACATATCAATTTAAAAGTTTTTAACCGATTCGACTTTCTGCATTCCACTTGATTCCCTTCACTTTTCCCCTCTCCCTCAGGGGGAGAGGGATAGGCTGAGGGGGATAGTTTCGTATCAGAATACATGCGTTGCATTACAATTCTTAAGATAGATTTCTGAGTAGATTGAATTCATTGAAATCACAGAGGAAGTATAAGGTGGAAATTGGAAAGAATCAACTTCTTTTGGCAAAAATCTTCTTTATAGCCTTTATGATCAACTCATCCTGATGAGGGAAAATCGTTCTTAAATCTAACATGAATCTCTCATCCTCTATGCGTCCAATTATGGGCGGAGATTGCTCTCTGAAACGCTTAGCTTGCCGGTCAGCGGATTCAGCAGATTCAACAGATATTACCACTGTTGGCAAGGTTTCACCCGGAAGGGATCCTCCTCCCACAGTGCTCGCGCTCTCGCCTATGGTGATTGAAATTTCCGACTTCTTCAATTGGTCCCCGATATTTTCTGCTCTTTTTTTCAAGACATCTAAAGGAGTGCTGATCATCTGCCAGGCAGGAATTTTCCTAGTAACCTCGCCCTTGAGATAAGAAAGCAGAACGCCTTCCAGTCCCGCAATGAACATTTTATCCAATCTTAGAGCGCGGTGTAAGGGATGTCTTCTTAACATCTCCACATATTTCTTTTTCCCCAAAATTATTCCGGCCTGAGGCGCGCCCAAAAGTTTATCCCCAGAGAAACAGACCAGGTCCGCTTCCGCTGAAATAGCTTCTAAGACCGTGGGCTCGTGCGCTAACTCAAAGTCTTCAGTCCTGAGCATGACTCCACTTCCCAGGTCTTCTGCCACACAAAGATTATGCTTTTTCCCTAACTCCACCAGTTGACCGATGGAAGGTTTCTCTACAAACCCGATCATTCTGAAATTACTCTGATGGACTTTGAGAAGAAGGGCGGTATCTTGAGTTATGGCATCTTCATAATCAGAAAGGGTGGTTTTATTGGTGGTTCCTACCTCTTTTAAGAATGCTCCGCTTAAAGCCAAAATCTCCGGTATGCGAAATCCACCACCTATCTGCACCAACTCACCCCTTGAGACGATAACCTCTTTTCCCTTTGCCAAAGCGGTCAGAATCAAAAGAACTGCTCCAGCATTGTTATTTACCGCCAGGGCATCCTCGGCTTGAGTCAATTGACACAAAAGCTTTTGTAAGAAAATCCCTCTGTGGCTTCTTTTGCCTTCTTTGAGATCAAATTCTAAATTGTTATAATTTCTGCTTATCTCTACTATGTGCGATAAAGTCTCTTCATCCAGGGGGGCACGTCCCAGATTGGTGTGAAGGATCACACCGGTGGCGTTAATTACCGATCGCGTAAAATCGCTGGTTTTTTCGTCAACTCTTTGGTTTACCTTTTGGACTATTTGGTCAAAGGAAATATCTTCAGGATTTTCTTTGATCTGTTCTCTAATGGATGAAAGCGTCTTTTTTGCTGCTTCGCTTACCAGAGGATGGGAATATTTTTCGATTTTACCTTTTAGCTTTTCCGATTCCAGGATTTTTTCAACGCTGGGAAGTTGTCTTAATTTTTCTTTAATCAGCTTTTCACTTGAATTCTGCATCTTTTGTCCTCGATTATCTCGCCGATCACCACTGGGTTGGGAACACCTTTGGAAATCAGGCCATCCAGAAGCTTCTGCTCCTTTTCTTTTGCCACCGCGATCAACAGTCCCCCGGAGGTTTGCGCATCGGACAGGATTAACTTTGCCTCCTCAGTGATTTCTTTATCCCAGTCCACCTTGTCGTCAATAAACTTAAGATTTGCCAGGGTCCCGCCCGGAACTATCTTTTGCTGTGCCAGCTCCCAAGCAAAATCAATTACCTGCACCTTTGATAGATAGATTCTTGCTCCTACTTTTGAAGCATGAATCAACTCATACAAATGTCCCAGAAGTCCGTAACCTGTAATATCTGTGCAAGCATCAATCCCCACATCCAACATTGCTTCTGAGGCGAATTTATTCAGAAAAGTCATTACTTTCACCGCTTCGGCTACCCACTTCTCCTCGACTTGTTCTTTTTTAATAGCCGTGGTTATGAGCCCGATCCCTAATGGTTTGGTCAACACCAAAGAATCTCCAACTTTAGCATTGGCATTGCTTATTATCTTGTCCGGATGAATTGTCCCGGTTACCGCCATTCCATATAGCGGTTCTTTGGTTTTAAGGGTATGACCGCCTATTATAACCACATCCGCCTCTTGGGCTTTTTCCGCACCACCTCTTAGAATTCTATCCACCGCCCATAAGGGAACGGATTTTGGAGGAAAGCCAAGAAGATTAAGTGCGGATAAGGGTTTTCCTCCCATTGCATAAATGTCGCTTAGGGAGTTGGCCGCCGCTATTGCTCCGAAATCATAAGGATCATCCACCACCGGCGGAAAGAAATCTACGGTCTGCACCAGAGCAAGATCGTCCCTTATCTTGTAAACACCAGCGTCATCCACGGAGTTGAAACCCACCAACACATTTGGGTTTTTCGTTTTGGGCAAATGACTCAGAACCTGGGTCAGGTCCTCCGGACCACACTTTGACGCTCACCCAAAACTCGAGGCTAAACTGGTTAATCTAATTTTTTCTTTTGAATCCATAGCATATCACATTTGTAGGTCGATCCGCAGGATCGATCCTTCGGATCGAGATTCCAATCTCGACAAATCTAAAAAATTTTTCGTATGAATGCTTCGCATCTGTCAACCAGTGTCGCTTCGCCAAAGGCAGGGGGCACGGTTGACTTCCGATCTCATCAAAGTTTTTTTCCTTTTTGGGTTTTCGCATGCAATATGGTTACACCCACTAATCTTTTCCCATCATAGTGATAAATAATATTTTCTTTCATGATGCTGTCATCGGCACATTGAGGTTTTCTGAAACTAATGTATAAAGTATCCGTTGCTTCATCGTAGTCTACCCAATAGTGCTTCTGATTAAATTTTAGAAGATATGGAACCACAGAAACATCAAATTCTTTTACTTTCGCCATATTATACCTCTTTTTCTGATGGTCTCTGGCTTAGACGTAAAAAAAGCCGTGATGATGAAGCCATCTCTGTTTTCCTTATAGACGACAACGCAATGTTTTTCTTTGATATTCGTTTTGGAATAATGTTTTAAAGCAATCAGTTCACCTTTAAAACGTTTTACAATATAACCGGGTAAGCTAACTGTTTCAATCACCTTGGGCATATTGCCTGCCATGTAATCATGAGACTCGACTATATGAAGCCATTGTTTTAAGGTAAGTCGAATAACTTTACCTGATACAGACTTGGTAGTTTCTATTATTTCCTCTTTCTGCATTTTAAACTATGTGCAATTAACCCCCACGGGTGACACAGCGTGGTTGGCTTCCAATTTTACCTTACCTAACTGAACATTGATTCCCAGCCAATCTGGGCATCAAGGGGGTCTATTTTTTCACTGCCCTTGCTCCTATCTCGATTACCATTCCCACTCCATTTGCAATGAAATCCTCTCCATATTCTTCCTTAAACAACTCTCTGGTTCTATCTCCAGAGCAATGGCAAGGGGCGGCTTTTTTCACCCCCAGTTCCCTGAAGCTTTTTATTATATCTCTTAATTTAGAATCACCAGTTCCTCCTAAGTGAAAACCACCCAGAACCAGATAGATCTCCTCGTTGGTTATCTTTTTAGCTTCTCTTAGGATTTCCACAATCCCGGGATGGGCACAGCCTGTTATCACCACCAAATCCTTGTCTGTTTTCACCAATAAAGCTTGCTCACCTATCCAGGTGCCCAGCTCCCCAGTAGTACTTACATTTTCATATATCTTTATAGGATCGCTAACTTCAATCACATTCGCTTTGTATGATTTTACCGTATTTTTAAAATCGCCGGGAAATGATTTCAAAAGATAGACATCAAGATTTGAGTTGATTTCTAATATCCCCGAAAGTCCGCCTGTATGATCTCCATGTATATGCGAGAGCACAATCGTATTTATGGTTTTAGGATCTATACCCAATTTCTGCATATTAAAAAGCAGGGTTGAGCTCTCTCCGCCGGTATCAAAAAGAATATTTTTACCTCCCACTTTAACCAGACAGGAGAACCCCCATCCCGTCTTCAATTCGGGATCATGCTCGTAATTATCATAGACGGTGATTAAAGTGACTTTTGCTTGGCTTGATTCCATTTTGATTTTCTCCGTCTTTTTTGTTTTTCTGCAACTGAAAAATGAAACTAACAAAAGTATTACAATCAAAGGTATGAATGGGAATAACTTTTTCATAATACTTTCAAATTAATTAACGAGCCTTGGAGAGCCAACATTCCTGCCAAAGGGTGTATGCTCGACAAATCTAAAAAAATTCTTTGTGACTCTTCTTGAAAGGATTAATTTATACATTATCTTTTTACTTTGTATTTCTTTTTAAAATCTTCGAAGGAAATATAATCGCCTCTTTCTATTTTCTTTCGTTTTTTCTTAAGTTCCTTTGGCAGGTTGGGGTTTTCGGTCAGAAGCTGAATAGTTTCTTTCATGCTTTCATATGCGTATGCATTCATACGAATTCCTTCAATGAAATTATGACCATTGGTTTGTTGGTTTTTATGGTGATAGTATCCATTTTTAACCTCCTTGTAATTTTGATAACACCTTCAATCTAATATAATAAAAGACTTAATTGTAACTTATTGAAAAATTTTAGCGGAAGGGGTGGGAATCGAACCCACCTCCCCCCGGACCAACCGAGGGGACCACGGATTTGAAGTCCGCAAGGACCACCAGATCCTATCCACTTCCGTCAGTAAAAATATAATATAAATTTTCCCTCTTGGCAAATTTTTTTGTTCGGTTCAGATAAGTGTAAGCTCTGCTGACTATCTTATGAAATTCAAAACTACAATGATAACCTCACCCCCCCCGCTTGTAATGAGCTTGTGCTTCGACTTCGCTCAGCACCATGCCTTGCACTGAGTGCGCTCGGCACGAAGTGAGCTTGTCGAATGGTCAAACGATCAAGAGAGGGCGAAATTTATGAAGTCCCCTCTCCCCTTGGGGTGTACCATGTAGTTCCCCCCTTGTGGGAGAGGGTTAGGGTGAGGGGTATGTAAATTTATTTCTTGCTTTGCATTAGTAACTCTTTTGGAGAAGACCCTAAATTTTTGACTTGCATCAATTGGGTTTGCTTTTCCAGCGGTCATGCATCCACAACCACTGCGATGGATATTCTCTGATTACCGATTCCAAGACCTTCGTGTATTCTTGCGTGGTTTGGATTATATCTTTTTCCTTATCATCGGAAAAGGTAAGCTCTATTGGCTCTTTCACTATGATCTTATATTTATTATCTCTTTCTCTTGCTATTGCCATG
>Ga0111200_1022_pt1 | contig 11084 bp, 13 predicted proteins | sample DeeMarSWOR324_28_FD_80374 | JGI IMG/M metagenome (GOLD analysis project Ga0111200, IMG submission 80374) | candidate division Zixibacteria bacterium SM23_73
AGGAGCTTTGAAATGGGTATAATCAAAAAACTGCCGGTGTACTTTGAAAGTCTGCCGGGCGGGGGTTTGGTGACCACGGCTTTGGATGGAGTTTTGAACTATTCTAGGGCCTGCTCTATGTGGTACATGTTGTTCGGCTTAGCCTGCTGCGCCGTGGAGATGATGTGTACCGGAGCCTCACGCTATGATTTCGATAGATTCGGCATGATTTTCCGTGCCTCACCCAGGCAATCGGATCTGATGTTCGTGGCCGGAACTCTCACCAAAAAGATGGCTCCCCGAGTAAAGAGACTTTATGAACAGATGGCGGAGCCCAGGTATGTGATCGCCATGGGAGGCTGTGCCATAATTGGGGGACCGTTCTATTACGATTGTTATAGCGTGGTGAAGGGTGTTGTCTATATCCCTGGCTGTCCTCCCCGACCAGAATCTTTGATGGAGGGATGCATTAAACTGCAGGAGAAGATCAAAAAGGAGAAGATTGCGGATTGGAGTTAGGATAACCAGCTCCAGCACCTAACTTAAGTTAGGTGCTGGGATTTCGAAATCATCAAAGACCATGACCAAAGAAAAGATAGTTAATACTTTCCAAAATAAATTTCCGGAAAAGATCGAAGAGATTCCTTTTGTAGGAGTGGATGTTGCCTTCGAGGTGGAATCCGATTTGATTTTGGAAGTTTGCAGATTCGCCAAGGAGACCCCGGAGCTTGGTTTCGATCTTTTAGCCTGCCTCTCCTGTGTGGACTATATCGATCACATGGAATTAGTATACAATCTGTTCTCTTTTACTCATAAACACAAAATAGCTATAAAGGTCTCTTTGCCCAGAGATGGAGAGATAGATTCGATCACCCCGGTGTGGAATGCCGCCAACTGGCACGAGAGGGAGATAGCAGAGCTTTTCGGGATGACTTTCAGAAACCACCCCGATCCCAGACCCATACTTCTTCCCGAGGACTGGGACGAGGGGTATCCCATGAGAAAGGACTGGGAGGGAAAAGATTTTGTCAGATTACCCAAAAAATGAATTCCCAACAGATGGAACAGGTGAAAATAATCTGGAAAATCTAGTTGATCCATTGGGAAGAAATCCTGACACCGTAGTTGAGAAGATTGATACTGAAGAATTCATCGTCAACATGGGGCCTCAGCACCCTTCAACTCATGGGGTTTGCCGGCTCCTTCTGAAAATGGATGGTGAGGTGATCGTGGACGTGGTTCCCTATGTCGGCTATCTCCATAGATCTATGGAAAAGATAGCCGAGAATCGCACCTATCTTCAATATATCCCCCTCACCGACAGAATCGATTACGTCTCTGCCATGTTCTGTAATCACGTCTTTTGCATGACGGTGGAAAAATTGGCACAGATTCATATCCCGGAGAGGGCAGAGTATATCCGGGTTATAATGGACGAATTAAATCGCATAGCCAGTCATTTAATCTGGCTGGCGACCTTCGCTTTGGATTTAGGAGCGATAACTCCCTTTCTTTATTGTTTCCGCGAAAGAGAGAAAGTTCTCGATCTTCTGGAGATGGTTTCTGGACAAAGAATGACCTTTAACTATATGCGGTTTGGTGGAGTCTCAAAAGATCTACCTCCTGAGTTTATTCCCAAAACCAAGGAATTCGTCGAATATTTCAAGCCCCGAGTAGATGAATATGAATATATTCTGACCAATAATCCTATCTTTCTGGGAAGGACAAAAGGGGTAGGGATTTTGGATCAGAAGACAGCTATAGATTATTCGGTTACCGGTCCAAATTTAAGAGCAACCGGTTTGAAATGGGATTTGCGAAAGGAAGAGCCTTATTCGGTTTATGATAGATTTGAATTCGACATCCCTACCGGCGCCAATTCCGATACCTGGGACAGATACATGGTCAGAATTCAGGAAATGAGGCAAGCTAACAGGATCGTGGAGCAAGCACTTGAGTCCCTACCAGAAGGGGAGATAAAAACCAAAACGCCTACAGTTTTCAGACCTCCCAAAGGCGAGGTTTATGCCCGGATCGAGTCGACCAGAGGAGAGATGGGCTTCTATATAGTATCCGATGGCAGCACCAAGCCATACAGGCTCAAGATGAGAACCGCATCCTTTTCCAACTTAGCGGTCTTGCCCGAAATGAGCCGGGGATGGAAGATTGCAGATATTGTGGCTATCTTTGCCAGTTTGGATGTGATCATGCCGGATGTGGATAGGTAAAGGATTTTTTTATTGCAGAAGTTAAAGGAGAGAATTTGTTCGAATTAGGTAATCTCATCAAAGCAGTATACAGCTGGTTAGAAAAGCTATTCGCCAATTGGGGCATACCTCACTTTTGGCTGGACATTCTCTCCATGTTTATAGTCTTTGGAATTATCGTAGCCTTCATCTCCGTGGCCGCTTTGTTTTTGGTCTGGTGGGAAAGAAAAGTTTCCGCGCATATGCAGGTGAGGTTTGGCCCCATGCGAACCGGATGGCATGGATGGAGACAGACCATAATCGATGCAATAAAGTTACTCATGAAGGAGGACATAGTCCCCACCAAAGTGGACAAAGCAGTCTTTGTGGTAGCACCTATTGTGGTTTTTGTTTCAGCCTTGATGGTATACGTTTGCATTCCTTTTGGCAGAGGATTGATAGTCAAAGATCTCAATATCGGGATTTTATATATTTTGGCTATCACCACTTTCACCGTGGTGGGTCTTTTGATGGCGGGATTCGGGTCGAACAATAAATATTCCCTTTTGGGAGGCTTAAGGTCCGCCGCGCAGATTGTAAGCTATGAGGTTCCTTTGACTCTCTCCGTTTTGGGCGTGGTTTTGTTAGCACAGTCCCTCTCCATGGTCACGATCGTCACCTCACAGACGCATTTGTGGGATTGGTTTATTTTTAAACAGCCAATTGGCTTTTTGGTATACTTAACCGCTGCCGTAGCAGAGGTAAATCGAACACCTTTTGACATACCCGAAGCAGAGCAAGAATTGGTGGCAGGCTACAATGTGGAATACAGCGGGATGAAATTCGCCATGTTCTTCTTTGCCGAATACACTAACCTCTTTACCATAAGTGCGGTTAGCACCACCCTCTTTCTGGGAGGATGGAACGGTCCCTGGTTGCCCTCCTGGATGTGGTTTTTGGGTAAAACCTTTTTGGTAATTTTAGTGATCATGTGGTTCCGGTGGACCTATCCCCGGATAAGGGTGGATCAGTTGATGGGTTTTGCCTGGAAATTTTTGCTACCTCTGGCATTTTTGAATCTAATTTTAACCGGACTTTTTGCTTAAGATATGAGATTAATCAAGACAATATACTCAGGGATATATAATCTGATTCTAGGTTTAATGGTAACGGTGAAACATCTGGGAAAACATGCCATCACCTTGCAGTATCCCAAAGAGAGATGGATTATGCCGGAAAGATCCAGAGGTTGTGTGGTTTTGATGACAGATACTGAAACCGGAAAACTAAAATGTACTGCTTGCACCCTATGTTATAAGATCTGTCCCAATAATGCTATCAAAATCACCTCAACCAAGGATGAGACCGGGAAGAGAGTTCCGGACGTCTTCGAGGTGGACGTGGGAATTTGTATCTACTGCGGATTGTGCGAAGAGGTCTGTCCGGTCAAGGGTAAAGCCATCAAGTTGGTTCCCAGATATGAATTTTCAGTTTATGATAAGAAGCAATTGATTTACAATAAGGAGAAATTGGCAGAAATAGGCAAGGAATATCAATAAACGTGTTAATGTTTTCGTTGGTTCGGGAATTGGAATTCCTGAACCAAGGATTGAAAAATGAATTATGAGGAACTTTTGAAAGCACACGATAAGTTTACAAACTTAGAGTCTCGATATTTCTTTTATGATGGATACATGAACAACAAAAGCGACTGCTGGCTTGACGGTAATACCCTACCTGAATTTGAAATAAAAAAACTCTTCAATTTTATTCGTAGCTGGGATAAGCGCTTTTCTGGAGACTTGCAAAAATTCAAGAGGTGTTATAAAAAAATTTATGATGATGTGAAGCAATTGAAACATAAGAGAATTCATAGTATAGATTTTTGCAACGTGGAAACAGGACAGCGTATCCAACGCATTTTCGGCAAGATCGTTGAGTGTGGCAAAAATAGACCTGAATACACGGACGCTTCTAAGATTATGCATACTGTTCTTCCTGAACTTTTTGTCATGTGGGATGATGAAATCCGGAAGAAGTTGCGAAAAACTCATCAATGGAAATGGCCTAAAGAAAAGGCTCAAATCACTGAGGAATACGTTTTCAAGTTTTTGCCTCAAATGCAGCGGGAAGCGAATGAAGTTATAGTTTCTTACACGCAAGAAAACTATTGCAACCCAAGAGAAGCTGTAAATGAAATTAGTAGGAGAGGAGGTAACTATACTTTAGCTAAGCTGTTAGACGAGTATAACTACGTTAAATATAGATTGAAGAAAGATCCTTAAAAACTAAATGGTCAAGGATGAGGGCACCCTTGACCAACAGAAATAGTGTCAAGCAGTCCTTTCGGACATGCTTGACCTAAAAGCTTGATTGCCCCCTCACCCTAGCCCTCTCCCCGTAGGGGAGAGAGAAGGAGGGATAAAACAGAAAGGAAGTCGAAATTGTTAACCGGAGTTCCAGCCGCCATATTTTACATATTAGCCGCCATAATCATCGGGTCTGCGGCGATGGTTGTCAGCATGAAGAATATTTTTCATTCAGCTTTATTTTTGGTATTATGTTTTTTCAGCGTGGCGGGAATCTACATTCTTTTGGAGGCAGACTTTTTGGCGGCGGTTCAGATATTGATATACGTGGGAGCAATTACAATCCTGATGATCTTTGCCATCATGTTGACCCATAAGCTATACAGTGCCAAGATCAGGCAATCCAATGAACAGGTGATTCCCGGGCTAATCATCGTGGGTGCTTTACTCATAGCCACCTTAGTTGCGTTGGGCAATACTGCCTGGAAGTTATCTTTTGAAACTCCGCAAGCCCAATCCACGGTTGGCATAGGCAGATTGCTTCTAACCAGGTACGTCTTGCCCTTTGAGATAGTCTCGGTGGTTTTGTTGACGGCACTGATAGGAGCAGTAATAATTGCCAGGAGGGAGTAAGTTTTGATCGGTCTGTCTCATTATTTAACCTTAAGTGCGATTCTGTTCTGCGTAGGAATATTCGGGGTGTTGACCCGAAGAAACGCCATCGGGATATTGATGTCCATCGAGCTTATGTTCAATGCGGTCAATATCAATTTTGTAGCATTCTCAAGGTTCGTCACCCCCACCGGCTTCGTGGGACAGATATTTGCGATTTTTGTAATCACCGTCGCCGCCGCAGAAGCAACTGTTGGTCTGGCTATCGTGCTTTTAATATACAGAAACTACAAGGGAATCAATGTGGACCAGATAAACATCATGAAATGGTAAGGTGTTTGTAGCCGCAACTTTTAGGTTGAGCAAGTGAGTAATCAATGCCTGAGTCTCGCAGGCTGAAGCCTGCGGCTACCAAAATTGCGAAATATGAGTTGTTACACTCGACATTTAACCGATGTTTTTGAAACACTTGATGTGGAGAACAGCAAAGATAATCGAAAGACGATGGATAAAGCCATGCGCAAGATCTTGAAGACAGATAAACCCTGTTCTGAAGTGTGGAAACGATTAAAAGACATCTTAGCAGAGGGGAAAGAGAAAGAGGATTTGGTCAGAAAACTCAAAAAGGAATTTGTTAAAGCTCAACTTTAAAATAGCTTCCTAACATGTTGTCATATAGCTGGATAATACCACTTTTCCCTTTGATCTCTTTTGTGGTGATTGTATTTTTCACCAACAGAAGAGCAAAGCTAAGCTCTCTGATTTCCATCGGGGCGATATGTTTGTCTTTCGTGGTTTCATTGATCGTCCTGGGAACAGTGTTGAAGAATCCCGTATCCTCGGAATTCAAATTCACCTGGATTGATCTTCTGGGACTCAAAGTTCAAATGGGGATGTTGATTGATCCCTTAGCCGCAGTGATGCTTCTTGTGGTTTCCACCGTCTCCATGTTAGTGCACATTTATTCTGTCGGATACATGGAAGACGATCCCAGGTTCGCCAGATTCTTTTCCTTTTTATCTTTATTCTCCTTTTCCATGCTGGGCTTGGTAATTGCCAACAATTTCTTTGAGATATTCATATTTTGGGAATTGGTAGGTTTAACCTCATACCTGCTAATCGGTTTTTGGTTTGAGAAGAAGGTCGCTGCCGATGCGGGAAAAAAGGCATTTATCACCACCCGAACCGGAGATTTAGGGTTTATAATTGGCATTTTAATTCTAACCACAGCCGCTGGAACGTTCAATTTCAAAGGGATATTCCATCAAATTGAAGCAGGACACATCTCTGCAGGTCTTTTAACCTTATCTGCCATTTTTCTGTTTGGCGGGGCGGTAGGAAAGTCGGCGCAATTTCCTTTGCATGTGTGGCTGCCCGATGCGATGGAAGGTCCCACACCGGTCTCTGCATTGATTCACGCCGCCACCATGGTTGCGGCTGGAGTGTATTTGGTGGCCCGAACCATCACCATCTATTTGGCCGCACCCGACGCCGCTTTGGTGGTAGCATACATTGGATGCTTCACCGCCTTCTTAGCCGCATCCATTGGTCTGGTTCAGAATGACATCAAAAGGGTTTTGGCTTATTCCACCATAAGCCAGTTGGGTTATATGATCATGGTTTTGGGCTTAGGGGGAATGACCGCTGGGATTTTCCATCTATACACTCACGCCTTCTTCAAGGCACTTTTGTTCTTAGGAGCCGGAAGCGTTATCCATGCCGTGCACACCAATGACATCTGGGAGATGGGAGGTCTCTACCCAAAGATGAAGATTACCGCTTTAACCTTTATCATAGCCTCCTTATCCATCTCCGGAATTTTTCCTTTCTCTGGGTTCTGGAGCAAGGATGAAATATTAGCGGTAGCCAGCCATTACCACAATCCCATATTCTTGATAGTGGGAATATTGGTGGCCGGAATGACCGCATTCTATATGTTCAGATTGTGCTTTGTCACCTTTTTCGGAAAACCAAGAGATCAGCATAAATTCGAGCATGCCCACGAGTCCCCGAAGGTGATGACCATACCTTTAATGATTTTAGCTTTTCTTGCGATCTTTGCCGGGTGGGTGGGAATACCATGGCTTAAACACGGTTTTTCTTCGTTTGTATATCATCATCACCCCCATCACGTTGAGCCCAACTTTTTGCTCATGCTCATCTCCACCATGGTAGCTCTATCCGGCATATATTTAGCTTATGCCATGTATTACAAAAAATCTATCTCTCCAGAGAAATTAAAAGAGAAATTCGCATTCCCTTATAAGGTCCTTTACAATAAGTACTATTTTGATGAATTGTATCATGCCATTATTGTCAATCCGATTTTGAGGCTAGCCGATCGTCTATTCGTCAGATTCGACCTGGGAGTCATAGATTGGCTGGTCAATGCAGCTGGCAGTTTCACCGTCTTTTTATCAGACGTCAAAGAGTGGTTCGATAGTCACATAGTTGATGGTATGGTCAATGGCTCAGCTTATGTTACCCGAGGAATTGGCTCAGGTTTAAGAAAAGTCCAAACCGGACAAGTGCAGACTTATGCTTTTGTCATATTTTTCGGATTGGTTTTGATAATACTTTTTAAACTCAGTTAGTTGCAGTCGGATATGTCCGAAGGACTATCCGACATTTTTCTTGATTAAAATTACAGGAGGATTGAAAATCTGATGAACTTTCCAATTTTAAGTTTGATGACTTTTATCCCGTTTTTGGGGATGGTTCTGATTTTGCTTTTGAAAAAGGAACAGGAGAATGCGGCCCGGTTTTTAGCTGGGGTTTTCTCATTCATACCTTTGGTCTTGTCCTTTATTCTCTTGTCTGCATACGATGGCTCTACCTCCCAGCTTCAGTTTGTTGAAAAATTCGACTGGATTCCTTCTTTAGGAGTAACCTATTTCATGGGAGCAGACGGGCTTTCGGTCCCCATGCTTTTTTTGACCGCCCTTTTGTGTTTCGTGGCAATCATCTATTCCTTCGGCGACATTAAGGAGAGGGTCAAACAATACTTTGCCTTTATCCTTCTTCTGGAGGTCGGGCTGATGGGCGTGTTTGCCGCCCTGGATTTCTTTCTGTTCTATATTTTTTGGGAAGTCGTTTTGGTTCCCATGTATTTTTTGATTGGGATTTGGGGACATGGAAGGAAAGAATACTCCGCCATCAAGTTTTTCCTATACACCTTGTTCGGATCCTTGTTCATGTTGGTGGGGATATTGGCTCTGTATTTCACAGTTGAACCCCATACTTTGAACATGATGGTTTTGATTGAGAAAGCCCCGCAACTAACCAGAGGGTTCCAGCTTATCGTCTTTCTGGCTTTTTATGTGGCATTTGCCGTAAAGGTGCCTGTTTTTCCTTTCCATACGTGGTTGCCTGATGCTCACGTGGATGCACCCACTGCGGTTTCGGTCATCCTTGCCGGGATCCTTCTGAAGATGGGAGTTTATGGTTTCTTAAGAATCAGCTATCCCATGTTTCCCCAAGGAGCGATATATTTCGCCTTGCCTATCGGAATTTTAGCCTTGATAAATATAGTCTATGGTGCTCTGGTTTGTATGGCTCAGAAGGATTTGAAAAAGATGATTGCCTACTCCTCGGTCAGTCATATGGGCTATTGCATGTTGGGAATAGCAGCCATCACCGTCACCGGCATCTCCGGCTGCGTTTTTCAGATGGTTTCGCATGGACTCATAACCGGCGCCCTGTTCCTTTTGGTGGGGGTTCTCTACGAGAGGGCTCACACCAGAGAGATTGGAGCCTTCGGTGGTTTGTGGATAAAGCTTCCGGTTTATTCGGGAATTATGACTCTATTCTGTCTGGGTTCGTTGGGACTTCCTGGACTTTCCGGATTTGTGAGCGAGTTTATGGTCTTCATTGGCTCCTATCCATCATTTAAGGTTATCGTCCCCTTGGCGGTCATCGGAGTGGTAATAACGGCGGCTTACTTTCTGAGGATGGTCCAGAGAATATTCTTGGGCACATTTAATACCAAATGGGAAGCCTTGACCGAAATAAATGGCAGGGAGATTTTCACGGTGACGCCTTTGGCAATTCTGATGATCGGGATCGGGATTTACCCCGCACCTTTGGTTAATATGATCAAAGCCACCATGGAAAATATCGTCCGTCTGGTATCTGGATGATTGAGATTATTTGGTCACTAATTGTGAAGTTTAAGTTAGGTCAGGTTGGTTCGGAAATTGGAATTCCCGAACCACTCCCGTGCGGGAAATCCAATTCCCGCAAGAACAAAACAGGAAAGGTTTTTGGAGGTTTTACTCTAAACTCTAAACTGATTTTATGAACTACCAACTTCTATTACCTGAGGTTTTTCTCTTTCTCTGGGCGATTTTGATATTCGTCTTGGACTTCTTCTGGAGGAGGGAAAAGCAAAATCTGGGCTATGTAGCTCTTGTAGGCGTAATCTTGACCATGCTTCTCGCACTGAATTCCCCCCAAGGAAAACTTTTTGGTGGAATGTTTTTAGCGGACTCTTTATCCTCTTTCTTCAACATGATATTCTTGCTCACCGGATTTTTAGCTATCGCTTCTTCCATAGATTTCGTCAGGAGGCTACGTGCACATCAGGGTGAGTATTTCGCCCTGCTCTTGTTGTGTATGGTGGGGATGATGTTCTTAGCTTCCGCTGGTGAGCTTATCACCTTATACGTAGCTCTGGAATTGACCACCATCAGCTTATATGTTTTGGCGGCTTATTTGAAAAATGATAGCTTCGCTCCGCTCACTACAAGATTGAAATCGAGCGAAGCAGGACTGAAATATCTTATCCTGGGGGCCGTCTCATCCGCTATTCTGCTTTATGGTATAAGCTTGATTTTTGGACTTACCGGAACCACTTTCCTGAAAGAGATAAAGATGGCTTTGATCACCAAGTTTCTGAGTTATGGAGAGATCGGTTCCGCTTTGATCTTATCTTTTGTCTTCTTTATCGCCGGTTTTGGATTCAAGTTGGCTTTGGTGCCCTTTCATATGTGGGTCCCGGATGTGTACGAGGGAGCACCCACACCCATAACCGCATTCCTTTCCGTTGCCTCTAAGGCAGCAGGATTGGTCGCCTTTATCAGAGTCTTCTTCGAATCGTTTTTAGTCTTTCAAGTCGATTGGGTATTGCTCATGGCGGTGCTGGCCGCTTTAGCCATGATCATAGGAAATATCATCGCCCTGCTCCAGACTAATATTAAGAGGATGTTGGCTTATTCCAGTATTGCACAGATAGGATATATTTTATTGGGAATAGTAGCAGCTACGTCTCGAGGCTTAGCCTCGGTATCCTTTTATGTCTTTGTTTATCTTTTTGCCAACATGGGAGCATTTATCGCTGCCATCGCCTTTAGTCATACCACTGGAAGTGATGAGATAAAAGATTACGCCGGGCTTTCCCGAAGGTCTCCCGTCTTAGCGGCTATGATGGCTGTTTTTATGCTCTCTTTGGTGGGCATTCCCCCTCTGGCGGGATTTACCGGGAAGTATTTTCTTTTTTCGGCGGCTATTGAACAGGGATGGATCTGGTTGGTGGTAGTAGCGATCTTAACCAGCGTTATCTCTTTATACTACTATGTGGGCGTGGTAAGACAGATGTATTTTAAAAGCCGATAGCCATGTCTGCAACCTTGAAACTTGCCCTGATCATCTCCGTGATCGGTGTCCTCATTTTCGGCGTCTACCCCAATATTTTCATCAACTTTGCTAATCAAGCCGCCCTGGTATTCCATTATTAGAAAAGAGAATGCATCAATTTATTGATGCGCTTCCAAAAAATAGCAACCCCAGTGGACTGTTCCGATTTCCTACAGAGGTTTACGAAAAGGTAGTTGCAGACAGATCAACACCTAACTTAAGGTGTTGGTTTTTAACTCCAATCTGCAATCTTTTCCCTCTTGATCTTCTCTTGAAGCTTAATACATCCTTACAAGATTTATCTCTTGTCCTGCAAATCCACTTTGGGTGACGATAATTTTATTGACAATACCTAAAAATGCAG
>Ga0111200_1043_pt1 | contig 11077 bp, 8 predicted proteins | sample DeeMarSWOR324_28_FD_80374 | JGI IMG/M metagenome (GOLD analysis project Ga0111200, IMG submission 80374) | candidate division Zixibacteria bacterium SM23_73
CTAAAAAGCAAGAGAATGATAGGAACAAACTGAAGATAAAATCGTTTAGATCTCATTTGTCTCACCTCCTTCAGGAGTTTAGAATTTGAAAGGTTTTAAGGATTTAAAAACTGACTTGCAGCTTTTATGATACACCTCCTTGTTTGAAAAGGGGTAAGCGCCATATATGTTTTAGGTTGAATAAGATGAATACCAATAGCAAAATAACACCTACCAAAAAAATGTCAATAAAATTTCAACACACTGTTCAATACTTGCACTTTTGCCACACATTGCTGGGGTTCACCCAGAGAGCAATAGTTACGAAAGTTGTTGCTCAATCACAAGTATACCGACAGAGGCGGGAGAAGACCAACCACCAGTCGGATAGTCACCCCGTTCGAGCAGGATGCCACTATCCCGCCCTACTAAATGAGGAATGGTCAAGGGTGTCCCCCCAGTAGTGTCCCTAAAATTGATAATATCTTGCAAGGACTTACGGTATTATAAGGGATTGTAGCTCAAGTATTCTCCTTATGGTTTTGTTGATACAGGTTTCGGTTACGGCTACGTATCGTCTATCGTAAAGTCGTAGTCGTTTGTCGTGTTAAGACCAAAGACGAAACCGAAATCCGAAACCGATACGTGGCCTAAACCCAAACCGAATAAACGACCGACTGATCTAAACGGCAGTCCCGTTAAGTTTTGTTGTAATAAGCGCTTCTGACATCCGAAAACCTTGGGGACACTTGTGGGTGTCCCCCCCCCTTTGGCGGGATGAACAACAAGTTACTTTCTTATCGAATCGGCTCAGTTAGGTACTCGAGATAGTTCTCTTTTAGCTTTGAGGCTTCGCTTATCTGATTGAAATAGGTTAGATAGTTGATCCGGGCACCGATCATAAGAGGATATTGTTTTAGAATATTCAAAGTGCGGTCGTCTTTATAAATTCTTTCATTTTTTATCCCGCGAAGTTGAAAATCTGGAAAATCGAAAGGATAATATTTTACGCTGTCCTTCAGGCTGTAAACCAATCCTTCAGGGATTTTGACAAATATCTTCCCAATCTTTGTCTCTCCGAGCAGATCATCATAAATCGGTTTTTCCTCATGATTTTTTACAAGGAAACTGTTCAGCATATTTATATATGCCTCCTGGATGACATGGGGATCGAAGGGAAGCCGATTTTCAAAAGGATAAACTTCTCCTATAAATTCTTTGATCTCTTCCTGCGAAGTTCGGAAAAGATGAGGATGAATCATATTGACATAATCAAAATACCAGGATCTTCGGCAAAGTTCCTTGTCCAGATAAACCACGTCCGGTCGTTTCAACTCAATGTATCTTAGATAAAGATAGGGCGAGTAGTGATCCCAAACATCGGTGAGGATGATGGCATCTTTTTTCACCGATCTCATGAGATTGGAGGCAAAATCATAGGCAAAATAATTTTCGCTTCTATTTGCCTCAAAATAATTTTTCTTCAGGATGATAAAAGGAACAAGACTAAAACAAAGAATTATGCCATAGGATATAACCTGTTTGATTCTCAGTTTTTGTATTATCTGAAACAAAGAGTATAGTCCCGCTCCGATCAGGATAGAGTTAACCAGAAGGGAGCTTAAGAAATATGGGTCTATGTCGGGAATGTCATAGTTGATCCCGTAAAATATGTTGGCAAAGAATAATATCAAAAGAAAGAAAAGAAATTTTCGGTCTTTGGAAAAAAGCTCGTAAATGCCCAAAAGAGACAAAGGCAAAAGATAGGGGGGAAATTGTTGAAAGAATAGTTTGATGAAATTTCCCAAGTTGGCAAATAATTTTTCAGTCGATTCGGAAAACATCCACACCTGATACTGCCAGCCGGTTACGTGTCTTTTGAATGTGGACCAGGTTTCCGGATTGCCCCAGTCCAAAAGAGGATTTTGGGAGGAACGAACCGGGAGGTAGATGTATATGGAGAGTCCCAAAAGGAAAAGAAGAAGAGATAAAATTATCTTCTTGGGCTGGAAAACCGACCACCCCTGTGTAGCTATTACAAAGAAAATCAGAGCCGGGAAAAGCAAAATGGTGGACATGTGGTTTCCGAAACTCAAGGCATAAAGAAATACCAAAAGAAAGAAAATTCTTTCACTTTTCAATTTCCCTAAATTACTTCTCCACAAAAGAAGTACAATTATAATCAGGTTGTAGAAAAGGATATTTAAAGAGTATACTTCATTGGAGACAGCTTGTGACCATAGGGTGGGGGTGAAGGAAAAAATCAAACTGGCTAAAAAAGCCGCCCAAATCTTATAATAATAAGATATTTGAACATCCCCCTTTTTCTCCTTTTGAAAAGATGGTTCCATTACCTTTAGAATAACAAAAAACAAAATCAGATTGCTGAAACAAGCAAAGAGAACTGACATGAGATTGACTCTGAAGATTACGTCTCTTGCAGGCAGGAGGACAAATATTCTTCCCAGAATGGTATAAATGGGATAGCCGGTGGGATGGGCAATTCCCAACTTAGTGCAAACCACCGCTAATTCACCGGAGTCGATGAATTGGACCGTGGGTGAAAGCGCACAAAGATAAACTGTTAGGTTGGACCGTGGGTGAAAGCGCACAAAGATAAACTGTTAGGTTAAATATTAAAATAAGGAGAACAGCAAAGATTAATGTGGCACGAAATGACATGAAGGAAAATTGCGAGCAAATTTGAAAGCACTTTCTTAAGTTGGTGCGGGAAATCCAATTCCCGCACCAACAAGAGGATATTTCAACAAGCCCTTTAGTTTAACCTGCTCTGACACGGCGTGATTTGGTCTCTAGTTCGTTACGGACCAGGTGTTCATTGCCAACGAAAAGAGAGATGCAATTAAAGTATTTGGTGTTCCCAAAAATTTAGAAGGGAAGATCCTCGTCTTCGGTTTTGGTCTCCCCCACCTCTTCGGGAACCTCTTCTTCAGGTTCTCCTTTCCTCCCTAACAGATTAATCGACTGAGCAACTATTTCGGTCATATATTTCTTGTTGCCATCTTTATCTTCCCATGACCTGGTCTGGATTCTTCCCTCGACATATACTGGACTGCCTTTTTTCAGATATTCATTGCAGACTTCTCCCTGTCTTCCAAAAGCGACGATGTTATGCCAATCGGTTCTCTCTTGCAGTTGTCCATTTTTGTCTTTCCATTTTGCACCGGTAGCAAGAGTAAATTTTACAACGGCTTGTCCGCTAGGAAGATAACGAAGCTCAGGATCTCTCCCTAAATTTCCTATCAAGATAACCTTATTTACTCCTCGCATATTTCACCTCCATAGGGTTTTGATTTCCATCATCGGTTATTAGTTTTCCAATCTCAAGACACAGAAATCGTGCTTTCTAACCTTTTAACCTTCTAACCTTTAAACTTTCGAACTTTTGATCACAAAATAAGTTCTTGATAAAAATTTGTCAACTTTTAAATTTTTTTAATTTTTTGTTGCCAAGAGAACAAACTTGTCGTATTTTTTACAAACTTTTACATAGGAAAAGTTGCCCATGAGCTATCATGACATAGATACAAAAAAGCTGAAGAAAACTCTTGTAGATTTCATCCGTAACTATTGCCGCAAGTCGGGCTTCAAGAAAGTAGTCTTGGGACTTTCGGGTGGTTTAGATTCCACCGTGGTCGCATATTTAGCCTGTGAAGCTCTGGGAAGGGAAAACGTCTTAGCGCTAATTCTCCCTTACAAAGAGAGCAACCCGGAGAGCGTAAAAGATGCCAAAAAAATAGGAAAGCTCTTAGGGATAAAAAGCAGGTTGATCGACATAACCCCTATGATAGATACATACTATAGGCGTTATCCAGATAAAAACTTGCTAAGAAAAGGAAACAGGTTAGCTCGTGAGAGAATGGCAATCCTCTATGATTTTTCTTCAAAAGAAAACGCGCTGGTGATCGGCACCGGAAACAAGACCGAAGCTCTTTTAGGATATTGCACCATCCATGGAGATGCGGCATACGCTTTCAACCCCATCGGCGATCTTTATAAAACTCAGGTGCGTCTTTTGGCAAAAGAGCTTAAAGTTCTGCAAAAGATCATAGATAAACTTCCCAGTGCTGATTTGTGGAAAGGGCAGACCGACGAAGGCGAATTGGGCGTCACTTATGAAAAGGTGGATAGATTCCTCTATTATCTGGTAGACAAAAAGTATACTCCTAAAAAACTTATGAAACTGGGGTACAAAAAAATGTTTATTGAAAAAATCAAAAACATGATAAAGAAAAACCAGTTCAAAAGAAAGATGCCTGAAGTTTTCAAAATACCATATAACAAAATAAAAGTAAAGTGATCTATGATAGACCGTAGACCAATATTTTGTGAATCTAAGTAAGAGGTTATTAAAATGAAAATCCTTTTAATCAATCCGCCGGCAGGAAGTATTTATTACATGCTTAGACTGAAAACGCCTCCTTTGGGTTTAGCTTATATTGCGGCAGTTTTGAAGCAGGCCCATCATCAGGTAAAGATAATCGATCTAAATGTGGAGTCAAAAGATTATCGAACCTTGCCTTATTCTGACTTTGATGTGGTGGGAATCTCTGTTGACACCATGAGATACCCGGTCTCTTTAAAAATTGCCGAGGCAGCCAAAAGGCAAAAAAGATTAGTGGTGGCAGGTGGTCAACACGTCACCTTCTTCGATTCTGAGACTTTGTCCACCGGCTTGTTCGACTTTGTGGTGAGAAGAGAAGGTGAATATACCATGCTGGATTTAGTCAAACACATTGAAGAGGGCAATTCCTTCCAGGAGGTGGAGGGGATTTCCTTTTTGTCGGATGGAGAGCTCGTTCGCACTCCATCCCGTCCCCTTATTGCCGATCTTGATTCTGTTCCTTTTCCTGCCAGAGATCTTTTGCCCTTGCAAAATTATACTATTACCTTGAAAGATCGCTTTATGACCGCCGCATTGACTTCTCGTGGATGTCCCTTCAACTGTGATTTCTGTGCCGCCTCTCAATTTTTCGGCAGAAAATGGCGTACCCGGTCTATCGACAATGTGATGGAGGAAGTGGAGCTTTTATACGAAAGATATGGTTACCGCGCCGTCGCTTTTTTTGATGACCATTTCACCTTAAATCCGAAAAGAATGGTCGAATTTTGCGAAAACATTCTCAAAAATAATTGGGACCTTTATTGGTGGGCATTCTCGCGGGTGGATAGCGTGGTGAAAAACGAAAAGCTGGTGAAACTGATGGCTCGGGCTGGATTAAAACAGGTCTTCATCGGCTTTGAAAGTGGAAGCCAGGAGGGCTTGGATGGCTATGGAAAAGACCTCAACGTGGACAGCGCATTTAAAGCCATGGAGATATTAAAAAAATATAAAATCAGTGTGTGGGCAAGCTTTATCATCGGAGCTTTGAATGAAACCAAGAAGATGATAAAACAGACCATCAAGTTCGCCAATCGACTGAACCCCCGTTATATTCAATTTGGCATCTTGACACCATATCCCGGGACTGTGCTGTATGAGAAGGTGAAAAACAAACTATTGACTACAAACTGGCAGAAGTTTTGGGGAGGCGATCCGGTGATCAAGCTGGATAAACTCTCCCCAAAGGAGTTAAAGAAACTTTTTTTGAGAGCACATCTCTCCTTTTATGGCCGACCCAAAAGATTTTTCTCAACAGTTTTGCCTTTCTTTTTGGAAACACTTAGAGATAACAGAAAAAATGGCAAAATTCCTTTGAAGAATAATCTTGATTAGAGTTGCATAAAATAAGATTCCGATGTTGGTTTAACGGTAACGAGGCTCGTATCCAACCTTGAAGATCGATCCACGAGCTTCTTAAACCATAGACGAACTACGCTCTTTATTGAGGAGAATTAATACAAACGCATTTATCTCTGATATGAAGCTGTCCCCTCTCCCCTGAGGGGAGAGGGATAGGGTGAGGGGGAACCAAACAAATAAGTACAACAAGTTTTATTACGTTTATATTAGCTGTCAGAGTTTTTTGAGCCTTTTCTTCCATGAGCGAATTTGAAAAATATGAAAATCCTTCGGTTGAGCCTGGCGTTCTTTACGTGGTCAGCACTCCCATCGGCAATCTGGAGGATATAACCTTGAGAGCTATAAGATTGCTGAAAGAGGTGGATCTTGTGGCAGCAGAGGATACTCGACATACGGGATTGCTTTTGAAGCATCACGGAATTAAAAACAGATTGGAATCCTATCATGATTTTAACAAAGAAAAGAAGGCGCCAGCTTTGATAGAGGAATTGAAATCCGGCAGATCGGTGGCTGTGACTTCAGATGCGGGGACCCCGGGAATCTCCGATCCCTGCTACTTGCTGGTGAAATTGGCAGTTCAAGAGAAGATCAAGATTGTTCCTATTCCAGGTGCCTCCGCTTTACTTTCGGCACTGGTGGTTTCGGGGCTGCCTACAGATAGATTTGCCTTCGAGGGATTTCTACCCGCCAAGTCCGGAAAAAGAAGAAAAAGATTAGAAGAACTGCATCAGGAGAGAAGGACTCTGATCTTGTATGAATCCCCGCATCGCCTTCTCAAGACTCTTCAGGACATATCTGAGACCTTGGGAGAAAGAAAAATGGTGGTGGCCAGAGAGCTGACCAAAAAATTTGAGGAGATAAAAAGGGGCACGCCCGAAGAGATCAAAGGATATTTTCAAGAGAACAAGGTTAAGGGTGAGTTGGTGTTGGTCATTGAGGGAGCGAAGGAAGGTTAGAAGGCTGGAAGGTTAGAAAGTTAAAAGGTTAAAAGGTTAAAAGGTTTGGATTGAATCCCAATAGATTAAACAGATAGGTCCACTGATTAAACGAATTGGTCAACGGATGAAGCGGATTAAACGGATTAATTAACAAGCGGCGGTTTGCTGATTTGTCCTGCACTTCGTCTCCCGCCAGAGGCGGGATGTCTAAGGAAGATCACTTCCATTATGTATCAGACGTGGTGGCGGGACTCTTGTTGGGCTGGGAAAGCATACTCTTATGTGACAAGATAATCAGAATAACGCAAATCAGGCACCGAAGGGAAATTTCCAAAAGAGATTTTTCGCTTGACTTAGTGAGATCAACCTGATATTATTATTGACAAACGAAATAGATTTTCAGACAGGCAGGTAGGATACAATTAACTGAGAATGACAGGCGGACAGAGGATGATGCAAGAGTCGAAACTATTAAATAAGCACGTGGTCAATGGATTTTTGACGGTCATTGAGCCAATCGCCAAACTTTTGATAAATCTGAAGGTTCATCCCCATGTCGTTACCTTTGCCGGACTCTTTCTTTCCATCTTAGCTTTCAATTTTTTCAGGCTGGGGCTTTTTTTTTATGCTGGATTGGTGGTGATCTTAGCTGGGATATGCGACGTATTGGATGGCAGATTGGCTCGCGAGACCCAAACCATCTCAAAATTTGGGGCCCTGATGGATTCCACCATCGACAGATACTCCGAAGTTCTGATGTTTTTGGGGATAGCTATCTTTTTTCATGATAAACAAAGCTATATTGTATATCTCATAATTTTTGCCATAACCGGCTCTTTCATGGTAAGCTACACCCGTGCCCGGGCGGAAGGTTTGGGCATAGAATGCAAAATCGGACTGATGCAAAGGCCCGAAAGGGTGACCTATTTAGCTATTGGATCGATCTTGGGCTCAATTCCCAAGACCAAGTATATATTTCTTATTCTAACCATCTGGTTTATTGCCGTTTTCGCCAATATTACCGTGGTCCAGAGAATAATTTTCATTCGAAACAGACTAAAGAATTTATGATTAGTATAACAGGAAACAGCTAACAACAAAGGAGAGCGTATGGACAAGGTTAGGGTGGCAATCATTGGGGTAGGCAATTGCGCTTCCTCTTTCGTGCAGGGAGTGGAGTTTTATAAAAATGCCAAAGATGACGATTTTGTCCCGGGACTGATGCACGTTAACTTGGGTGGCTATCACATAAGGGACATAGAATTCTCTGCCGCTTTTGATATCGACAAAAACAAAGTGGGAAAGGACCTTAGTGAGGCGATTTTTACCTATCCCAACAATACCTATAAGTTTTCCCATGTCCCATCTTTAGACATTCCGGTTCATCGCGGCATGACCCATGATGGTTTGGGAGAATATCTCTCCAAGATAATCCAGAAAGCACCGGGACCCACTGCCGACATTGTGAAAATTTTAAAAGAAACCAAAACCGATGTGGTGGTGAATTATCTGCCGGTGGGAAGTGAGGAAGCGACCAAGTGGTATGTGGAGCAGGTTCTGGATGCCGGATGTGGGTTCGTGAACTGTATCCCGGTCTTTATTGCCCGGGAAAGATACTGGCAGAAGCGCTTTGTCGATAGAGGCTTGCCGGTGGTAGGAGACGATATAAAGTCGCAAGTGGGAGCGACCATAGTTCATCGAATCCTGACCAGGCTTTTCCGGGAGAGAGGCGTAAGGTTGGAGAGAACCAGCCAACTTAATGTCGGCGGAAATACTGACTTTCTCAATATGTTGGAGCGTTCCCGTTTGGAATCTAAGAAAATCTCCAAAACCAATGCGGTCACCTCTCAGCTGGATTACGATCTGGGTGCAAACAACGTGCATATTGGACCATCCGATTACGTAGCCTGGCTCACCGACAGGAAATGGGCATACATCAGGATGGAAGGGAGAACCTTCGGAGACGTTCCTTTGAATGTCGAATTGAAATTGGAGGTATGGGACTCTCCCAACTCCGCTGGGGTGGTGATAGATGCAGTGAGATGCTGTAAGCTGGCCATGAATCGTAAGCTTTCTGGTGCCTTGGATGCTCCCTCGTCTTATTTCATGAAATCTCCGCCCAAACAACATACCGATGAACAAGCCCGCATTTTGACAGAGGAATTCATCGGCAAGTACGGCATGAAGGAGAAAAAGGGCTCTGCCCCAAAACGCAAAAGAGTGGTTAAAAGATAACGGAGACCCGTCTGGGAAAGCCGACGTTTCCGCAAATTGGAAAAAATCGCAAGCGAGGTGGCCGGATGACCTCCTGTTGGGGTGGTCTTGAAAAATGCCACCTCTTTGTTTTGAGTATTTTCATAAATTCACAATTTGACCGATTGTAGGGACAGGGCTTGTTGAGCTTGCGAAATCCCGCTTGGTGGGATCCCTGTCCAAACCTAATGAGGACAGCCACAAGGGCTGTCCCTACATAATTATCTGAATATGGCAGGATTTTTCATAACATTTGAAGGAATCGATTTCTGCGGAAAGACCACCCAGGCTAAAAAGCTGGCGAACTATCTAAGAGAAAAAGGATATGAGGTGGTTTTGATAAGAGAGCCGGGCGGAGAGAAAATATCAGAGAAGATAAGAAAGATTCTCTTAAGCGAAAGGAACAAAGAGATGACCCATATGACCGAGCTTTTGTTGTACATAGCCAGCAGAGCTCAGTTGACCCAAAGAATCATCCTTCCTGCTTTAAAAGAGAAGAAAATCGTGATCTGCGACCGATATTCGGATTCAACCTTAGCCTATCAGGGATATGGTCGGGGGTTGAATAAAAGTATGATAAGGAATCTGAATCAGGTGGCATCATCGGGCCTTTCTCCTAATCTGACCATCCTTCTGGACGTGCCGGTCAAAGTTTGTTTAAAAAGAAGGGCTAAAGAGAAAAAAGGCAAAGATAGGTTGGAAAAAGAGAAACTCGAATTCCACCAAAAGATAAGAGATGGATATCTGAAGATTGCCCAAAAGAACAAGAAACGGATAAAGATAATCGACGGGCGAAAAGACCAGGAGAAAACCTGGCAGAAGGTAAAATCGGCAGCGGATAGTTTTTTTAACAAGTAGGGGGCGTATTCATGCGACCCGCAGTGTCCTGATTTCCTCTCCCCTGTGGGGAGAGGATAAAGGTGAGGGGGGAATCAAGTAGCTGTCTCTGAATAAATCAGGAACAAGGAAAAATAGTCAATGGAAATAGCAGGAATAATCATCGGAATAATTGGGTTGGCAAGTGGCCTCTATTTTGGCATCAGGTCGCTCAGGTCAAAGGCAGCGCCAGAACTAAAGAGGGACATCGAGAAAATAAAGACGCAATTGGAGCAGGTTAGTATATACCTCGATGGTCTTCCTGAAACCAAAGATAAAAAGAAGAAAGCACTATTTGAAAAGGGAATGTCTTTGATGGCAGGATATAAATATGAAGAAGCAACCGATTTATTCAGAGAATGTTTGACTTTAGAGTCAGATGCAAGCGAAAAATCCGCATTACTGAACTTAATGGGGAACTGCTTTTATGCACGAAGTAAATGGGACTCGGCTCTCGGCAGTTTGAAACAGGCTTTGGAAGCCGCAGAAGAAGCAAAAGATGAAAAAGGCCAAGCCGCTGCGTTAGGAAATTTGGGCGTGGTTTATCAGGCCAAAGGCGAATGGGACAAGGCGATTGAGTTTTATAATAGAGGATTGAAAGGGTCAGAAAAGATTGGTGATGAGCATGGTATGGTACAGACTTTTAATAATCTGGGCACTGGTTATCAGTTGAAAGGCGAATGGGACAAGGCGATTCAGTTTTATAATAGAGCATTGAAAGGGTTAGAAAAGATCGGTGATGAGCATGGTATGGTACAGACTTTTAATAATCTGGGCACTGTTTATCAGTTGAAAGGTGAATGCGATAAGGCGATTGAGTTCTATAATAAAGTATTGAAGGGATTAGAAAAGATCGGCGATGTCGAAGATCCGTTGATGAAGCATGTGATGGCACAGACTTTTAATAATCTGGGCACTGTTTATCAGTTAAAAGGCGAATGGGATAAGGCGGTTGAGTTTCATAATAAAGCATTAAAAGGATTCGAAAAGATCGGTGAGGAGCATGGAATGGCACGGACTTATGGTAATATGGGCAATGTTTATCGGTTAAAAGGTGAATGGGATAAGACGATTGGGTTTTATAATAGAGCATTGAAAGGGTTAGAAAAGATCGGTGATGAGCATGGAATGGCACAGACTTATGTGAATCTCGGTGCTGTTTATCATTTGAAAGCGGAATGGGTTAAGGCGATTGAGTTTTATAATAAAGCATTAAAAGGATTAGAAAAGATAGGTGATGAACATGGGACGGCCAAATCTTTTTATA
>Ga0111200_1062_pt1 | contig 10990 bp, 6 predicted proteins | sample DeeMarSWOR324_28_FD_80374 | JGI IMG/M metagenome (GOLD analysis project Ga0111200, IMG submission 80374) | candidate division Zixibacteria bacterium SM23_73
CTAAATAATTTAGTAAGGTTTGAGGCGAGGTAGAACCTCACCCTGACCCTCTCCTTAAAAAGGAGAGGGGAATAGGCATGAGGTAAGGAGCTACGAGGATTTTGTTTGATGAACAAAGATAATAAGAAAACAATATTAATTATCCTCCTCATTATCTTCACCACCATCTTGGTGCGGGGTCTACTTGTATATTATTCCAACTACACCGCGGATGATTCCTTCATTACCTTTCGCTATGCAGAAAATATTGCTTCCGGGAAAGGATTTGTCTACAATGAAGGAGAGAGGGTGTTGGGAACTACCACTCCTTTATACACACTGCTTTTAGCCCTTTTGGTCAAATTGGGCTTGCCAATTGTATGGGTGGCTCGGATAATAAATATTGGAGCAGATTGCCTCACCGGAATCTTAATTTTTCTTTTATTAAGAAGATTCAAATTAGTTGTGGCAACCTTTGCCGCCTTTTTTTATGTGCTTTTCCCCAGGGTAATCGTTTGGTCTGTCACCGGCATGGAGACCAGCTTATATGTGTTCTTTATTGTTACCTCCCTTTATTTTTATTATAAAGAAAATTTCGATTTAACATTTCTGTTTTTAGGTTTAACCTTTTTGACCAGAGTGGATGGAATAATCCTTGGACTTGCCATATTGCTCGACTTTGTTTTGCGATATAAGAAATTTCCCACCAAGATAATGTTAGGATCTCTTGGAGTGGTTTTACCATGGCTTATCTTCTCTTTTGCATATTTTGGTTCCCCCATTCCTAACTCGGTGGCAGGCAAAAATGCATTATATAGGGGAACCATGTGGGAAACACCTAAATGGAGGATTTTCTGGGAGTTTTTCTTTTTGAAGATCAAAGTAGGCTGGCCCCTGTTGGCACTCTCAATAGCTGGAGTCTACCGAGTCTTAACCAAAGCCAAACCCTACCGAATCATAATGGCCTGGACCTTTTTGTATCTTCTGTTCTTTTTCTTCTCTGAAACTAAAATCCATATGTGGTATTATGTTCCCTTTTATTTGGGCTATTTGATTCTGGTTGCTTTAGGGTTGGATTTCACTTTTGAAAAAACGGAAAGAATCTGGACAAGGTGGTTCGACCTTTCTGGGTACAAAACAAAATTTTTCCTGAATCCGAAAACTCTCAGGATGAGTCTTTTATGTGTAGTTCTCATCTTAGTTGGTCTTATTTATTTTCATCAGATGAAACGCACCTTCAGGTTGGTGACTGCTGAACAGATTGCTTTAGAAGCTGTTCATAAGGAGATTGGGCTATGGCTTTTAAAAAATACGCAGGTGGGGGACACGGTCTGTGCTACGGATATCGGTTACATGGGTTATTATTCCGGTCGCCATATCCTGGATCAGGATGGATTAGTTTCCCCTCAAGCAATTCCCTTTATCAAAGACAGAAACCGTCTTGGTTTGCTTAAAAAGTATAAGCCGGCTTATTTTGTAACCGGATTCTATGGACCATATTTTTCGCAGGTGATTCAAAGTGAGTGGTTTAAAAACAACTACGAAAAACAGACAACTTTCAGTAAAGACTCTGCAAAGCTGGATCGGGCAAAAATCTCTCTGGAGGGTTTTGATTTTCATGTTTGTGAATATAATATTTATAAAAGAATTCATTCAACAAATTGAGTAACCTCAGCCCCCAACGCTGTCTCTCCGGGAGAAGAGGAGAGAACTTAGAATTTCTGCCGGGAAATTTGAACTATTTAGGCGAGAGACTAAAATATGCTACTGGCTATTGACATTGGAAATACCCATACGGTGCTGGGCATATATGATGAGGAGAAACTGAAAGAATATTTTCGAGTTGCCTCAAATCATGCCTTGACCATAGATGAATGTGGGATCTTGGTAAAGCAATTTTTCGAAGAGTATAAAGAAATAAAAGATGTAATCATTTGCTCGGTGGTTCCTCCTTTAACTTCGATCTATGAGGAGATGAGCAAAAAATTCTTAAAAGTAGACCCTGTGGTGGTGAGCTCTGATCTTCCCCTGGGAATAAAGATACTGTATGATGATCCCAAAACCGTAGGGGCAGATAGATTGGCCAATGCGGTGGCTGCCTGCGAGATTTATGGAGGACCAGCCATTGTGGTCGATTTCGGCACTGCCACCACTTTCGATGTGATCTCAGAAAATGGAGAGTACTTAGGAGGAGCCATAGCCCCGGGGATCGAAACCTCATCACTTAATCTTTTCCAAAAAGCCTCGCAACTATTTAAGGTGAGCCTGGAGAGGCCCAAAAAAGCGATTGGAAGAAATACCGAGGAGAGCTTGAGGTCGGGAATTATCTTTGGAGCGGGAGGACAGATAGACGAAATTGTCAAAAGAATTAGAAAAGAATTGTCTGAAAGCTTCCAATCTCAAAAAAAACCAAAGGTGATCGCCACTGGAGGATTGGCAAATCTGATTGCCAAAGAGTCGAAGATGATTGAAGAAGTGAATCCGACCTTAACTTTGGAAGGGTTAAGAAGGATATACTTTCGAGTTAAAAAAGATAGCAAGAAGTGAAAATATCGAGAAAAGTGACGATCTTAAGTGATTTTTTTGTTTTTTTCCCTAAAATCACTTTTATTTCCGAAAAATCGCTCGATTTCTGGACTTGCATTGCAACTGTCAGAAGTTTATTATTGTGAACTCTTTAGCACTCTCTTAAATAGAGTGCTAACAAAATGGAAGAATTTTCGTAGAATCCGTTCACAAAGCTAAGTGATTGTAAACATTTAGAAAGGAGGAGTTGCTATGAAGGTTAAGCCTTTGGCTGACAGAGTGTTAATAAAACCATCGGAGGCCGATGAGGTCAAGAAGGGTGGAATAATTATCCCCGATACGGCTAAAGAGAAGCCTCAGCAGGGAGAGGTTATGGAGGTTGGTCCCGGCAGGATAACGGATGACGGTAAAAAGATCGCCATGGAAGTTAAGAAAGGGGACAAGGTTCTCTATGGCAAATACTCTGGGACCGAAGTTACCATCGATGATGTGGAGTATCTGGTTGTGCGAGAATCGGACATCCTTGCAATTGTAGGATAACCTCTCATATGTACCCTGCGATGCGTACACTGTTGAAGGAGTGGTGGGGGTCTATGAGCTATGAACCATGAACAATGAACTAACAAAGTTGGAGGTTGATTAATATGCCTAAGATAATTGAATTTGACACTTCTGCGCGAGATAAATTGAAAAAGGGTATGGATAAGATGGCGGATGCGGTGAAGGTGACTCTGGGTCCGAAGGGGAGAAATGTGGTCTTGGACAGAAAATTTGGTTCTCCCACTGTGACCAAAGATGGGGTGACCGTGGCCAAGGAGATTGATCTGGAGGATCCTTTTGAAAACATGGGAGCCCAGATGGTCAAGGAGGTTGCCTCCAAGACCTCTGATGTTGCTGGAGATGGCACCACCACTGCCACGGTTTTGGCTCAAGCCATCTTCCGGGAAGGGTTGAAGAATGTCACCGCCGGTTCCAATCCCATGGCTTTGAAGAGAGGAATTGAAAAGGCAGTGGGGGTGGTGGTGGAAGAACTCAGAAAGCTTTCTAAACCAGTTCCCGGAAAGACAGAGATAGCTCAGGTTGGCACTATTTCCGCGAATAATGATAAATCTATTGGAGATCTGATTGCAGAAGCAATGGAGAAGGTCGGAAAGGATGGAGTTATTACGGTTGAAGAGGCCAAAGCCACGAAAACTGAGTTGGAGGTGGTGGAGGGGATGCAATTCGACCGAGGGTACCTTTCTCCCTATTTCGTCACCAACCCGGACAACATGGAAGCGGTTTTAGAGGAACCTTTGATTTTGATTCACGATAAGAAAATCTCGGTGATGAAGGATCTTTTACCCATCTTGGAGAAGATCGCCCAGATGGGGAAGCCCTTCTTGATCATAGCGGAGGAGGTGGAAGGTGAAGCCTTAGCCACTCTAGTGGTGAATAAGCTAAGAGGGACTTTAAAATGTTGTGCGGTCAAAGCTCCCGGATTCGGGGATAGAAGAAAGGCAATGCTGGAAGACATCGCTGTCCTTACCGGTGGCAGAGTCATCTCGGAGGAACTCGGCTTTAAGCTGGAGAACACCCAAATCTCCGATCTGGGCAAAGCCAAGAGGATAACTGTGGACAAGGAGAACACCACCATAGTTGAAGGTGGAGGAAAAACCGACGACATCAAGGGCAGGGTCAATCAGATCAAGAAGCAAATCGATGAGACCACCTCTGATTACGACAAGGAAAAATTGCAGGAGAGATTAGCCAAGTTGGCTGGGGGTGTGGCGGTGATTAACGTGGGTGCGGCAACTGAGACCGAGATGAAAGAGAGGAAAGCCAGGGTAGAGGATGCCTTACACGCCACCCGCGCCGCGGTGGAGGAAGGGATCGTTCCGGGAGGAGGAGTGGCTTTCTTAAGAGCCATCCCGGCGTTGAATAAGTTGAAATTGGAAGGAGATGAGTTGGTGGGAGTCTTAATCGTCAAGAAAGCTTTGGAAGAGCCAATTCGGTTGATTGCCGAAAACGCTGGAGTGGAAGGGTCGATCGTGGTCAATCGGGTCAAGGAGGAGAAAGGAGCTTTCGGCTTCAATGCCGAGTCCGAGCAATATGAGGACTTGGTGGTTTCCGGAGTGATAGATCCTACCAAGGTGGCCAGAATCGCTTTAGAGAATGCGGCCTCCATCGCTTCCCTTCTGGTCACTACCGAGGCCATAGTAGCGGAGAAACCCGAGGAGAAGAAACAGGGACCACCTATGCCTCCGGGCGGCGGATATGGCGATATGTATTAGTTTCTCTGTCCATTTCCGCCATAGGCGGATCCTTCGGACATGGTGAATCCTTCAGGACGTGCCTTTCCTTCGAGATCCCGCCTTTGGCGAAAGACGAAGTGCAGGACGAGTCCATTCGGGATGAATCCATAAAGAGAAAAAAAGGCTTCCCGATTTCAGGTCCGAATTCTGGATCCGCAGGAGAAGCCTTTTTTATTTAACCCATTTTTGGCATTGGGGATGCGTATGCACTCATACGAGTTCCTATGAATGCATACCCACAAAATCTTTGTGCTTTTTTACCTCCCAGATGGGTCTGGGTCCCCTTCGGGGTGAACCCCTCTGCAGAAAGAGACCGTGCCACAATTGTGTTTTGAGGTTGTAGCCGCAATCTTTAGATTGCGTAAGTCGTTGGAATTCAACATCCCGATTTCGCAGACTAAAGTCTGCGGCTACAAAAATCGAAATTCTGACACACCTTCAAAATGGAGAGGAGGTAGAGGGGCGAAGTCTGGCTCCAACGCCAAAAATATAAATCCACCCAGACATGTGGGCGTCTGCCCACAAAAAAAGCTTTTCCATTTAGATACCCTGTCATTTATATCTCCATATCTTGCGGAATACTACTCTTTCTCCGTTGTAAAAAATGGGTTTAAAGAGTAATCACCAATCACTGATGATGAAAGGCGAAGAGCATTTTTTGTTTTCATAGATGGGGTCAGTTCGCCCAACTGATTTTTTTCAAAAAAAATTCTAAAAGTTCTTGACAATTAAAATTGAGGACATTATAATTATCGAACAAAATCGGACGAGGAGTTCTTTCTCCTCTGGAGAAGATAAGAAACCATATAAGTGAAGGAGAGTTTTTATGAAAAAAGCAACTTTATTCTCTCTGGTATTCCTTTTTGCGGTTTTTAACTGGTCTTTAAATCCGGCCATGAAACAGGCAGAAGCCGTCACCCAGGTGATCCTGAAGTCGCCCGCCGATTCCATTAAGATGACGCAGAGTAACCCTATTTTCAAGTGGACGGTGGTGAAGCCTGCCTGGGAGATAATCAAGAAGTATCGTATTGTTTTGGCGCGAGATTATAACTTAACCGATCGGGTCTGGGAAGATTCGACCACACTTCACCCAACCCAAAGCATAGTCTATAACGGTGATCCGCTTAACGAGTGGGAGACCTACTTCTGGAGCGTTAGGGTTCAGGTGGATACAATAATAAAAATAGATACGAGTGAGACAGGAGTAATTGATACCACCTTTGATAAGGGATTATGGTGGAAGTTTGTGAAGCCGCGCACCTTTTTCTATACAACCGCCACCTTAATTGAGATTCCCGACAGTCGCCCCACCATTCAGGAGGGAATCATCTGGGCAGCTGCTGGCGACACAATTTTGGTTGAACCGGGAGTCTACTATGAGAATTTAAGATTTTACAAAGACTCGGTGATTTTAGCCAGCCATTTTGCTCGCGATGGAGATACGGCCAAAATCAATAGCACCATAATCGATGGTGATAGTTTGACCCGGAAGGAGGAGAACGGAAGTGTGATCTATTTCACTTCAAACGTAGATTCTACCTCCTGGGTAATCGGGTTTACCATAAGAAACGGCAAGGGGACCAGGGCTGAGGTAGGGGTTGAGGAGAAGGTCAATGGGGGGGGGATATTCTGTGATTTGGGATCCACTCCTACCATCGCCTATAATGTAATCACCAAAAACCACGCCCCGGATGATGGTGGCGGAATCTTTTGCTACTCGGCGGCACCGAATATATTTGATAACATCATCACCCAGAATTCAGCTGGGGGATCAGGCGGGGCAATCCAGTGTTATTCTTCCATCAGGACGAAACCCCGTTTGAGTTCAAGCCCACCCGGAGGTGAGGGAAAGAAAGATGGAGCAATCGAGATTATGCCGAAGCCAGATTTTTCCTCTCCTTGGGAAACACAAAAAATTTCTCCTTCCTCAGAGTCGAATTCAAAGATAAAAGAGGAGGATTTGAAGAACTCTCTTTATCCCAGGGATGCCACCGAAGCCTTCTCTGCTCTTTCGTCGGATCCTTTAGCAATGCCGGCGCAAAATAATCCCCCGGTGGCAATACTGGAATACTACATAAGAAGGGATACCATCGTCCATAGAGAGAAAATCCTTGTAGGTGATACCATTTTCCTCGACGGCTCCAAGTCCTATGATGAGGATGAAGGCGATTCTGTATTTCGGTATGAGTTTAAGGGGTCGAGGTGGCAAAGTTGTGAGACGCCGGACGACTGGAAAAACTGGGACAGAGGTATACGTTATTTTCCCATAGATTCCTTTTCCGTGACTGCTGATATGGGGGGACGTTACCAGTTTTGGTTAATAGTGAGGGATACCCACTTCGAGCAATCAGCTTCATCTGAGATTCTTTACCTTAATCTCCAGCGTGCTCCAACAGCCGGCTCGGGTAGCTGTGATATCAATCCAGGCGACGATACCACACTTACGTTTCTTTGGACTCTGATTTCAGGAACCGTGAGCGTTACCATTGAGAATCCGGATAGTGCGGAGGCATTTTTTGTCGCCCATGACACCTCATATCTGGGAGAGTATTACCTGCAATTCCAGGTAACCGATCCCGATACCTTTAGCTTTGACACCCTTAGAGTGATTTGTTCCCAGCGGCCAGAGGCTATTACTTTTGATAGTCTGCCTGGATTCACAGTAGGGGACTCCCTTCCTTTGGACGCCTCCCAATCTTTCGATCCTGACCCCGGTGACTACGTGGAATACTTCATATGGGAAGGAATAAGTCATATCACCTGTAAGGACACGTTCGTTTTAAACATAAGCACCGATTCAACTAAAGAAGTACAACATATTCCTGCAGATAGAGGAGGGGGAATTTACAAAATTGGCTTATATGTGAGAGATTCATACGGAGTAAGAAGCGATCCCGATACTCTTGTAATTTCGGTCCAGCTCAACCCAGAGGCTTATGCTGGAGCTGATACTATAGTCAGACCTAAGAGAAAAACCTGGTTGCACGGGGCCGCATGTGAGGTGAACTGGGATCAGAAGGACTTTTTGCAATATTGGTGGCAGCAAGATGTATCAGGGGGCACACCAGAACTACCTTTATTTGACTCCTTGAATAAACCAAACCCGAAAGCCAAGGATGTCTGGTTCATCCCCCCTAAATCCGGAGTATACCGTTTCGCACTAAGAGTGACTGATCCTTACGGGGCAAGCAACCGGCCGGATGATACCATAAGAGTCATCGTCAATGAGCTTCCTAAAATTGATGGCATAACCCCAGACCTGGAGGACACCACGTATGCTGAAGGAGATTCCGTGCAATTAAAAGTGTGGGCTCATGATGATACTACTGATGTCAGGATCTTCGGAGACAGGTTGACATACAAGTGGACCGCCGTCAGTTGGCCGGAATCCTATCAACCCACGATAATAGACCCTACTAAGCCCACCATGAAATTTGTTCCCTTGAAACGTGGGGAATATAGATTTGAGGTGGTGGTGCACGACACCTTCTCCCTCAACCAGTATCTCAGCCAGTATCCCCCGGTGGAGAAAGGTTTTAATATTGATACGTTTAAGATAACAATCGACACCACCTTGGCCCATCCTTTTATAATGGGGAATTTAATCTCGTCCAACACTGCAGACTTGAAAGGAGGAGGAATCAATTGCTCCCGCAGTTCACCGGAAATAGTCAATAATATCTTTTACGAAAACAAAAGCAATTCTTCGGGTGGTGCTATATGTTCTCAAAATGCTTCCACCCCTCAGATTAGGAACAACGTCTTCTTTGGGAACATCTCCGGTGATTCTACCGGAGGTGCCATTGCCGATCTGAAAGTGGAACTTTCCCCGTCTGCTTCAATAGGATTTAAGGCGAAAATGGTGGTTGCCCACAATGATTTCTGGGATAATGCCGGGGGAAACCTCTATCAACCTCCTGCAGACGTTTTTGGCAACATTTATGTGTATCCTCGTCTGGCCGATCCGGAATATGGTGACTTCAGACTGGAGTGCAGCTCCCCCTGCATTGGCGCAGGTGAGGATTCTTCAGATATAGGCTCATTAAAACATTTCCAGCCTTGCTTTCATATTGATAGTTTGAGGATGGTCTCCTTATCCTTGTTCCAAAACTCAGTAGCTACCGCAAGGGCTCACTTCTTGGTCAATACGGATGTGCCGCTGAAAGCTCCTCCTGTGGCATGGGTTACCATCGGAGGACATTCAGCAGTCCCGATCTATTTTACTAACGTCTTCTCCACCACCTACAGAGGAGATTTTATTTTCACCAGCAGTGGAACAGCACATTTAACCGTTTTTGCCAGCTCAGTTCTGGAGCAGGACACTTCCATTACCCGTGATTTTGCGGTTCAACTGATTGAAGCGGGCCAGATCGGGAAACTGGTAAGCCATGATAACCGGCTCCGGGTTTTGTTCCCTCAAGACGTGGCCAAAGGCGAAATCTATGCCACCTGCATCCCGGTTTCAGACGATCCCCAATACAATTTCGAAGATAAGGACAAGGTAGCTTTAGGAGGGGCTTATCATTTGGGTCCACTATCGGATTTCAAAAAAGAGTTGACCATCAGCTTTCCACTTGATCGCTACGATCTTGGCGAAAAGGATAAAAGCCTGTTTTCCATCTACAGGTATGATGAAAAAAATGGTTGGGAGAAACAGGCAAGCTTTCTGGATGAAAACTCAATCTTTGCCAAGGTGAGAAAATTAGGGGCCTATAGATTGGTTTATGATGCCAAGCAAGAGCACATTACCGGAATCCCAAAAACCTACCAACTTTTCCAGAACTATCCCAACCCCTTTAACCCTCAGACTGTGATAAAATATGATCTGCCTAAATCTGGTCAGGTGAATATCACGGTTTACAACATCCTGGGTCAAAAGGTAAAGACTTTGGTGGATGAGCATCAAGAGGCTGGATACAAATCTGTGAATTGGAATGGAAAAGACGGCGAAGGAAAAGATGTAGCCTCCGGCATTTACTTCTATAAGATAAGGACTGTGGGATTTGAAAAAACCAAGAAGATGGTCCTTTTGAAATAGGTCAACGGATAAATAAAAGGAGATTAAAATGCAAAAGAGATTATTTCTTTTGATCGTCATTCTAACGGGAACGTTCCTTTTTTACCTTAGTTGTGAGGAAAAAGGGGTAGATAAGGTAACCGCAGGTGAACTGATCAAAAAAGGATGGCTGAAATTCGAAGCCGGGAACTTTGCTGATGCTAGATCTGACCTCAGTGCGGCCCTTAGCATTTCCACTAATGCGACCGATTCAAGCGGAGCCTTCCTTGGATTGGGCTGGGCTCAGTTGAGAGGCAACCAGGCGGGTCTGGCAAAAAATAGTTTTGTTGAATATCTTTACTTAAGTCCTGGGTCAGATGATGGGAGGGCTGGACTTGCCTTTGCCTATTGGGGGCAAGAGAAATTTCAAAGCGCAATTGATACCGCCAATGCAGCACTTTCGTCCAATTCCACATGGAGCTTTGGTCATGACCCCTCCATAAATCATTTAGACCTGCGCCTTCTTTTGGCACAAAGTTATTATGAGCTTGCCAATTTCAGCAGAAGTTTAGAGATAGTCCAACAATATTTCGATCAGAGTTTCAATGTCGATGTTAACACCCCCGAGGGTAAAACAAACTTGGCAGAAAAGATATGGATCCTCTGGACAGGTTAAGATAAAAAAGCTTTAGCTTGTAATAAAAAAATAGATAGGGGTCGAGAGCATAAACTCTCGCCCCTTATTTTTTTGAATCCTTTTCAGAGATATTTCATTTGGTGATAGGGTGAATCTCCTCGTAGGGGGCAACTTGATGAAATAACAATTTCTCAAGAGAAGGTTTCTTACGCTCTCCTCCCCGTATGCAGGGTCGTTCGCTTTTTCTGCTTATCGGCCCAAAAACCCAATTAAACAGCTGAATCCGAACTCCTCGGTGTTCTTGCCTGGCATTTCACCTTCCTTGTCATATTACACTCATATCTAATCCCAACGCTTGTAAGCTATAGATACACAATTATTGCCCTTTGAATCAGGTTAACCGGAGATAAGCTGATTCCTGAAAAGTGGATTTCATAATGATTTCATTCTCAATAGGTTCCATATCTCACAGGAATGCAACAAATTGGTATATATGTAACATAATTATTACTCTGATCAAAGTCCTATTTTTGCAACATTTGACAGACAAAAGAGTTA
>Ga0111200_1036_pt1 | contig 10982 bp, 8 predicted proteins | sample DeeMarSWOR324_28_FD_80374 | JGI IMG/M metagenome (GOLD analysis project Ga0111200, IMG submission 80374) | candidate division Zixibacteria bacterium SM23_73
ATCTCCGCCACGATGGGGCTGGCGCCGGTGCCGGTGCCTCCACCCATACCTGCGGTGACAAAGACCATATTCGCGCCAACCAGCGACTCTGCCACCAGATCACGATCCTCCTCGATCGCTTTTCTGCCGATCTCCGGATCAGCTCCGGCTCCCAATCCTTTGGTGAGACGGCTGCCAATCTGCACCTGATGAGAAGCCTTGCCGGTCTTCAGATCCTGCGCATCTGTGTTGATGGCCATGAAATCGACTCCGGAGAGACGGGCATCGATCATCCGATTGATGGCGTTCCCTCCCGCGCCCCCCACGCCAACCACCTTCATGTTGGCGTGATTCTCATAACTGGTGTCAAGTTCAAAAAACATAGCTTTTCCTCCCTCCAAAAAGATTATTAGAAATATTGACCAAATAGATTTTTCATTCGGCGAAACCATCCTCTTTCTTTTGAGCCCCCTTTGGATTTTCCATCTTTCATTTGCCCTAATCCGTAAAGGATCAACCCCACTCCGGTGGAGTGAATGGGAGTGGAGGCAACATCCACCAAACCGCTGAATCCTTGAGGTATCCCTCTCTTCACCGGAAGGTCAAATATCTGCTCTGCCAATTCTACCATCCCCTCCAAAAGAGATCCTCCTCCGCTCAGAACCGCTCCAGCCGCTAAGAGGTCGGAATAGTTGGCTTTTTTCATCTCTTGTAAAACCAGGCTAAGTATCTCCTCGGCTCTGGGCTCGATGATGGCGGAAAGGACTGATCGGGAGATCTCTTTGGGTTCACCTCCTCCCACCCCGGGGACTTGGATCATCTCGTCCGAATTGACCAGCGCGGACAGTGCACATCCGTAGGATTTTTTTATCTCCTCTGCCTGCTGGACCGAGGTTCTTAACCCGATGGCAATATCGTTGGTCACATTCTTGCCCCCCACCCCGATTACTGCGGTGTGCCTGATGGAGCCATCGTGGAAGATGGCGATGTCGGTGGTCCCACCTCCTAAGTCGATCAATACTACCCCCAGCTCATCCTCGTCAGGAGAAAGGAGCGAGTAGCTGGAGGCAAGTGATTGAAGGACTAAATCACATACCTCCAACCCAGCCCTTTTTACGCTTCGGTAAATATTCTGGGCAGAAGTGACCGCACCGGTGACGATGTGGACCTCTGCTTCCAACCTCACCCCACACATGCCGATAGGATCCTTGATCCCGGATTGGTCATCCACCGTGTACTCTTGGGGTAGGACATGGATGATCTCTCTGTCCATGGGAAGAGCTACGGTTTTGGCCGCATTGATCACTCGCTCAACATCTGATGGAACGATCACGTTACCGGAGCGAGAGATGGCGATCACTCCCCGGCTGTTGATGCTTCGAATATGATCTCCGGCAATGCCGGCGAAAACTGAACTTACCTTAGCCCCGGCCATTAACTCCGCATCCTCCACCGCTTTGGCTATCGACTCCACCGTCTTTTCTAAATTGATCACCACTCCTCTTTTCAGTCCCTCAGAGCGCGAAGTCCCGATTCCTACAATCTTGGGCTCCCCTGATTCCTGTAACTCTGAGATGATCACTGCGATCTTGGTAGTTCCAATGTCTAAACCGACGATTAAGTTTTCCTTCCCCATAGCCGCCTTCCTCTTCAAAAATTTTCTTTTTCGCCAAAACCCTTTCGTCTTATGTGCGCCAACCAGTCATTGGGATTTTGAGAACTGGACCGAACCAATCCTGGCGAAGATTTTCTCAACACCACTTGATCTTTGAATCTGAGATCTATGCAAGCAAGATATTCTGCCTTTTCCTCATAATGCCCGAATTCTGGGTCTTGAGATAGGATTGCTTTTAACCTTTTTGATTTTTTTTTAAAATCACCTTTTCCCATGTTTACCTTGGTTCCCCGGGGAATGAGGTAGAGAATGAGATTGGTTTCGTCGCACAGGCTTATCTCTGATATAATTTCTGAAAAACTCGAATCTTCGTCCAACAAAGTATTGTAAAAATCCAAAGCAAATTTGGCTTTCATGTTAGGCCATCGTTTGTAAGGCATTACCCTTTGATTTTGCTTCCCAAAAACAGATAGGGATGCCAAGCCAGTAACTACGGGAAGATCACGGTGGAAATCTTCTTCCTCCAAAGGAATGATCTCTTGATCCTGGGACAGACCGCATAGTCCGTCAGGCAAATTTATCCACAATGCCGGCTTTTTCTCTTCGACCTCAATTAAGACCCGGTTAGGGAGTTTTCTTCTTACCCGAACATCTTTTATTCTATCATCTTCTCTGATATGGTCTTTAATTCTCCGCAGATCCATGTGGAAAATATTGGTGCCTAACTCTATTTTGCCTTTTTCTAAGATTTCTTTTCCGCTCACTTTATGATTTCCCTCGATGTCAATTCGCGTTAAATTGAACCTGGGAGAATGGGATACGAATATATATATCCCGCACAACGTCAAGACGAATAAAATGGATACCAGAAATGCAATTGTCCTCTTCATAACAATTTAATCCGAAAGCATTTTCAAAAGCTCTTTTCCAATTTTATGAATATCCCCTGCTCCCATGGTGATCACCATATCATTTTCTTCCACTATCTTCTGAAGAAAAGATGCCACCTCCTCCTTCTGGGGAACATAGAATGCGTTTTTATGTCCATATTCCTTGGCGGCTAAATAAACAAGCTCCCCGCTCACTCCGGGAATTGGCTCTTCCCTGGCGGGATAAACATCGGTGACTATCAAGATGTCCGAGTCAAAAAACGACCGGCCGAATTCCTTATGAAAATCCCTGGTTCGAGAATAGAGGTGAGGTTGAAACACACAGATGACTCTTTTCTTCCAGCCGGAGCGGGCTCCTTTTAGGGTTGCCTCAATTTCGGTGGGATGATGAGCATAGTCGTCCACCACCATCACTCCTTTCTTTATCCCCGTGATCTCAAATCTTCTGCTGACTCCTTTAAAATCTGAAAGTCCCTTTTGAATTTTCTCCCAGGGTATTTCAAGCTCAAGTCCAACCGCAATGGCAGCCAGCGAATTCTTGACATTGTGAATCCCAGGAACCGACAACAAAACCTCTCCTAACTCTTTGCCTTTTAGTTTCACAACGAAGCGGCTACGGTTTTCTACAAGAGAAAGTGAATTGGCTTGCAGATCCGCTTGAGATGAAAATCCATAGGTGGTGATGGGTCTCTCTATCTTGGGCAAAAGATCAATCAGGCTCTCCTCATCCAGACATAATATCACCCGCCCATAGAAGGGAACCTTGTTAACGAATTCCAGAAAAGCGGATTTAATCTCCTCGAAATCTTTATAATAATCCAAGTGTTCAGCCTCCAGCGTGGTGACCACAGCGATGGTGGGGGTAAGACGCAAAAAGGAACGGTCGAATTCATCCGCTTCTGCCACCAAAAATTCACTATTTCCCAGCTTGGCATGGGCGCCCAAATTGATCACCCTTCCTCCCACCACGATGGTGGGGTCCAGTCCCCCCTCAGACAGGACCTCACCCACCATCGAGGTGGTGGTGGTCTTGCCGTGAGTTCCGGCAATTCCTATACCGTATTTCATTCTCATCAATTCGCCAAGCATCTCCGCTCTTCTGACCACGGGAATTTTGTTGATCTTGGCAAAGACCACCTCCGGATTTTCTTCCTTGACCGCGGAGGAGATGACCACCACATCCGATTTGGCTACATTCTTCCCTTGATGCTGACTGAAGATCTCTATTCCCAGATTTTGCAGTCTTTGGGTGGTTTCAGTCGATTTCAAATCTGAACCTGTGATCTGGTAACCTAAATTGAACAGAAGTTCCGCGATCCCGGACATCCCCGCTCCACCGATCCCAACAAAGTGAATATGTTTTATTTTCTTAAATTTCATGACCTGGTTAAGGTTTCTTGTAGCCACCTATTGGGGCGCTTTGTGAACTTTCTTGTCTTTTTTCAACAATTTCTCCATCTCATCCACCAAAAGAGAGGTAGCACCAGGCTTGCCCATCTTTCTTGACTGCTCTGCCATTCCTTTTAATCTCTCCTCATCGGAAAGGACAGAGGAGAGTTTTTGCGCAAGGATTTCAGCGGTTAAATCCTGCTGGAGAATTATCTGGGCGGCACCTTCTTTTTGCAGAACCTCCGCATTATATCTTTGATGATCAGCTGTGGCATAAGGGTAAGGTATCAAAAGCGACGGTTTGCCGCAGGCGGTGATCTCCGCCAAGGTCAAAGCCCCTGCTCTGGAGATCACCAAATCGGAAGCCGCATAGGCAGACCTCATATCTTCAATAAAAGGGAAAACCACACATTTTATCCTTTTTCCCTCGACTTTCCCAGAGACAAAAACAAAATCATTCCCCCCGGTCTGCCACAGAAGTTGCCATCTCTCTGAAAGAAAATCCAAGCTATCCAAGACCACCTGATTTATGGCATGCGCTCCCTGACTGCCACCGAAGATGAATATGGTCTTTTTGGCTGGATCCAAATTAAATTTCCTCAAAGCTTCATATCTGTTGGCAGAAACTACATCCCCCCTTACTGGATTTCCGATCACGGTCAATTTTCCTTTGGTCAAAAAATACTGTATGGAACCCAAGTAAGACAAACAGACCCGGTCAACCAAGAAGGCCAAAAGGCGGGTTGAGGCTCCCGGATAGCTATTCTGTTCCTGAATCAATGTGGGGATATTCTTTAGGCGGGCAGAGACAACCACGGGAAAACTCACGTATCCCCCCGTCCCTACCACCAGATCAGGTCTTTCCTCATTTAAGATTCTTAAGGATTGACCTAGGCTTTTTAAAACATAATATGGAAGCATAAGGTTGCTCAGGCTTGCCTTTCTCTTCAAACCTCTGGCTTGAATGAAGATCAACTTGAAACCATATTTAGGCACGATTTCAGACTCCAGGCCATCTTTGGTGCCCACAAAGATAACCTTACTTTCTGGAAATCTTTTTTTGAACTCGACTGCCATGGCTATTGCTGGAAAAACGTGTCCTCCGGTCTTTCCTCCAGCCAAAATGACCTTAAATGGTGAGCATGGTTGAACCATCGTCACCTGCCCATTTTACCTAAGATCCGCGGGGATGGCACATATCTGGTCTGTCTGGATATGTTCAGAAGCACACCAATCCCCATTGAGGAGAAGATCAAAGATGATCCACCATAGCTTAAAAACGGCATAGGTAGGCCGGTGGTGGGCATAAGCCCCACCACCACCCCGGCATTGATCAAGGCGCCCACAAATATGCAAAAGCTTATTCCCAAAGCCAAGAAGAAGCCGAAATCATCTAAGGCCCGGTTGGCTATGGAGAGTCCTCTCAAAGCTAAGATGAAAAACAAGATCATAATGGATGCACAAATCAGAAATCCTCCCTCTTCTCCTATGGTGGCGAAGATGAAATCGGTGTGCGGCTCGGGCAGAAAGAAAAGCTTCTGTTTCCCTTCTCCTAAACCTGCTCCCACAATTCCACCTGCGCCCAAACCCAAAACCGATTGCTTCATCTGATAGCTTCCCTCCAAGGGGTGTTTGATCGACTTTAAGTAGTCATCCACCCTCTGTTTTTTATATCCGAAACTGAAAACCAAAATAAAGATGGCAACCGCAAGGGGAGCTGAAAAGAGTAGGATATGCTTGACTTTGGTTCCCGCCGCAAAGAGCATAACCAAGAAAATTATGGATACCGAGAGGATCGCTCCCAGATGAGGCTGTTTCATGATCAGAAGGGAAGCTATCCCTAAAACCAAAAAATAGGGCAATAAAACATCTTTGAAATTCTTTATCTTATTTCTCCTTTTGCTTAAAGAATGTGCCATAAACAGAACCAACGCATATTTGAAAAACTCCGAGGGTTGGAATACCACAGGTCCAAGTCTTATCCATCGGGTCGCCCCTTTGGTGGGCTCAGAAAACAGAACGACTACCAAAGAGATCAAAGAAAAAAGTAAAAAAAGGTTAGCATATTTTTCATATTTGTGATAATCTATTTTGGTTAAAATTAAGATCAGAAACAAAGAGATGCCGGCCCATAAAATCTGCTTTTTGATAAAAAAAGTGGAGCTACCGAATCTCTCATCGGCCAAGATGGCGGACGCAGAATAGACCATAACCGTGCCCACCGAGATCAGAACTATGACTATCAATAGCAAAAGATAATCTGGTTTGGATTTGTCTATCATTTTAAAATCAAGAATTCAAAGAGCAAAATTTGAAATTGTCTTCCATATCTTCCCAACCATTCAAAATCAAAGAATAACATCAAGCCTTGTAGGTCGATCCTCCAAAGTCGACGTCTTTTTCTAAATGCTTGACCGAAGACTTAAACACCTCTCCCCGATGTTGATAATCCTTGAACATATCAAAGCTGGCACAAGCCGGCGAAAGTAGAACCGTGTCGCCAGCCTCTGCCTTCTTAAAGCTCAATTCTACTGCTTCTTCTAACGAATCGGAATGTGAAGTTGAAACCAAATCGCTTAAAACGTCACCCATTTTCTCTTTGGCTTCCCCGATTAAGATCAAAACTTTCACCCTCTTTTTCACTAGCTCCCTCAGCTTGGTGAAGTCGGCCCCTTTATCTTTGCCTCCGGCAATTAAGATGATGGGTTCCTTCACACTCTGAAGGGCATACCATACCGATTCGACGTTGGTGGCTTTAGAGTCGTTCACAAATTTCACACCGGAGAGGGTGGCCACCTCCTCTAACCGATGCTCCACCCCTTTAAACCGTTTCAACGTTTCCTTCATAGAGAGGGGGCTGACCTCCAGAACGGCACAGATGGCACAAGCGGCGGCGGCATTGGACAGGTTGTGAGGTCCCTTGATTCCTATATCCTTTGTTTCGATGATCTTATCCTCTTTTTCATTTATCTTATAAAGAAGCATTCCATCTTTGATAAAAGCTCCTAGTTCTAATTCTTTCTTGGTGCTGAAAAATATCTTCTTGCTTGGAGAGTAAAGGGCAAGTTCCATGCTGTTTTTGTCATCTGCATTCAACACCGCAAAATCGGAATCCGTCTGGTTTTCCAAGATGCGTAGTTTTGCATCGATGTATGATTTCAGATCAGGATGGCGATCCAAGTGATCTGCGCTGATGTTCAACACTGCCGACACGTAAGGTCTGAACTCCTCGATTCTTTCCAGTTGAAAGCTGGATAGCTCCAAAACCATGACTCCTTCCTTGGAGACCTTATCCACCAGGCTTGAAAATGGAATGCCGATATTGCCTCCTATCTGGCTCTCCTTCTTATCCTCCTTCAGGATTTCCCCCACCAGCGTAGTGGTGGTGGTCTTGCCGTTTGATCCCGTGATCCCTACTATCTTGGCGTCGGTTAACCAAAATGCTATCTCTATTTCCGAAAAGATGGGGATTCCCCTATTTTCAGCTTCTTTTAATATAGGAATGGACAAAGGAACTCCCGGACTTATAACCAGATAATCCTTATTGGTGATCGCCTTTGTGGTATGATCACCGGTCTCGAAATCTACGTTTAAATCCGCCAATTGAGCTATTTCGGAGGCTAAGAGATTGCTTGGTTTCATATCGCTAACAAAGACTTCTGCTCCCAGACTTCTCAGAAGCTTGGCACAAGCTACACCCGATCTTGCCATCCCGAAGATTGCCACCTTTTTCCCTATGACCCTATCCTTCCTCATTTTGAGCAAATCCCTGATTTTTTTGTAGTTGCTCGATTTATCGAGCATCTTTAGAAGCCCAATCACCGCCTTCGTCCCGCCTCCGGCGGGATAAAAGCGGTATAAATTGGGCAACTACATATTATTGCGAACGACTTAACTAAATTGCCATATTCACCCTCCCCCTTACCCCCTCCCATCGAGGGAGGGGGATAATCACAAAGTCCCCTCTCCCCTTGTGGGAGAGGGAGAGGGAGAGGGGGGATGTAAACTTATTTTTTACATTTGTATTAGTTTAAAACTCATCTTATCTTTAAGGTGCTTAAAGTCAAAAGGGCTAAGATTGCCCCGGCGATCCAAAAGCGCACAACCACCTGGGGTTCTTTCCAACCTGAAAGTTCAAAATGATGATGCAATGGCGCCATCTTAAAGACCCTCTTTCCCCACATCTGATAGGAGAATACCTGGATGATCACCGAGAGTGCTTCCACCACAAAGATGCCTCCTACGATCAGAAGAAGCATCTCCTTTTTTATCAAGATGGAGATGGCTCCAAAGGCTCCTCCCAAAGCCAAAGCTCCGGTATCGCCCATGAAGACCTGGGCGGGATAGGCGTTGAACCACAAAAAACCTAAAGCCGCCCCCACTACCGCCCCACAAAATATGGTCAACTCTCCTGCTCCCTCTAAGTATATTATGGAAAGATAGCGGGAGAAGTCGACTCGTCCGGTGATGTAACATAGGCCAGCAAAGGCAAAGGCGCATAGCCCGATAAGACCTATGGCTAAACCATCTAAACCATCGGTCAGGTTTACCGCATTAGATGCGCCGGTGATCACCAATATCACCAGAGGAATATAAAATACCCCGAAATCCACAAAATAATTCTTAAAGAAGAGAATATCGGAGGCGGTACCGAAATTCGTCGAAGGTGGAAAAATCCGCAACAAAAAGCCTAAGAGCAACCCCAAAACGACCTGTCCAGCTAACTTCTTTCTTCCCACCATACCCTTGGACTCATGTTTTATTGCCTTCAAGTAATCATCCATCAAACCTAAAAGTCCCATCCAGATCGTGACCAAAAGGATTAATTGGGTATAGGGATTGGTCAGGTTGGCCCAGAGCAAAGTGGGGATGGCCACGGATAACAATATGATGATTCCGCCCATGGTAGGGGTTCCCGCTTTTACCTGGTGGGTTGCAGGACCTTCTTCTCTGATCTTTTCCTGAACGTGTCTTTCTTTTAGTTTTCTGATAATGAAGGGTCCCAAAATCAAGCTGATCAGAAGAGCGGTCAAAGTGGCGCAGGCGGTTCTGAAGGTGATATACCTGAAGATATTGAAAAACGAAACATATTTACTTAATGGAAAAAGCAAATGGTAAAGCATCTTCTCCCCTCTGGTCGGTTCAACGTAGTCACACGTTGAACCCTGCTCACGGGTTAGGGAACCCGTGAGCAACTGACCCGGGTTGGTAGCCGCCCGTACGGGCGTTAAATACAGAAATCATTCATTTATTCATTTCATGTTCGCAGGCTAAAGCCTGCGGCTACCTACCTCCTTGGGCAACAGTTAACGTCTTAGTTTTGGCGACCATATAAGCTCTTCAGGCTTAATACCACCTCTTCCAATTTCATCTTTCTTGAGCCTTTGATCAAAACCAAATCCCCAGCTTTTAGGTTCTCAAGCAGATAAGAACTCACCTTCTCGTTATTATCAAAAGCAAGTATTTTTTCTTTATCCATTCCATGTTCTTTGGCTCCTTGACCGATGGCTGGGGAATGCTTTCCCACGGTCAAAAGGAGATCTATTCCGGATTCTGCTGCCGATCTTCCCAGCTTAAAATGATAGTCCAATGTTTTTTCCCCCAATTCCAGCATATCTCCCAACACTGCGATTTTTCTGCCCTCGTTTTTCATTTGCCTCAGGGTCTTTAAAGCATTTGCCATGGAGACTGGATTGGCGTTGTAGCTATCATTTATGACTTCAATGCTGGCAAATCGGACCAGCTCCATCCTAAGCTCAGATGGCTTATACTTCTCCAAACACCTCTTTATTTTCTCCTCCTCCACTCCCAAAAGCGTCCCCACTGCAAAAGCTGCCAGAGCGTTGTATACATTATGCTCTCCTAAGAGTTTTAAATTTATATTGAGCTTGCCATTTACCTTAAAGCCTATATATCCCTCATCACTGATGGTAAGTTCATTTGCTTTGAAATCAGCTTCATTTTTGATGGCGAAACTTATGGTTTTTTCTCTGCTATTTTTGATCCTTTCTGCCAAGAATTCATCGTCAGCATTTAAAACCGAAGTATGGGGTGAAGGCATGTTGTCCAAAAGCTCAAATTTCGCTTGTGCTATTTTTTCCAAACTTTGCATCGACTCCAGGTGTGCGGGTCCAATGTTGGTGATAACTCCAAGGTTGGGTTTAGCTGTTTTGGTTAGGATTCCAATCTCTTTGGGATTGCTCATCCCTAACTCCAGGACCAGAACCTGTGTATCTCTTTCGAGTTCAAATAGGGTCAAGGGAACGCCAATAAGATTGTTATAGCTTTTTATGGATTTTAAAACCCTAAATTTAGAAGATAAAACTTCCGCGATCATATCCTTGGTGGTGGTTTTTCCATTGGTTCCGGTTACAGCCACAGCGGGGATTTCAAACTTATTCCTATGCCAGAAAGCTATATCCCTCAAAGCCTTTTTGGTATCCTCCACCAACACCACTGGAATTTCTCCAAGCTCGTCTTTCTTCACCTGATTTGTCTTCTCTTTCGATATGATCACCAGACTTGCACCTTTATTTGTTGCTTCAGAGACAAATTGGTGACCATCGAATCTTTCACCTGATATGGCTACAAAGAGATTTCCTCTTTTTATCGTGCGTGAATCGATGCTTACTCCTCTGGCCATGTTTTGATTTCCTCTGACATCATTCCAAAGTTTTCCCCCGGTCACCTTCAACAATTCATTTAAAGAGATAGTCAGCATAAGAACTGCTTCCGTAAAGTCACCTTCTTGTCCCCAGGTTTTTCGACTGCGGACGGCGGACTGCCGACTGCGGACTGCCAACTGCCGACTGCTTCAACAACTCCAGCACCGTTTCTTTGTCGGAGAAATGAAATTTTCTGTCCTTTTTTATCTGATAATTCTCATGCCCTTTCCCCACCAGTACCAGGCTGTCCCCTTTTTTAGTCATGTTTAGAGCTTTTCTTATCCCCTCTTTTCTATCAATTATGATTTCAACTTTCTCTTTGTTTTTAACCCCCTGCATGATCTGATCTATTATCTTTTCAGGATCTTCACTTCGGGGGTTGTCCTCGGTTAAGAAAACCCTGTCTGCCAAAAGGGAGGCCACCTTTCCCATCTGTGGTCTTTT
>Ga0111200_1138_pt1 | contig 10924 bp, 8 predicted proteins | sample DeeMarSWOR324_28_FD_80374 | JGI IMG/M metagenome (GOLD analysis project Ga0111200, IMG submission 80374) | candidate division Zixibacteria bacterium SM23_73
CGCATAGGAACTCCCGATGCTCGGAATGCATTGTTTCGGCGTTTCCTTCAAAATGAATCCTGATATCGAAGCATCTAAGAACATATACCAGACCTCACATAAGAGGGGTTAAATGGCTATTTCGTCAAGGAGAGATTGACCCGGTCTGGGCAAGCTGACGGAAGCAAATAATCTTCACCTTATAAGATGTTAAGATATGGAGGAAGAAATGACTGGTAAACATATAACAAAAAACATAGTATCTGAGAGGGTAAGCAAAATTCCGCGTTCTGCTATTCATGAGATGACGCGGCTATCAATGCAGGTGAAAGATCCTGTCTCATTATCCTGGGCAAGACCTGCCGCAGGAACGCCTGAGCATATCAACCAGGCGGCATGTGAGGCAATCAATAAAGGTCTGGTGAGCGGATATTCTGCGAGCATTGGACTGCCGGAATTAAGAGAGGCAATCGTTGAAAAGCTCAAAAGGGATAACAACATTAAAGCTGAGCCATCTGAAGTTTTGGTGACTGTGGGAGCTATTGAAGGCTTGAGCGCGGCGGTCATGGCTCTGCTCGACCCGGGCGATGAAGTGCTTATACCATCACCCAATTATTCCACCCATGCACAGCAGGTGGTTCTTGCCTCAGCCCTCCCGGTGTATGTTCCCACCATTGAGGAGGAGGGCTTTCGTTTGGACATCGATGCATTTAAGAAGGCAGTGACCAAAAAGACAAAAGCCATTATGTTCTGCACTCCCGGCAATCCAACCGGTGCAGTTTTTGAGGAAAAAGAACTTCGGGCTTTAGCTGAGGTGGCTTTAGAAAACGATCTGGCAATCATAGTTGATGAAAGTTACGAATATTTCACGTTCGATGGAGTAAAGCACTTCAGTTTGGCTTCAATTCCCGAAGTGAAGGAAAAAACGGTTAGCTGTTTCACCTTCACCAAAACCTATGCCATGACCGGATGGAGAATCGGTTACGTGGTAGCCACAGCGGAATTGGTAACTCAAATGCTTAAAGCACATATCCCTTTCACCATCTGCGCTCCGGTTATTTCGCAGTATGCGGCGATTGGAGCTTTGAAAGGATCGCAGGACTGCGTTGGGAAGTTCAGGAAAAAATATCTTGCTTTTAGGGATTTAACCTGTGAGCGTCTGGACAGGTTAAGTTCGGTATTTGAGTATCAAAAACCCAAAGGTTCCTATTGTATGTTCCCCAAGATTTTGCATAAAGATGGTTCTGATTCGCTCTCATTCTGCAAAAGACTTTTGCTGGAAGGAGGAGTCTCAACTACTCCGGGTGTGGCTTTTGGACCTACGGGCGAAGGGCATCTTAGAATTACATTTTGCGACTCTGAACAAGCCATAAATAAAGCCTTCGACAGAATGGAGAAGTATTTTTCCATGTGATACATAGGGAGTACGGTGGCTCAGTTCCAGTGGGCAAGACAATTGAATATTTTGATATGATCTTTAGTAAGCAAGGCGCAATGTCTAACCTTAATACGTTAGGAGAGAAGCAATGAAAAAATTATCATATCTTTGGTTCTGCATACTTGTATTAACTTGGTCAAGTCTTCTTTTATCAGGGTGTTCATCAGCTAAACATGTTAAGAAGTACGACATTGAGGTTAAAGATGACATACGATATTTTGGAAATGGATACTTAGAATATAAAGAATCCATTCCTTTCCTTCACTTGGAGGGTGGGCCTTATGAAGTTGGGCTGCAATACGGAGTATTACTCAAAGATGGGGTAAGAGAAGTCAACGATTATAAGAAAGAATTGATGGCTGAATCTCAGAGATGGCTTCCCTGGTATATGAAAATATTTGCAAAAATATTTGGCGGTTTCTATCTTAGTCGTAAAGTAGGATCTCTTAAAAAAAGAGTACCACAATGCTATTTAGATGAGCTAAGGGGAATATCTGATGGTTCTGGAGTTCCCTTGGAGGATATCTTATCTACAGCTTTTCTCTTTGAAATGGGTGGCGGGGGATGTTCGTCCTTTATTCTCAAAGATGACCAGAGAATTGTTCATGCAAGAAATTTTGACTTAGACATCGAATTTTTAGCAAAACATCCTGTAATAATTGATTATAACGTCAAAGATAAACTACGCTATATAAGTGTTAATTGTGTAGGCGTACCTTTTATTTTAACAGGAATAAACGAAGAGGGGTTGTCCTACTCGGTTAATCTCGTAGAAGCTTCAGAGCCTTATGATGGCAAGGATTTTAACCTCTTTTTAGAGCTTAACAGAATAATTGAAAGCTGTAAGAACTTAGATGAAGTAGATAGCGTGTTGAAAGATATAAGACTCAGGAGTGGATGGACCTTGACGATTGGTAGCAAAATGGATAATTCGGGAGCGGTATATGATGTTTTGGGCGATTCTTTTGTCAGGAATGACATCAAAGAGAGAGATATTTATGCCGCAAACATGTTTATTTCGACGGGTATGATGAGAAAACATCAATCAATTCATGCAACTGATTATTGGAATACTGCCAGGATAGATAAGTATAAGGAACTTTCCCAGAAAGAAAAAGAACATGATATCGTTGAAAGAGCAATAGATGTTCTTTCAAACACTGATTTCTATCACTACAACGACAGAATCCCTCAAATGGATGCCACTATTAACAACAGCATGACACTGCAATCAGCTGTTTTAGATATTGATAGCAATGCAATCTATTTTTCTTATCATCCTTATTATGCTGGCTGGTCCAGGTGGATAAAATATGACTATGAAACTAACGACGTTACATTATATAAAGAAGCTGACCAGAGATTGAATCATCCGGATGTTATCAACTTAGTTGAACTGTTTGAAAAATCACAAATGCTGAATTGGAAAAAGAAATCTGAAATGAAGGAATTTGCCACAGAGATTGAAAAGTCAGGAATTGAGAATTTATTGACACTTAGACTTTTATATTCATTATGCAATCAGACTGGAGATACGGCAAAAGCTAAAGAAATTGCCGATAAAATTATTCTAAAATACCCAGATGTTGGAGTCGGTTATAGTTATGAGGGCTATTTGCTTAAACAAAAAAAGAACTACCACGACGCCATAAATTACTACCAGAAAGCACTTGATGCTCAAATCAATACAGATTACGAAAAGGCTCGTCTTTATTCGGAACTTGCATTTCTATATGATCTCATAGGTAAAAGAATTGAATCAAAAGCTTATGCAACAAAGGCTATAGATTTATATGAAAGTTACTGGGTGTCTGACTGGTTAAGAAAACAAATCAATAAACTTGAAGATTTATTGGAAAGTCAAACTTAATAATACTATTCAAGTTGTGTCAGGACTAAGTCCTGACACCTCCAACAGCGGCAGGAGTAGCTCCTGCCGCAACACTAAAAAAATCAGGTAAATGAAATGAGGCAAAAGAAATGGACAATAAAATTATAGAAAGACATCATCACTCGAGGTTTGCTTTCTGGATGATAACTTTCATGCATGACAACCCGCTTCTCCCGATTTTTAGAAATCCTCATAAGCTTTTAAAATCAGCCGGACTAAAACCAGGACAAAAGGTGCTGGAGGTTGGATGTGGTCCAGGATTCTTTACCATTCCTGCGGCAAAATTAGTGGAAAAAGAAGGCTTTGTTTATGCTGTAGACGTACATCCGCTGGCAATAAAGAGGGTTCAAAAGAAAATCCAGAGAGAGGGGATAAAAAATGTGACTCCTATTCTTGCAAATGCTTCTGATACCGGGCTACCAGATCAAAGTGTTGACCTTGCCTTCCTTTTTGGTCTTCGTTACATCGCCGGCGGACTGGAAAATGTGATATCCGAGCTCCATCGCATTTTAAAACCTGGGGGTGTACTTTCTTTTGAAAAAACCAGAGGGTCAGAGGAAAAATTAATTGACGAGGTAAAAAGGGGAGGATTTATTTATTCAGGCAAACAGAGAAGGATTTTCTTATTTACAAAGGGAAAAGATAGTGAAAATAGTTGAACTGAATTCAAGTTCAAGTTGTGTCAGGACCCAGTCCTGACACCTTTAACAGCGGCAGGAGTGTCTCCTGCCGCAACACTAAATGATGCATAGGGAATTGGTATGACTGTGCGTATGCACTCATACGAGCTTCGCATAGGAATTCCCGATGTTTTCAGGCTAACACCAGAGTCCTCCGTGGACATTGAGCACACTGCCGGTTATGTAATTTGCTTCATCGGAAACCAAAAATAAGACTGCGTTGGCAATATCTCCAGGCTTTCCCAACCTCCTTAAAGGGACTTCCTTCGGCATGTTTTTTTTCATCTCTTCTGTATACTCATCAGTCTCGATGAATCCCGGATTTACCACATTTACCCGGATTCCGTTCTTTGCCTCTTCTTTGGCTAAGCTCTTGGAGAAGACAACCACACCGGTTTTAGCTACGGCATAAGGACAGTTTCGAACATAGCCTTGCGTCCTCTCGGCATTGGGTGCTCCAATGTTTATGATCTGGTGCCATTCCTGAATTGAGGTGTCATAGATTGATTTATAAAGAAAGGGTCCCACGTTGTTAATCAATATGTCCATCCTGCCGAATTCATTCATCACCTTATCTACCATTTCCTCCACATCCGCAAAATTGGAGACGTCGCATTGAACTGAGATCGCCTGTCGTTTAATCTTCTTGATTGATTGCACGACCTCATCTGCGGCCCAACTATTGGATTTGTAATTGATTACCAAAGAAGCCCCTGCCTCAGCTAACCTCAAGGCCATAGTCTTTCCGATTCCCCGAGAGCTACCGGTCACCAATGCCACTTTATTTTCTAAGGACATCTTAGCTCCTTTTTCTTATCCGATGAATCCGCTTAATCCGTTGACCGTTCAATCCGTTCGATCCGTTGACCTATTTCTTCCCCACAGGCATGATGCCCAATGGTTCTTCTTGAATTCCCAAAACCTTCTTTACTTTTTCGTCCTCAAAAGCTCCTATGAAGACGGTTCCCAAATTTAGGGTTTCCGCTTGGAGATAGATATTTTCACCTGCGGCCCCCACCTCCATATGCACATATTGAATCCCTCTTTCTTTATATTTCTTCATGGTTCTCTCATACACCGCGGTGATGACGAAGGTAGCCGGAGCTTTTGTGATCTCATCCTGATATAATGATGCCTGGGTAAGCTCTTGTCTTAGATCGCCATCGACTTTTTTAGTGATACTATGCTTTTGCGGATCATAATGATAAAGACCAGGTTTAAGTCCTTTGACTTCTCCCACCACCACATAAATCTCCAAAGGATACAAAGCCCCGGCAGAGGGAGCGGTTCTGCCACCCCATCTTGCGGTTATCCCTTGGACCGCCCACAAGAACTGAGAAATCTCCTCGATGCTTAAAGAATCCTTACCATACTCTCTCACCGACCTCCGTTCCGAAAGGGCCTCTTCCACACTGGTCTTGCTCGACAATTTGGGTTCAGGAAGCTCAAACGGCTCGTCTGCGGGACTATCTTTGGACGATTTTGATGTCTTCATTTCTTCTCCCTTTGACAGATTTTTCTCCTCCGCCGAAATCTGCTCGGCATTCTTGAGAAACAAAAAGACTGCACATCCCACAAAAAGAACAAAGACAGAGAAAACTACTGATTTGATATTTCCTTTCATCTGAAACTCCTTTCAATCCTTCCAAAAGTTAATGGTATCGGAATAGCTTTTCCGAAGTCTAATATACTGAACCGGATCAAGGAGATCAAGCCTTTTTGCCTTGACCTGTGAAAAAATCCCTTCCCTTCGGAATACGCAGAATTTTAAGGCCCCCAAAAACACCATTTTCTCAGAACACGTCTTACTTTAGATAGATCCCTCCCGTCTGCATGTCTGCCGAATTCTATCCCTCTTTCAAACACCTCTTTGAGCTTGCTAACAAAACCTAAAGATGTTACATTGTTTCAGATGAGATGACTCACATTTGTCAAAAGGAACGTTTCGAATCTTTACTTAAGCTCTAAAGGAAAGTGAGCGCAAAATGTTAGCAATGAGTTTGAATGAACCGGACCTGATAGAGAACAATCCTCTCAAGTTAGTTGATATTGAACCTCACAAATTGGGTCCTCGTGAGGCTCTGGTGCGTGTGCAAGCGTGTGGAATCTGCCACACAGACCTTCATACGGTCGAAGGAGAGCTTGACCTTCCCAAAAAGCCGGTGGTTCCAGGACATCAGGTGGTAGGCGTGGTTGAAAAATTGGGAGAAGGTGCAACTCGATTCAAAGAGGGTGATCGTATTGGTATGGCATGGCTATATTCCACATGTAGAAAATGCTCATACTGTCAGCAGGACAAAGAGAATCTTTGTGAAAATGCTCAATTTACCGGCTATCATACGGATGGGGGCTATGCCCAATACACGGTTATCCATGAGGACTTTGCCTATCGGATTCCGGATAGGTTTTCTGCAGAAGAAGCCGCCCCTTTGCTCTGTGCAGGGATCATAGGGTATCGTGCATTACGGTTGAGTGAGATAAAACCTGGGCAAAGACTTGGCTTATATGGATTCGGGGCTTCTGCTCATGTTGCCATTCAGGTTGCAGTTCATTGGGGTTGCAAGGTATATGTTTTTTCCCGCAGCAAGGAGCACCAGAAATTGGGGGAAAATTTGGGAGCGGTGTGGACAGGAAAATCCAACCAGGTCCCGCCTGAGAAGCTGGACAGCGCCATAATCTTTGCCCCAGCTGGAGAGATAGTTCTTCATGCGTTAAAAGCTTTGGATAAAGGCGGCACATTGGCTTTAGCAGGAATCTATATGACTCCTATTCCGCAGATGGATTATACAGAACATCTCTATTACGAGAGAACTATTCGAAGTGTCACCGCCAGCACCAGAAAAGACGGAGACCAACTACTTCAGATTGCCGCAGAAATCCCCATCCAGACCAAAACCACCTCATTCCCACTGCAAGACGCAAACAAAGCCCTTCTGTTGCTAAAACAAGGAAAATTCAACGGCGCCGGAGTGCTAAAGATTCCTCAAACGTGAGAAACGCTGACAGCCTTATGCAACCACTGTAGCGGAAAGCTTTGCTTTCCAAAGCAATTTTACCATCATTTTGGTGGTGAAAGAGAAAGGGTGCCTGTTAATGGAAGACCATCAATAGTGAGCTTCCCGATCTATTTACGTTTATCGAGGTCGAAGCAACCTCAAGACCTCTTAGACATGATTTGAAAACAAAAAACTTTTTGAAAAAGAAAGTTCAGAAAGTCCAGATACTTCAGAAAGTTCAGAAACTCCAGAAATATCCGTCCACACACCCCTTTCCACCCCTTTCAATTTTCGCTTGACATCTGACTAAATATTGTTATAATAAACCTAAGAAGGCTATTTATTTCCGTTTTAATAAATCTAAGGAATAAACTTCTTATTAACGCAAATAGTTAAACTTCAGGAGAAATCGATCGAAACATCTTAATGATTCCCACCTTTTAGTGGGCGGCAAAAGAAAGTTGAAAATCCCGCCTATGGTGGGGGGAGGAAAGAAATGTTCAAAAAAATCATCGTTATAGGCATAGTTTTCATGTTTGTACTATCCTATTTTAACTACATCTGTCCAATCTCAGGGAAATGCCAAAAAATTGATTCAAAGAAGGTGAAACGGCTTCAGTGGATCGATCCTTTGGGCAGAGAGCCGATCAGCTTCAAACAATTCCAAGCCACCCGGCTTCCTACCGCTCCTCTAAAGGTTAAAACCCTTCGGAGAGTTTCAGCCAAACCTATTCGCATCCCCAAAACCAACGATTCTCTGGTGGCGGTTATCGTCAATTCCGATCTTTACAGTCGAATCCAGACCTCGTTGGATCAATATGTGGATGATCTTGTTCAAGATGGGTATACCGTCGAGGTTGATCTGTGGTCGGGTGGCAATTATCAGGACCTACGAGATTCTTTGAAATATAAGTGGATTCACTCTGATTTGGTGGGTGCGGTGCTGGTGGGGGATTTGCCTGTTCCCTGGTGTGAACTGTATGTCTGGGGAGCGGAGGAATTCCCCATTGACTACTACCTTATGGAATTGGACGGTACCTGGTCAGATTCTGACAATGATGGGCTCCTGGAGGGTCTTTCTGCAGGATCAGGAGACTTAGGACCGGAAATATGGGTGGGGAGATTGGCACCTTCAAGTCTGGTCTGGGGGAGCGAAGCTCAGCTCCTGGAAAACTATTTCACCAAAAATCATAATTATCGAATATGATTGGGATTATTTCTATGACTGCGATCTAAGCTATGCTTATGGCGATGTGACAGTCGTAAATGACTTCAACCAAACCATCACCACCAACTATAAACAGGAACTACTTGAGATATATGAATGGATTCAGCTGTGTGCGCATTCCTCCTGTTGGGCTCATACATTTTTGATTGATGGCGGTTATCCCGGAGGAGGAAGTGTATACAATTACGAAATCCATGCCTTACAGCCTCATGCTCTTTTCTACAATCTCTTTGCCTGTTCTAACACAAGATTCATGGAGACCAATAATCTGGGTAATTGGTATATCTTTGTTGATGATTATGGTTTATTGGCAATTGGAAGCACTAAGTCTGGGAGTATGCTCGACTTCTTCTCGTTTTATCATCCCTTAGGGCAAGGGAAAAGCATTGGTGACGCCTTCAAGGAATGGTTTGAGGTACAGGCTCAGTATGGGTTTGATGAGACGGAACAGGGATGGTTTTTTGGGAATAACGTTTTAGGTGATCCAACGCTCACCATCGATGTTCAAACCCAAGTAGTGCAAACAATCGATTCGACCCAAATACCAGACGAATGCGGAAGCTCTGCCTGGACACCTATACAGGTTACCACCAGCGAATTTTCCGATGGGAGTCCAGTCATGGCATCTGATTTCTCAGGCAATATCTGGGCCACCTATGAGACAGGAAGAAACGTGCGTTCCAATATCTACTCAAGCTCATACAGTGGCACATCTTGGTCTCCTGCCGAGGCAGTGGAAGTACGCTATTACTGGGATCTGCATCCAAGCATGGCTACGGATAGCTTGGGTAAAGCTTGGGTGGCTTATCAGAGTTTCAGAGAAGCCCTCGGTAACTACTGGAATTTTGATATTGCAGTTAGCTCCCGCACTACAGGTGGGTGGACATCCCCAGAAATAATAACTTCGGGAGCTGATTATGATATGGAACCAGCAGTGACTGTTGATAGGGAGGGCAAAATCTGGGTGGTGTGGAAGGCATGGAGAACGGTCAATCAAAATGTTAATTCCAACATATTTGCCAAATACTATGACGGCTACTGGTCATCCCCCATGACAGTAACCTTCGACCTACACCATGATTGCGATCCGGTGGTGGTAGCTGACACCTCCGGCAAAGTCTGGGTGGCATGGTCCACCAACAGAAATGGGAACTGGGACATTTATTCGATTTACCACGATAATGGAACCTGGTCTGAGCTAATTCCAATTACGACTGATCCGGATGATGATTTAGCCCCTACCATGAGCAGGGATGGGTCCGGCAATATCTGGATAGCCTGGCATAGCTGGAGGAATGGGGACGCAAATATATATGCGTGCTACAATGATGGAACCGGATGGTCGGCGGCAGTTCAGATCACCTCTGATCTGAATAATGACATCATGCCCAGCACAAGCGCAGATCCTTCAGGACAAGCGGCGCTGGCCTGGATGAGCAACAGATGCGGAAATTGGGACGTCTTCGCCAGCTTTTACGACGGGTCAAGCTGGTCTTCTCCTCAGCAGATCACCACCGATTTTGGCAATGATTATGAGCCTGCTTGTCTGTTTGATCAATCAGGAAATCCTTGCGTGATCTGGGCATCTGACAGAGATGGTGACTGGAACATCTACTTTGCCTCTTACGGGTTCTCTGCCCCCAATCTGATTTATCCAGAAAATCTCTCCTATAGCAATGACACTACCCCTCAATTTGAATGGTCAACTGTTTACAAGAACAATGAGGGCACTTTTTCATCTATCACTTATACCTTACAATATTCAAGAGATGACGCTTTCCTGACCGATGTTATAACCATTCCAGATATACCCGACAACTTTTATCAGCTTCCGGAAAGCCTTGCCTTAAGTGATACCAGCTATTTCTGGCGAGTGCAGGCGGTGAAAGAAAGCGAAGACTCAAGCGGATATCAAAATCCCTTTATGTTTACTGTGGATACTCAACCACCAGAGACGCCAGCTTTAGTTTCTCCAGCAGATGATACTCTCCTATGCGACAGCACGCCAACTTTTGAATGGTCATCGGTAACTTACTCATTGAAATCTGCGACTTTCCAAAATCAATTCATTTTCTCTGCTCCGGTGAGATTTACCTTACAACACTCTCCGGATAGCGAATTTACAACCCAGGTAACCACCGTCGACAGTTTGGTGAACAACTTTTACACCGTTCCCGACGGTGAAGCTTTAAATCTGGATACAAGCTATTATTGGAGAGTGAGGGCATTTGATTTGGCCGGGAACCTGAGCGATTTTCAGTATGACCCTTTTAGATTTTCCTTGTTCATCCTGGGTGACGCTAACGAGGATGGTAAAATCGATGTAAGTGACGTGATCTATTTAGTAAATTATCTTTTCATAAGTGGACCGGAACCTTCGCCTTTTCAGGCAGGCGATGCCAACTCCAATGAGGTTGTTGATATTGCCGATGTTATCTATCTTATCAACTATCTATTTATGAATGGCCCGCCGCCAGACTGTTAGCCACAAAAGATATTCAATTGTCAAAGACCCGGCCGAATCTCCAAATTCAGAGGTTCGGTTCATGGTGAGCTTGTCGAACCATCTCTAAAAGTGTATGATTTGTATTGGGTCTCGACAATGTAAGCCAAAATTCCCCTTGACAACTCGAAAACTTTTGTTATTATTCAGGTAGAAATCTGTTTTACACAAAAGACATTCGAGAAAAGATGCTACCTTTGTCCCTAACT
>Ga0111200_1097_pt1 | contig 10760 bp, 8 predicted proteins | sample DeeMarSWOR324_28_FD_80374 | JGI IMG/M metagenome (GOLD analysis project Ga0111200, IMG submission 80374) | candidate division Zixibacteria bacterium SM23_73
TATGAAGAGATATTCCGGGCATTTCAAAAGCAAAAAGTAAAATATGTGCTGGTAGGTGGAATCGCGGCTAATCTTCTTGGTGCGATGCGAAGCACTGCTGACTTAGATATACTTGTCGAGATGAGCGATGACAATCTAAAAAATGCCTTTTGGCGGGGCTGGGAGCCCCGCCTACGAGTAGGTATGTTGTAGGTTTTCTTAGGTCGGGCACCCTGCCCGACCTACCAGTCAAGGAAGAGTCTATGATTTTCGAATGGGAAACCGAAGAAGAATGGCTTTTAAGATTCATGAAGATACCACCTAAGAAAAAGCTGGAGTGGCTTCGCCAGATGAATGAGTTCATGGTAAAATGTTCGTCAAGGCGCAACAAGTTAATTCGATGGAGACTGAGGAAAATCCATTAATCTTATATGCTTACAACCGTTCCCTCTCCCCACTGGGGAGAGGGATAAAGGGTGAGGGGGAACAGTGAACGGTAATTCAAAACGCAAAATGAAAAATGCAAAATTGCAGATCAAAATTCAAAATTAGAATTTGGAAATTACTAACTTTGCTTCCATTCTTCATTTCCGGATGCGGTGTCTACTCCTTTTCCGGCTCAAGCGTTTCCGGAATAAAGACCATAGCGGTGCCACTTTTTGACAATCAGACCCAGGAATATGGAATACGGGAAAGCATTACCGAAACCGTTGCCGATAGGTTCGTTAAAGACAACACCCTTAAGGTGGTCAACGAGAAACAGGCAGATTCGATCCTGCGCGGGGTGATAACCAACTATAAAAGGGAAAGCCACACCTTCGATGAGCAAGAAAATATCAAGGAGTACATAGTCCGGATTTGGGTAAACGTGAGTTTTGAGGAAAAAAAGAGCAAAAAGACCATCTGGAAAGAGGAGGATATGCAGGGTTGGGGAATCTACTGTGTAAAAGATTGTATGGACGAAAGCGGAAACCCAAAGCCTGAAGAGACCGAGGATGATGGAAAAGAAAGAGCCATAGAGAAATTGGCTGAAGATATCGTGAACAGAACGGTCAAGGGATGGTAGTCTTTTCTTTTAGGTGAAAGGTGATAGGTTTAAGGTGAAAGGGTGTTCTCTCACCTCACCCCCTATGCGTATGCATTCATACGAATCTCAAGATGCATTCGTATCACATCAGTGGACACAAAACTTCGGTCTGAAATATGTTGACATTTTTGGGATGAGGCTGTAGATTTGTTTGTGCTCTGCAGGGATGTTATTATCCCTGCGAAAGAGATTTCCCGTGGATGATAATATCCACAGGGAGCAGAGGCATGGTGAGAGTTGAACTTAACAAATAAGGAATAAAGAGATGAGAAAAACAATCTTCCTTGGAATAATTGCTATTACTGCATTGCTCCTGGTCTGGTCTGAATCATTTGCCATCAATTCAAAAGTTGGCACCACCGCCTATTCATTTTTAAAGATCGATGTCAGTGCCAGGTCGACTGCAATGGGGGGAGCCTTCGTGGGACTCTCCGATGATGAATCCGCTCTCTATTTCAATCCAGCCGGATTGATCCAGATAGAACAAAAGAGCTTTTTTACCACCTACAATAATTACCTTGCCGACATCCAATCTGGCTTTTTGGGATACGTGCATCCTTATAGCGAAAATATACGATTGGGAGTTTCAATCTATTATTTTAATTATGGATCCTTGACCCAAACGGATAAGCAGGGAAAAGTTTTAGGGACTTTCGGAGCGTCAGATTTTGCTTTGGCTTTATCTTTCGTAAGAAGCATGAATTCGCAAATTAGCTTAGGAGCAACAGGCAAGTTCATCTATGAAAAAATCGAAAGTTTTTCCTCCGATGCCTTGGCCCTCGATTTGGGGATCATTCATATTTCCAAGGATACACGCACCAGATTCGGTCTGGTAGGTCAGAATCTGGGAGTTCAACTCAAGGGGTTCACCAAAAGCCATAAGGATGATCTGCCAACTGCGGTAAAAGTGGGAATGTCTCATCAGATGCGGGAACTTCCCTTGACCGTAGCTTTGGATGCCGCCAAACCTTTTGACAACGACATCTTTTTCAACCTGGGTGGTGAATTCACCGCCTTAAAACCCTTATACTTGAGAGTTGGATGGAGTTCATTTGGCAAGTTTTCCAAAACCGATTCTGACAAAGACAATCTGGCTGGATTTGCCGGAGGTTTTGGGGTAAGCTGGAAAGCCTACCGCTTCGATTACGCATATTCCTCTTATGCCGATTTAGGAGGGGTGCACAAAATCTCAATTTCAGGCGGAATTTGAAAAAATATCTTAACTCATTCGTTTTAAAATTCACCTTGGGCGAGTCTAAACCGATTCGCCTTTTAAGTTTTGAAGGTGGAAGGAAAGCGTGCGGTGGCGTCAGATCCTAACTTTGGACAATACAGATTATGAATAAACGAAGGAAAAAGTAAAAATCAAACCTTTTAATCCATAAGGAGGTGGAAAGATGAAAAAAAGGCTTTGGTTGGTGGTAATTTGTTTCTCCTTTCTGGTGGTCGGCTGTGGCACCAGCATTCCCTCTGGTCACAACGGAGTGAAGTATTACAAGTTTCGTAAAGGAACCCAGATGGGTAGAATTTACGGAGAGGGATTCCAATGGCACTTGCCCTGGAACTCTTTCTTCGTATACAAAACCCAGACGGACGAAAGAAGGGAGGATTTGCACGTTCTGTCAGCAGACGGAGCTTCCATTGAGCTGGAAGCCTCAATTTGGTTCCGGCCCATAGTCAATAAACTCGATAGCCTTCAGATTACTGTAGGTCCTAACTATTATGAGGTGGTGATTGGTCCTGCACTGAGAGGAGAGGCGCGGAGCATTGTGGGGAGGTATAAGCCGGATGAGCTTTACAGCACCAAAAGGGAGATAATAGCCTCTGAGATTTTAGGGGCTATTAAGAGTCTTTTAAAAGATAAACATATAGAGGTGCAAAACATCATAATCCGGAACGTGATCCTGCCCAAAAATGTCACGGATGCCATAAATGCGAAATTGGCCGCAGATCAGGAGCAACAGCAGATGCAATTTGTGCTGCTGAAAGAAACACAGGAAGCCGAGAGGAAAAGGATCGAGGCTCAGGGGATCGCGGATTTCCAGCGAATCATTACCCAGGGATTAAGTAAAAATCTTTTATTGTGGAAGGGGATAGAGGCAACCGAATCATTCCATAAGATCGGGGTAGGGCAATTGCCCTGTCCCATCGGTGCTGGAGATTATACCATCTACAAAGCTCAGGCAAAATTATGTAATCACGTAGGTGTTCTTTTCAAATTTCTTTTTGCTGTTGGAAGATTAGTTTTTGATAAATTATGTCCGTTTATTACCGATTAGATAATTGAGCAGGGCGGGAAACTATCTTTGAGGATCGTAATCCTTTGGAGAAAAGTATTTTTCTGTGACTTTCTTAAGGTAAGTCCAATATTCTCGAAAGGGATTGCAATACGCGAATCAAACCACGAATTCTGTGTCACAAGGGAGGTAAGGATTTTTGCAAATCTTCGATTTAGCCATAGCTTGGTGTTGGAAATACGACGCGGACTTCATCTTTCAAATAGATAGAGAATGTGGAAAAAGGGGAGTCTTTTCTTATTTGATTCATCCCCACAATTTGTTTGAGATTATGCACAAAATCGAGTCCGGGGGGTTGGAATTTAAAGTCTTCTTCGATCGTGCCTCGGACCAGGAGGAGGATTTTGATGGACTGGTAGACTTGATGAAGTCCTGTCGGGTGAGGATGATCAACGATAGCGAGAGAACATTACGGGCATGCGACAAGGCCAGCATGCATTTAGAATTTTTGTCTCGTGGGATAAATGTCCCCTATACCATAATTCTTCCACCTTATGATGAGATTCCCAATCTGGATTCGATCCCCTTGGATAAAGTGGGAAGGCCCTTTGTGATCAAGCCAGCCTGTGGAGGCTGCGGAGATGGGGTAGTATTGGATGCCCAAAGTATCGAGGATATCCAAAACGCACGCACAGAATTTTCGGACGATAAATACCTTGTGCAGGAGAAGATCGTGCCAGCCCAGATGGACCGGCGGAGAGCGTGGTTCAGGGTCTTTTATGTATGCGGGGAGATCCTTCCCTGCTGGTGGGATGATCAAACCAAGATTGCGGACGTTTTGAGTCCTTCTCAAATAGATGAAAAGATTTACCAAAAAATTGAACGTATCACTCGAAAAATAGCCTCCATTTGCAAGTTGGATATTTTTTCCACAGAGATTGCCTTAAATCCTTCTGGAAAGCTTCTGGTCATAGATCATGTCAACGACCAAGTCGATTTGCGAAAAAAATCTCTTCATTTCGATGGTATCCCGGACGAAGTGGTGGATAGAATAGTCGCAAGCTTGGTCGATTGCGTCCGCAGATACGTATCTCGAACCTCCACCAGAACCAGAAAGGCATTGGCAAGATGCAAAAAGATTTAATGGCAGGGATCTCCGGGGTGAGGGGAGTGGTGGGAAAAAGCTTAACCCCCGAGATTCTAGCAAAATATTCTGCCGCTTTCGGCAACTTTTGTAAATCTGGGGGCCAAGAGGCTTTCCCAAAAGTAGTTTTAGGAAGAGATTCCAGAATTTCCGGAGAGATGTGCAGGCTTGCGGTCCTCTCCGGACTTTTAGCCACTGGATGCGAGGTGGTTGACATAGGAGTGTGTCCCACCCCCACTGTCCAGATAGCAGTGGAGCAACTTAAGGCAAAAGGCGGGATAGTCATCACTGCCAGCCATAACCCCATCGGCTGGAACGCCCTTAAATTCATAGGCTCAGATGGAACGTTTCTTGTCCAAAGGGAGGCTCAAAAGCTTTTTGATTTGGTTAAAACTGATAAAATCACTTACCAATCCTGGAGCCGATTGGGAAAAGTTAAATCCGATCATAGCTGGATACAAAAACATATTCAAAAGATCCTCAAATTAAGATACATTGATGTTAAGAAGATAAAAAGAAAAAAATTGAAGGTGGTTTTGGATTGCTGTAATGGGGCGGGAGGAACAATCTCCCCTAATTTGTTGAAAGCCCTGGGATGCCAGGTGGTTGAGCTTTTCTGCAGTCCCGATGGGAATTTTGCTCACGATCCAGAGCCTCGCCCGGAAAACTTAATTTCGCTTTGCCGTGCGGTGAAGAAAAACAAAGCGGATATCGGTTTTGCCAACGATCCGGATGTGGATAGATTAGCTATGGTTTCGGACCGGGGTATTCCTTTAGGTGAAGAGGCAACTTTAGCTTTGACAACAAAATTCATCCTGAAGAAGAAACCAAAATCCAAGGTGGTGACCAATGTTTCCACCTCGCGCATGATAGACGATATTGCCAAAGAGGTTGGTTCAAAAGTATATCGAACCAAAGTCGGTGAGGCACACGTGGTTAGGCGTTTAAAAGCGGCAAAGGGAATAATCGGAGGAGAAGGTAACGGTGGAGTGATCTTGCCAGAACTACATTATGGACGTGACGCCTTGGTGGGGATGGCGTTGATTTTAGAGTATTTAGCTGAGTCGGAAAAAAACATCACCGATCTGGCTTCGAATCTACCCCGATATTTTATAATTAAAAAGAAAGGGAGGTTGACCAAAGATTTTGAAGGTGATTTAGACAAGTTAAGAAGAAAATATGCGAAGGAGAAAATAAATTCAGTCGATGGTCTCAGAGTCGATTTCGAAGACTCCTGGATTCATATAAGAAAATCCAACACCGAACCAATCTTCAGAATTATTGCTGAAGCTAAAACTAAGAAGAAGGCAAAAGAGTTAGTTTCAGAATCTTTGGAAATTTTGGGCTCGAATTAAGTTTCAGATTCAGAAATAAACGAGAGATAAACCCCAGCCACACTATTGTCATGCTGAGCGAAGCCTCGCCTAAGGCGGGATTTTCAACTGGTTTTTAGATTCTTCTCCCGCCAGAGGGGGATCAGAATGAGAGAGGGAATACATCAGTCCACACGTATTACTGGCTGAAGCTAGATCTAAGCATGTAGTTTTAAGGCCGATTTCAGAAGGTTTAAAGGTTTTGGAGCTGAACTGAAATTTCTGACAAAATTATCTTCACTTTCTTTAAAAAAATTAGTATCTTTATTAAAAGTGACTATAGAAGTTTGTCTTGAGTGGGTGATCAAGCAATTGTTCATATATCCAAAAAACAAAGCGGTCCTCGGCGGTCGTAGGGAGAAAAGATGTGTGGAATAATTGGCTATGTAGGTAGACAGAAAGCTGTTCCCATATTGCTGGAAGGTCTAAAAAGGCTGGAGTACAGGGGCTATGATTCAGCTGGAATAGCAATTCTGGAGAATGAGGGTCTAATCCACGAGAAATGTGCAGGGAAGATAAATAACCTCGAGAATTTAATCAGGGATCGTGAATTTGAAAGCTCGGTGGGAATTGCTCACACCCGATGGGCAACTCATGGAGAGCCTACCGATTTGAATGCCCATCCCCATTTGGATTGCAAGGGAAACATAGCGGTGGTTCACAACGGGATCATAGAAAACTATCGCAGTTTGAAGGAGGTTTTGGTCCGAAAGGGACACCACCTCACCTCTGACACCGACACAGAAATTTTGGCACATTTGATTGAGGAATATTATGAGGGGAATCTCTTGGAGGCGGTTCAATCGGCGCTCTCGCAGGTGGAAGGGACTTATGGCATCGCCGTGGTGTGCAAGGATAATCCCCACCAGATAGTGGCGGCTCGGCATGGCAGCCCTTTAGTTATAGGAAGCGGGAAGGGAGAGAATTTTGTGGCTTCGGATGTTGCGGCTATTTTGAGGCATACCAATCGGGTGGTCTATTTGGAGGATAGGGAGGTAGCTTTGGTCGATCCGGATGGATTCTCCATCTCCACCATAGATAGGACCGAGGTCACCCCCCATGTGCAGGAGATCTCCTGGACTTTAGATCAGATTGAAAAGGAGGGATTCCCTCATTTCATGCTGAAGGAGATATTCGAACAGCCCACCACCTTAAGGAATGCCATCCGAGGAAGGCTGAATTATGAAGAGGGAACTGCCCGTTTAAATGGGCTTAATCTGCAGTATGAGGAACTGCACTTAATTGACCGCATCATCATCACCGCCTGCGGAACTGCCTGGCATGCGGCTTTGATGGGTGAATATATGATTGAGGATGCCGCCTCTGTTCCGGTGGAGGTTGAATATGCCTCTGAATTCAGATATCGAAGTCCCATAATCAACGAGGGTACCATAGTCTTAGTTATAAGCCAATCTGGAGAGACCACCGATACCCAAGCCGCCTTAAGAGAAGCCAAGAGAAAAGGTGCCACCGTTTTGGGCATTTGTAATGTGGTGGGAAGCACCATCGCCCGAGAGACGGATGGGGGAGTTTATATCCATGCCGGTCCCGAGATCGGGGTGGCCTCCACCAAGGCTTTTACTTCTCAGATGACGGTCTTGGCTTTGATCTCATTGCTCTTAGGTCGAATGAGAACCATGTCCTTGGAAAGGGGAAGAAAGATAATTGATGCCCTCTTGAAGTTGCCCGCCCAGATAGAAAAAATTCTTAAAAATGACTCTTATGTGAAAGACATTGCTGAACAATATTACCAGAAGAACAATTTTTTGTATCTGGGAAGAGGCTTCAATTTTCCCATAGCTTTGGAAGGAGCTTTAAAGCTGAAGGAGATCTCCTATATTCATGCTGAAGGTTATCCGGCTGCGGAGATGAAGCATGGTCCCATCGCTTTGATCGATGAAAATATGCCGGTGGTGGTGATCGCACTCAAGGACAAGGTGCATGATAAGGTTCTTTCCAACATTGCGGAGATAAAGGCGCGCAAGGGCAAAGTGATCGCCGTTGCCACCGAAGGAGATGATGAGATAAAAGATAAGGTCGACCACGTTATTTATATCCCCCAGACCTTAGAAATGCTGACCCCCATTCTCTCCACCATTCCCCTGCAACTTGTGGCCTACCACATGGCGGTTTTGCGCGGCTGCAACGTGGATCAACCTCGAAATCTGGCGAAAAGCGTAACGGTGGAATAAAATTTAAACATGTGATGTTTGAAAAAATGAAAAAGGTATGGAAATAATATATACTGATCATACAAGAATAAGAATGAATCAGAGGGATATCACGGAAGCCGACATAAAGATGACACTCGGCAGTCCAGACCAGATTTTTCCAAGTTTCGGCGGAAGGAAGTGTGCACGAAAAATGATAAAAGGCGAAACGTTAGAAGTCGTTTTTGTAAAAGAAAATGATCAAACAATAGTGATTACTACCTATTGGTTAGAAGGAGATTAAATTATGAAAATCAGCTATGATCCTAAGGCGGATGCTCTTTACATTCAATTTCAAGAAGGAAAGGTTGGAAAAACAAAAAAAGTAGAGGAGGGCATCCTGATTGATCTGGACAATTCAGGAAAAATTTTTGGCATCGAGATCATCGGCTTATCAGAGAGAATGTCCATCAAAGACTTAGGACACATAAGCTTTGATTTGCCATTAGCGAAGGTGGGATGAACATTTTACAGTGATGCGCCGCTGCAAAGTGGACCAGCCCAGAAACCTAGCAAAAACCACAACCGTGGAGTGAAATCCGCAAGACAAAGCCATAAAATTCAGACACGTTTATTGGCAAATGCTACCTCAAAATGTTATCTGAATAAATATTCAACATAATTATTCAAAAGAGGTCCTCAAATGTTACCTAATAGAAGACTTGTTGTTTCCTTTTTTGTTATTGTTTTATTCAATCTTATCCTTTTATCGCCAAGGTTATATCTAAACCAGATACGTTACATGGAGACGTTCGCATCGATGATTATTTTTGGTTAAGGGAAAAGTCCAATCCGGAAGTGATCAAATATCTGGAAGCTGAGAACGAATACACGGAAGCTGTGATGAAGCAAACAGAAGAATTTCAAAAGCTTTTGTACGAAGAGCTTGTCGGAAGAATCAAAGAGACGGATCTTTCAGTCCCAGAAAAAATAGATGATTATTACTATTATTCACGCACAGAAGAGGGAGAACAGTATCCTATTTACTGCAGAAAAAAGGAAAGTCTGAATGCGGAAGAAGAGATACTTTTGGATCAGAATGCACTCGCGGAAGGATATGATTATTTCGATATTGGTGCTTTTCAGATAAGTAGGGATCATCAACTTCTGGCTTACTCTGTTGATACAACCGGTTCAGAGACCTTCACGCTTTACGTTAAAGATTTAAATGCCGGTGGACTGCTCAAGGATGAAATTAAGAATATATATTATTATGTGGAATGGGGAAACGATAATAAAACAATCTTTTATACCACTTTGGATGAGGCAAAGCGTCCTTACAAGCTATATCGACATATCTTAGGCACCGCCCAAGAAGAGGATGAGATGGTCTATCAGGAATCGGATGAGGCGTTTTACCTATCTATCTCCAAAACCAGAGATAAAGAATACCTGATCATAACCTTGGGGAGCATGACTACCACGGAAGTTCGGTACCTAAAAGCTGATCTCCCCAAAGATAACTTCCAGGTGATACACCCTCGTCAACACGAAATGGAGTATTATGTGGCCCACCATAGCGACAAATTTTACATAATGACGAATGATGAGGCAAAGAATTTTAAATTGATGGAGGTTTCTGTAACTGATCCCTCTAAAAAGAATTGGAAGGAAGTAATACCGCATAGCGATTCGGTGAAAATCGATGGAATGGATGTTTTTAGAAATCACCTGGTCGTTTACGAACGGGAGAAAGGGCTTAAAAAGATTCGCATCACCAATTTGATGGATAGCCAAGTTCATTATGTCGATTTCCCTGAACCGGTTTATACATACTGGAGAAGTCGGAATCCCGATTTTAACACCAACATGCTTCGCTTTAATTACACATCGTTGGTTACGCCGAGATCTGTTTTTGATTACAATATGGATACCAAAACCCGTGAGTTGAAAAAGCAATATGAGGTTCTTGGCGGGTATGATCCCTCTCTTTACCAATCAGAGAGAATTTTTGCCAAAGCCTCGGACGGTACCATGGTTCCCCTATCATTAGTTTACAGAAAAGGCATGGTTAAAGACGGCAACAATCCCCTGCTATTGCATGGCTACGGCTCTTATGGGATAAGTCAAGAGCCCACGTTTTCCTCAAATCGGCTGAGCCTTCTGGATCGGGGTTTTGTTTATGCCATGGCTCACGTGCGTGGCGGCGGCGAAATGGGCAGATACTGGTATGAGGATGGAAAACTTCTAAAGAAAAAAAATACCTTCACCGATTTTATTGCCTGCGCCGAACACTTGATTGCTGAAAAATATACCTCCAGCAACAAGTTGGTCATATACGGCGGCAGCGCAGGCGGGCTACTTATGGGAGCTGTAACCAACATGCGACCGGATTTATTCAAAGCCGTTATCGCGGATGTGCCTTTTGTGGATGCTCTCAATACCATGCTCGATCCCTCCATACCGTTGACTGTTATAGAGTATGAAGAGTGGGGCAATCCTAACGAAGAAGAATATTACGATTACATGAAATCCTATTCTCCATACGATAATGTTGAGGCCAAAGATTATCCCAACATGCTGATTACTGCTGGCCTGAATGATCCACGGGTGCAGTATTGGGAACCGGCCAAATGGACCGCCAAATTAAGAGCCCTGAAAACCGATAAAAACATACTGCTGCTCAAGACAAAAATGGGCGAGGGACATATGGGCGCTTCTGGCCGGTATGACTATCTAAAGGACATTGCTTTTGAGTATGCTTTTATTTTTGATTTGTTTGGGATAGAA
>Ga0111200_1052_pt1 | contig 10300 bp, 5 predicted proteins | sample DeeMarSWOR324_28_FD_80374 | JGI IMG/M metagenome (GOLD analysis project Ga0111200, IMG submission 80374) | candidate division Zixibacteria bacterium SM23_73
CTAAAGGTTATACCAGCGAAGGGGATTACGACAAAGCTATCGTTTGCTATACCAACCTGCTGGGACTTGTTGATCAGGATTTAGAGTCTTTTTATAATCGGGGACTTTGCTATCTCAGGCTGGGGCGATATCCCAAAAGCATCTCCGACCTTGAAAAAACAATCGAATTAGACAAGAAGTTTTTCTTAGGTTACCTACATTTGGGAGAGGCATACTATAAGTCGGGAAATTATGAAGCTTCCCTTAAGAATTATAAGAAGGCAAAAAAACTCAATTCCCACAGCCAGCAGGTTTACGTAGGCTTGGCTAAGGCTTATTTTGCCAAAGGGGAAAAATCGTCTGCCAAAAAAAGTTATAAAAAATTCAAAGAGCTTTCCACCTATATAGATCGAGAGCGGATGAAACAAGATCCCGAATGGAGAGAAGTATTGGAAGGAATAGGAGAAAGATCTGAGCCGGAATTTTAGAATCCTCCTAAAAAAATCTAATTTTACCCTGGAGTAGTAATCTCTGAAAAAGTGGGATTTAGGAAAATTTCTTTAGAGTGCCAAGCTTTAGTTTGACCATTGACTTATTGGTGGACAAAAGAATTTTTGCTTCACCTGAAGTTAAACCGTCTTTCAAGGGGGAGACTTCGGTTAATCCTCTTCAACTACTTCCTAAAAGGTTTTGAATTCAATTTTCCATATCACACCTTTTTCTTTGAAAGCTTGGCTCTAAGCGTTTCAAGCATCTGTTTGACCCGATCGAGACTGAATGGTTTAGACAATATCATATCCACTTTATTCTCCTGCAGATCTTCAGCACTAAGCTGAGCTCCCCATCCGGTGATGATCACTATGGGTATTTCCGGTTTTCTTTGTTTTATCTGTTTGCTCAGCTCCCAACCCGACATCCCCGGCATTCCCAGATCGGTAATCACTATGTCAAAATCTTGCTGGGAGAAGAGCTTCAAAGCTTCCTTACCATCTTTTGCCAGAACGGGTTTGTATCCTTCAAAATTAAAGAAATCCTCAAGCATCTCTCTGATGTTATCGTTATCGTCAACCACCAATATGCGAAGCATCTTGACGATTTTGAATTTGCTTTCCGAAGATGGGGAAGTTTCTTTTTCATTTTCTCCAGAAGGGATCAAAGCTCCGGAGGAGAAAACCTCATTTGGCTTTTTGGCAAGATCTTCGGTTTCCATCTTAGGTCCCTGCCCCTCTTTCAAGCAGACGCTTACCCGTCTGGGGGCACCCGTATGGGTTAGCAAATCCAGGATTTCTGTTTTTGATTCTATTTCGTCTTGGCGTTTTCTGTTGTTACTCATGTTTGACAACTTATCTTTTTAAAATTTGTTGCCTTAAGCAGATGGAACTTTGGTCTTTTCAACCTCAAGGTGCAGACTTCGCAGGTTTTCTTTATCCACGCTTTCCATTTTGTTCTGTTTCCCCTTGCATTTGGGCAATTTTATGATGAAAGTGCTTCCTCTTCCCGGGGAACTTCTTATCTTGATTTCTCCGTCATGTCGAGAGATTATGCTATAAACCACGCTCATCCCCAAACCAGTTCCCTTAGTTCCCTTGGTGGTAAAAAAAGGTTCGACTATTTTGTTTTTGACATCCTCGCTCATCCCTATCCCGGTATCACTCACCTTCAGGTATACGAATCTCTGATCCTCTTCCGTCTTTAGGCTAAGAGTGCCACCTTCTGGCATGGCATCCACTGCGTTGATGATTAAGTTAGTCATAACCTCTCTGAGTTCGGTGGCATTTCCTAAAACTTTCTTGATATCTTTCAAATCTTTTTTCACATCTATACGAATTCCGGAAAGGATGGCCCAATCTTGCCAGCAGGCTTTGGTCATTTCTATGGAATCTTCCACTATCTGGCTTAAATCCACAGGTGAAAGGGCAGTATCTTTTTTGCCTTTGGTGCACTTCTGTATTCTGGACAAAATCTTGGTTCCATCGGTAGCTGACTCCTCAATCAATTTCAAGCCCCTTAGCAGGTCTTCCGGTTTTTCCAATCCCTGCTTTTCCAGTTTTTTCAGGATTAATTGAGCTCGGCCCAAAATGGAGGTTAAGATGTTGTTAAAATCATGCACCACCCCACCTGCCATCTCCCCCAAAGCTCTGAGGTTTGAATCAGTCGATCCTGAGCTCTCTTCAAGTTTTCATAGGCGCTTTCCAAATCGGAAAATAAGCGTGCATTCTTAATGGCTACTGATAGATGACCACCTATGGAGTTTAACAATTCTATGTGTTCGGTTTCAAACTCATTAGATTTTTTGCTCTCCAAGCTGAGCACTGCGATGACTTCCCGTTCATTCAAAATTGGAATTGAAAGATAGGATCTTATTCCGTCAGAAAAGATCAAACGATCCATGGGTCTTTTGCCGCCTTCTAAAGTTAGCTTAGGGATATAGTAAGGTTTTTTAGTTTTAACCACCTCATACATGCTGGTCTCATCAACTGGGATTGGCTTTCCTCTGCTGGCGATAGTCTGATTATGAGAGTGGACCAACTCCAATTTGAAACAGTGTTGTTGCGGATGCCAAAAAGCTAAGCTCAATCTGTCATAATCCATCACTTTTTTTAGTTCTTCAGATACTATTTTGAATATGCTTTCTAAGTCCAAAGTGGAACTGATGGCTCGTGTTCATAGCGGTTGCCAAAAAATCTGCCAAAGTCTCCAAAACTGCCACATCTCGATCATCGAAGGCTCCGGTCCTGAAACTTTCCACATCCAGAACTCCCAGCACTTTTTGTCCGCTCTTGAGGGGCACGCAAAGCGCGGATTTTGTCTTTTTAATGGCGGGAACATATCTGGGCTCTCTTTCCACATCATTGGACAGAAATGCTTTCTTGGACTCTGCCGACCATCCGACCATCCCCACCCCCACCTTCAATCTGAAGCCTTGCGAGATCGAATCATCGTCTTCTCCAAAACAGGTTTTTAAAACCAGGTTCCCTGAGGGCTCATCCATTAAAAACAAAGAGACATGATTGTATTTAAAATTGATCTGAATGCTCTCGATCACTCTTTCCAAAAGTTTGTCCAAATCTAAGGTGGAGACCACTCTTCGTCCCACATCATTGATCAATGCCAACTGCAGAGACCTTTTCTTTTCCTCCTGAAACAGACGAGAGTTTTCAATGGCTATGGCAATCTGCGAAGCTAACTGGGACAAGATGCGGACGTCTTTTTGAGTGAAAGCGAAAAGCTGATCCGATTCCGCAACCAAAACCCCAATCACCCGATCTTTCAACTTTAGAGGAACCGCCACCTCCGACTTACACTCTTCTATTCCCCTTATATATCTTGGATCTTTGGACACGTCTCCTACAACCAAAGGTTGACCAGTATGGGCCACCCATCCAGCGATTCCTTCCTCTCCTATTTTTAGGCTTAAATTCCCGACCAAATCCTCAGGGAAACCTCGGCTGGCCTTAAAATAAAGCTGGTTGGTCTTCTCATCCACGAGCGTGATGGCACAATTAAGATAACCAAAGGAGCTCACGATAACCCTTAATATTTCATCCAACAACAGGTCCAGATCCAAAATGGTGGAAAGGCTTTGCCCCACATTGTAGATGGTATAGATTTCGTTCACCCTTTGTTTGACATATTCATATAGCTGAGCATTTTCAATGGCAATGGCGGTTTGAGAGGTGACGGACTTGTACAAATTCAATTTTTCTAAATCCAGCTTGTGACGGACGGAGATGCCTAACCCAACAATTCCCAAAATTCTTTCCCCCACGCAAAGAGGCATTAACACCACCTCTTCCACCCTATCCGCAAAGGAAAGCTCTCTTTCGATATCTGAGATTTCGTCCCCCCTCATTATTTTTGCCATCTTGCCCGTTTTAATCACATCTCTATGGTGGGGCACAAGCTCTAGGCTAAATTTTCTTTTCTTCTCATTAAAATCAACCTTATTTTGAGTCGAATAGGTGACCTCCACCCCCAAGTCTTTTCGACTCTCATCCAAAAGGGCTATATAACATAGCTCTGCCTCTGCAATCTCAGCCATCCTCTGACTCAGAACTTCCAAAACCTGACCTAAATTCAGACTGGAAGATACCGCATAGGAAATGTCTAAAAGCAAGGAGAGATCTTTGGCTTTTTTAGCCCAGCTGGTGAGCAGGTTGATATTATCAATCGCCATCCCTACCTGCCCAAAGATGGCCGCCAGAAATTCGTTTTCCTCCAGGCTTAGATCCTTCAAGCTAAAACTGCCCAATGCGACCACTCCGAAGACCTCGCCTTTAGTCATAAGGGGAACGGCTAATATGGACTTCGCTTTTTTGTCTTTTAACTTGTTGTTCCAGGTTCGGTCATCTTTTTCCACATCGGGAACGAAAACGATTTGCTCTTGTTTTGCTGCTTGGCCAAAGATTCCTTCACCCAACTTGATCTGGTCAAGTTCAGAGATTTTATCCACCTCTATCCCCCTCCAAGTTTTCACTCTTAAACTCTCTTTTTCCTCATCCAAAAGATACATTATCCCCCAATCAAAACCGCTTACCTCTAAGGTGGTTTCCAACACATCACCAAACATTTGGTCTATCTCTCGAGGCTGATTCACCATAGTGGCGATCACATTTGAAGCTGAAAGCTTTCGATCCAAGCTTTTGATCTTCTTTTCCCTCTCCTTTAAACTCTGGGCTAAAAGATCCAAGGCTCGACCTAATCGGTCAATATCATTTTGACCCTGAATGGGTGTAGTTTCAATTCCGCCTCTTTGGGAGCAAATCGTCTCCGCCTTTTTGACAAGCCGATAAAACGGAGAGAGGATCTTCCTGGCCAAAAAGAGCACGATAGTCATGGCTAAAACCAGACAAATTCCCCCAACAAATAGCTCTATTTTGCTGGTATACTCAGATGCAAAAAAGTGTGACAGAAATTTATAGAAAAAAAATATAGCAGTGCTAAGCAAAACGGTTAATAGAAGAATTATCTGGGTAAGGGAAAGCTTTTTAGGAGAAATTTCGAATGATCCCATGTTATTTTGATTTTTCTTTGATGTTTTGAAAGAAGTAAAGCCCTGAATTCACCTTGATTCTTCAGTACACATTGAAATTTCGAAAAATAGCGTGACTTTTAACCTTAAGATAAAACTATAACAAACGAATTAAATACATTGACATAATCACCCTCCCCCTCACCCCCTCCCACTTGTAGTGAGCTTGCCGAACCTATCAGGGGAGGGAGAAATTCATGAAATCCCCTCTCCCCTTGGGGGAGAAGGTTACGGAGACCCGTCCAGGAGGGTGAGGGGTATGTGAACTTATTGAAGATGCATACGCATTTCTTGCTTTCGTATTAATAAACAAAACTGCCTTTAGCTTGAACCTTTAGAGGACTTTTCATGTCCACAAACTAGGCTATAACCGGATTTCTTGGAGCCTTGTTGAAACTCTGATTTTGCTTTGATTGAACCGAATCCGAAAATTTTTCTATGACCTTCTGGATTCTATCTGCTCCCTTCTCGATATTCCGAATATATTTGAAGTTCTCCGGACTTAAGTTGGGTTCCTTCAACCTTAAAAGCTCTGCTGAGCCAAGAATGGACGTTAAGGGATTGCTCACCTCATAGCTTAAGTCCCAGAGGGATGGGGAAAGATCGGTCCAAGGCTCCACTTTATCTCTCTTTTCTTCAAATTCCTTGAGCCTTTTTCTCATCCGTTCATTTGAGTGCAAGAGAAGTCCCTTTTTCAAAGCCAAAGAGACCTGGTTAGCCATGTGCTTGATAAAAGCTGTCTCCTCTTCGATAAGGGGCTGTCTTTCCCAGTTTCGCATTTCCCCTAAGGAGATGACCCCTACCGCCTCTCCGTTTATGATCAAAGGGACCAAGAATGCGGATCTGATCCTCTCATCCAGGATGAGTTTTGCCTCCTTCTCTGGCATCAAGCTCTCCGGGTCATCCTGGTTGACCAGCATAGCTCTTTTGGCTTTTAAGGTCAAGCGATGCCAGGGCAGATCCTTCAAGGGGAATTTTTCGGCTTTTCTTAAATTCATCCCTTCTTTCCTGATCTGATGTAGCGCATGAGTGCTCAGATAATTTCTATCTTTATTTAAAAGCGTAATTCTGGCAAAGCTTTTTGGCAACTTTTCGGTTAAGTCTGAAGCGACCTCATGCAAGAAAGCTTTTATATCCTCATCAGAAATCAGCTTCTGAGCATAATCAGAAAGGAGTTGGGACAGGTGTTCTTCCTTCTTCAGCTTCTCCCAAAGATTCCTTTCCTGGATAAGAAGGGAGAGCTGTTGGCTGAATGGTTTAAGCCATTTTGCATCATTGGGCGAATAAAAGCCTGCCCTTTGATGTCCTAAGCTTAAAGCGCCACAGACTGATCTTTCAGACCACAAAGGGAGGATGAGCCTGGATCTTACTCCACATGCTTTGACCAATCCGTCATCCATAAAGTTTTTATCCCTTCCCCAGGAGGGGGAAGACCGAATATCTTCCTCCATCCATATCTCCCCTGATTTTATGACCCTGCCCACCGCGGTGTCAGCGGTGGGAATACTTGTCCATTTGTCCAGAAGCATCCCGCCTGAGGTTCCCTTGGAGATGCGCTTCATATTTTGACCTGATCTGTCCGCAATGGCTAAAGAGACATAATCAAAATCAATTATCTTTTTTAGTTCCGCAAAAATCCGAGGAAATGTTTCCTCTAAGGAGAGGTCCTCTTGAGTCGCCTTAGAAGTATTCTCTACACAAGAAATGTAGTCCCTCCTCTTTTTATTTCTCTCTGAGATCAGGATCTGTTTTGCCGCCAGCCCCAAAGTTTCACCCAGGCTGGTCAAGAACTGAATCTCCTGATACGCGAAACGATTCGGACTGGAATCATAAATTCCTAAAAGCCCCAGGATCTTTCCACAAAACTTGATGGGGATACAAGCGAAAGAGCAGATTTTGTCTTCCGGGGAGAAGAGGGTGCCGTATTCGGGCAAGCTCATAATATCAGAGGTGGTGGTAACCTCTTTAGACTTTATGGTCTCTTGATAAAGTGTATTAGTGGAATAAAGATTATAAAGGTTAGAAATGTTTTTAGCCGGTATCCCCCAGTGAGTGACCAAAATCATCTCGGGGGAACGAAAAGTCGGCTTGAAGATGACTCCCATTTTGTATCCCATCACGTTCATCACACCGGAGAAAGAGTGTTTCAATATTTCATCCATGTTTTTATGATGATTAAGCATGGATAGCACCGCTTTTATACAAGTCAGTTGCCTGAGTCGCAGGGTGGCAGCTCTTCTGGTGTTCAAAAACGCAGACGACCATTTTAAGAAACCAAATAGAACCATACCAGCTCCAGCTACGTAGCCGAAGATCTCGGCCCAAGATATGAAGGGATACCATTGGGTCATAGACAGATTAAGATTCATATAAAAATAGTGGACAAATTTTGTGCCTCCAGCCACAAAGAGAATGAGACCACCCAATACCAAGATCCTCCAGCTTTGGGGAGAATGCTCGAAATATTTATGTTTGAATTTTACAATCAAAAGCGAAAAAACAAAAAAGATCAAAGGAGGCATCACTTCTATTATGATTTTATACATCTTTTCGTCCTCCTGAAGAAAGGTTTGAAGTTATGATTCGACTGCGCTCACCATAAAGGGATGGATAAAAAAAGTTTTTATGAGAGATAAAATTATCGGTTCTATCGAATAACTTCGAGAGCGTCATCATTATGAGATCGTCAATTAGAAGGCAAAAGAAATACAATCCCAGATGGGTTTCCATTTCTCAAAAAACGAGATGGAAAGAACTATCGGCCGATGGTTTCCTATGAAATCGCTACATCTTTATTATCGACAGGAAACCATAAATTTTTAGCGCACCACAAAGGGTTGGTTTAGATATGGCAGCTTTGGAGTAGGAAGGAGAAAAAACTCAGCGTGATATCTTTTTTCCCGACAGGACCTTAAGCTACGTCCATGCATACGAGTACCCTCACCCGGACGGGCGCTCGTCTGGACACATCTGATTCTATGAATCCAGGCTTCGGACAGTTCACCACAGGTCGTATCTTTTAATTCTTTCCCTCAACGTATTTCTGGAGATTCCCAGGATTTGTGAGGTTTTAACCTGGTTGTGATTGCAGTATTTCAAGGTGAGAGAAATCAAGGACTTCTCTAAACCGGAGATGAGATGGTCATAGATGTTGCCTTTAGAATTTACTCTGATTTCGTCATATATAGGAAGCAAAAGCTGGTCAAACATTTGGTCATAATCTTTTTTTCCCGCTGTGGATCCTTCACATATCTTTTCGCAATCGATTTTTGCCTTTTCCCGACTTTCTGAGGGACTAAAGAGTTTAGTAACTCCTTTTAACTCTCTTTTCTCCCCTCCTATGGTTGTTGTGGTGCGAACTATCCGGTTCATATCTGGGGACAAAGCTTCCTTCACCATAAACGAGAGCCTTTCTGGCCGAATGGGTCTCTTTACAAATCCTAAAACTTTTTCTTTGATTATATCGATATTACCCACATTTGACGAAGTATCAGTGATGGCTATAATCGGAAGATCTGAGTTCGTCTCTTTCAATTCTTTCATGATCTCAATTCCCCGATGGTCGGGCAAATTTAAATCCAAGATGATCAAGTCAGGCTTCAAGTTTATCAGGGACGTAGTTGTAGTCTTGGGATCATAAGAGGAAAGAAGCCTATATTCTTGCGGATCGAAATACTTGCGAAGATCCTCGCACACCTTAGGCTCTTTGCCCACCACTAAAATCTTTCTCATGATTTTATTACGCCCCCTCTTTCAGATGACGGAGCCCCCCAGCGGGAGCGTCCGCCCGTCTGGGAAAGCGGCATTTTCTTTAAAATCTATATCGGCAGAAAATAAGCTATCTAAACCTGAAAGCCCTATCTAACTCATATTTTTTTCATTGGGGGTTCCTATGAATGCATACAAAATTTTTGTGCTTCTTTTCCTCACCTCTCCCTCTCCACGAGTAGAAAGGGGAAACAAAGTTTTCTGGAGTGTCAGGCCCCGCCAAATCGGGATCTACGACTTTAGCTTGACCTGGAATCTCTTGTCCGCAGGTATGAACCGCATGGTTCATACCGCAGAATTCTGCTATGCGGGAAAAGATAAAGAGCTTTCACATTGTTCACCTATTTATGGTGAGCTTGTCGAACCAAAGGTGGACACTCCAAATTTCCCTCTCCAAGTAGTTTTTCAGAAGCTCTCGGAAAAATTCCTTGACATTAAACTCGATCTAATGTTATATAAAAAAAGAGTCATTTTTTTGAATTTCTTTCAGTCAGAGGCAAAAGGTGAGAAGAATTGGCTGGATTTGTCTTGTTGGAATATTGGCAATTGGTTTGACCCTTCCGGCAAAGGCTATGGATTTAAGCAGAAAATTTTCAGTGGGATTTTGGGGAGGTTTGTGGAAATCAGGACTTACCGAACATTCGGACATCTATACGGTGGGGAATCAAGGGGCTTTTTCTTTCAGGTATGGTATTCGTGAAAAACTAGCTCTCGGTTTCTCTTGCAGCTATGCTGTTGCCTATGAGGCTGATTTTGCTGGAGAGGGCGGGGCAGGAGCCGGATTCACCTTCAAAAAGAAAGAGGATGCCAACAAGTTTACTCACCTATGGCTGGATGCTTTTGCCACTTATAATTTCAGACCCCTGGAGAGGTTCAATCCTTATATCTTTGGCGGTCTTGGCATCTCTTTTTGGAACGTCAAAGAGAAGGATGGAACCACGGCAGAATTTCTTTATAAGAACGAAACTCCGTTTGATCTTAAGGATCAGGAATTAACCTTCCTGGGTGGCGGTGGCTTTGAATATCGGTTGAAGGAGAGATGGGCAATTAATTTCGGAACCAGATTTCATTATCTAACTCATGCTCTAACCGGTTTCACCAATGATGAGAATATAGTTGGCGCAGGACCTGGAGAGCTTGATTTGCCCAAAGCCACTCTGGAGGTTTATTTGGGTCTGAACTATTATTTTGGTAAGCCTAAAGACCAAGATAGGGACGGGGTCTCAGATCGGTTGGATTATTGTTCCGATACGCCAATAGGAGCTAAGGTGGACGAGAATGGCTGTCCATTGGATTCAGACGATGATGGCATCTATGACGGCCTGGACAAATGCCCTGACACCCCACCCGGAGTTAAAGTGGATATTAATGGATGCCTCATTGAATAGGCGGTATGAGGTGGCATGGCCCCCGTTCTGCCACGCTTGGCTGTCAGATCAGGGGTTCATCCTGACCTCGTCCTGAGGACTCGGTCCGAAGGAAGAGATTCACCCTAAAGAGATCTGACAGCTCACAGAAGGA
>Ga0111200_1040_pt1 | contig 10169 bp, 10 predicted proteins | sample DeeMarSWOR324_28_FD_80374 | JGI IMG/M metagenome (GOLD analysis project Ga0111200, IMG submission 80374) | candidate division Zixibacteria bacterium SM23_73
ATGAATTATATCAGGTTGCCAATTTAAGGCTTTTAGGACCTCTAAGGTGCCTCGCGTAAAAAGAATGAATCTTTCGTCATTATCAACGTAGTCAAAACCGGTGGTTTTGTCTTTATAAAGCTCATCCCGATCATAGTATTTATCATTGACCATGAAAAGATACTCTATTCCGGAATCAGAAGCTCTACAACTTTTAAGCCTGATTTTCTCTTTTTTTTCTCCAAGAGGAATTTCAGGAAAATCGATGTTTACCTCTTGAAGATGGAAGATGCTTTCATCCACTATCCTGTATTTGGGAAGAATTATTTTTACTTGGTGTCCTAACCCTGACAGGGCTTTGGGCAAAGATCCACACACATCCGCCAGGCCGCCGGTCTTGGCAAAAGGCACCGCCTCAGGCGTGGCGATCAAAATTTCTAGTTTTCTTTTCGGCAAAGTTCTCCTCCTCGGGGACGAATCCACAAGGGAGATTTCAGATATCCATTTCTTTCAGATAGGTAGCCGCATCTTCAGGTGCGGTCGGATTTATGTAAAAGCCAGTTCCCCATTCGAAACCAGCTACCCTGGTCAGTTTGGGCATGATCTCTATATGCCAGTGATATTCTTCATTATACTCGGAATCTACTGGAGTGGTATGAAGTATGTAATTATACGGCGGATTGCTTAAAGCTTTAGCCAGTCTTTGTAGGGTTTCCTTGAGGATGGTGGCTAAAGCTGGGGTCTCCTCTTTTTTAATCTCCTCAAAAGCAGAGAAATGTTTTTTGGGCAAAATCCAGGTTTCGAAAGGAAACCGGGGAGCAAACGGCTCTATGGAGATGAAAGATTCGTTTTGTAAGACCACCCGTTCATTTTCCGAAATCTCCTGTTTTATGATGTCGCAGAATATACATCTTTCCTTGTATTCATAATACTTGCCTGCGCCTTCCAACTCTTCGGTTACCCGTTTGGGCACAATAGGGGTGGCGATAAGTTGACTGTGACTATGCTCCAAGGAGGCACCGGCAGCTTCTCCCTGATTTTTAAAGATTAGTATATACTCGAAACGAGGATCATTTTTCAAATCAATGCTTCTTTCGCGATAAGCCCAGATGATATCCTGTACTTGTTTCTCCTCCAAGTCGACTAAGTCTTTGTCATGATCTGGAGTCTCAATGATTACCTCATGAGCTCCTATGCCATTCATTTTATCAAAAATTCCCCTTCCCTCTCTATTTAAATCTCCCTCAATCTTCAAAGCCGGGAATTTGTTGGAAATGACCCTTAAAGTCCAACCCGGCTTGTTCGGCTCAGAAGAGTTAGGGCGAAAAGCCAATATCTCTGGAGGCGTGGCGGATTCGTTCCCTGGACAAAACGGACAGGGTTTGTTGCCACGCCTTTTGGGGACGTTAGGAAAATCAGAGGGTCTTTTGCCTCTCTCGGTGGAAATGATCACCCACCTGCCGATGATGGGATCCTTTCTCAGTTCTGGCATTTCTCTCCTCCTACCCGCAAATTCATGAAGGACACTCTCCCCACTTTTATGAATCGACTAATACGCAATAAATCCTACTTTTGTCAACTAAAAAATATTTAAATAATATGAACGCAGGAAAGTCTCTGCAAGCCCTGTTCCTACACAAAACTTCCTTAATAAAAAGCAGTTTTTCAACATGTCGTCAAAAAAGTAAATCACTTTCTTTTTCTTTCCTCCTTGGTCATTGCAAATATCTTTTCAAACAACTCTTTTTCTTCTTGACTGAATTTTATATTCCTTCTCTTCATTACTATCTGAGCAGTGTTTATCGCTTTATCCAATTCGTATTCCTGCAGATGATCGGTATCTCCCCAAAAGAAAGAAGGGATAGATTTTTCCTTTATCATTCCACCGCCAAATATATTGGTGGCAAAGCCGACCACCATCCCGGTACCCAGCAAAGTGCCAATGCCAGTTTTCACATGATCGCCTAAAAATGATCCCACCTTTGTTAAACCACTCTCCACCAGTTCTCCCCCAACTATCACCTTAACCGGGCTGTAATTATTTTTCAAATCGCTGTTTGTGGTCAAAGCTCCCAAATTTACCCATTCGCCGACATAGGAGTGTCCTAAGAAGCCTTCATGATATTTGTTAGAATATCCTAAAAATATCGATTGCTCCACCTCCCCACCAATTCGGCAAACTGGACCAATGCTTGTTCTTTCCCTAATTTTCCCTCCCACCAAAATCGAACCTTCTCCGAGGAAACAAGGTCCTTCCACTCTGGTTTGGGGTTGTATAGTTACATTATCTCCAACGAAGATGGGACCTCCCCTGGCATCTAAAACCACCTGTCCATCTATTTGGCATTTTTTCCCGAAGTAGACTTTCCCTATATTATATATTAATGCTCGATCGTCTATTTCGTTACGTTTAAAGATATTCTTGAAATCCAGATTTGGCTTCATTCTTTCAAAATCATTCTCAATTTCGGATTTGTTCAGATTAACTAAATCCCACAGGTAACCTACCAGATTAACCCCAATCTGTGAAATTCCTCTTTCTTGTTTTATCGGTTTGATGTGATCTTTAGCATATAAGGTTTTAAATATATTCTCATGAATTTTAAACGATAGACCTGTGCCCCTCCAGGATACAAATTCCTCGCCACAGAAGAAAAACTGCTCCTCTTGAGAAAAATTCAATTTTTCAGATAAGTCCCTTTGTGGAATAACTCTTCCATTTATAAATAAAAGTTCATCTTCGTCTTCTATCTCAAAATCATTTATCTTCTGATTAGTCTTGATTTGTAAAACCTTTTCCAAATAATCCCGGCACAAAAGAGTGATTTCAGCTTCGGGAAAGAAAGAAGCTATTTTATCTTTTATGCGACTTATTCCGCAGATAAGTTCATAGACCGGGCGGTTATAGGTTAATGGGAAAAATTGATCGAACTTATCGTCCTCGAATATGTAAAGCTTCTTTGCCATCCGTCTTTCCTTTTTAGGATTTAAGGCGTCAGCCTTTTATAACCCGCACGGGAACTCCTCTTGTAATTTAGGACATAAGTCTTTTGGAAACCATCAAAAAAATAAGAGATTCAATCTTCGTATTTATTCTATAATTGAAAATCCATCAAAAGCTTCATGTTTATAGTTTAAAGAACTGCATTTAACTGTTCACTGATCACTGTCCACTTACCACTATCTAAGAGCTTAACAGCCTATATACGTCTGCTTTCCACTATTTTTACATCGACCTCAATCTCTTTATCCTATCTTTGACCGGCGGATGGGTAGAAAAAAGATCATTAAGTTTTCCTCTATGTTCCAAGAGTGGGTTGATAATATAAAGATGAGCGGTGGCTTTGTTTGCCACCTCCAAAAGTTCTTTGTCCTTAGATATTTTCTCTAAAGCGGAAGCCAAACCCTCTGGGTATCTGGTCAGGTGCGCCCCATTGGCATCTGCCAGATATTCCCTTTGTCTGGAAATAGCTAATCGAATTAGTTGAGCTACAATTGGAGCCAGAATAGCTAAAAGCAAAGCAAGAAGTATGATTATCCCCCCACCTGCCCCACCTTTTCTGCTTCTTCTCCCTCTGTAAAAAAAGCTTCTCCTCATCCAGTCAGATAAGAGGGCGACGGTTCCCACTAAGAGCACCACTAAGGTGGCATATCTAATATCATAATTTTTGATGTGTGACATTTCATGACCAATCACCCCTTCCAGTTCCAAGCGATTCAACTTATCCAAAAGCCCGGTGGTTACTGCAATAGCTGAATTCTCAGGACTTCTTCCAGTGGCAAAAGCATTGGGAGCGGAATCTTCGATGATATAAGCTCTTGGCGCGGGAACACCGGCCGCAATAGCCAAACCTTCCACCACATTGGCTAAATAGGGATTTTCTTTGCGATCCACCGGTTTGGCGTGGCTTATGCCTAATACCATCTTATCACCCCCGTAAAAGGTTATCAAGGAAATAAACAGGGCTATAAGCAAGGCGACCAGAACCCCAACCCCACCTGATCCATATGCTTGTCCGAACACCCAGCCCAAAAATAAAAGAAAAACCACAAACAAAAAAAGCAAAAGAAAACTTTTCCTTTTGTTGGCACTGATTTCTTCATAAATCATAAAGCAGTAAGCGGTCCTCTCTACTTAAAGTCGACCTGGGGGGCTTCTCTTTTAGTTTCTTCGATCTCGAAATACTCTCTGGGTTTGAAGCCAAAAATATTGGCGACGATGTTCGAGGGGAAAACCTGTTGGGTGTTGTTGAGGGACATTACCACATCGTTGTAAAACTGTCGGGCATAGGCGATCTTGCTTTCGATGCCGGAAAGCTCTTCCTGCAATAATAAGAAGTTTTGATTGGCTTTGAGCTCAGGATAATTTTCCACCACCGCAAACAGAGTTTTCAAGGCAGATGTGAGCATATTGGTGGCATCTGCCTTTTCCTGAACAGTTCCTGCTTGGGAATAGATGGATCTGGCTTTGGTCACTTCTTGAAACACGGTTTTTTCGTGGGCCGCGTAACCTTTGACCGTCTCAACTAAGTTGGGCACCAGATCCGCCCTCTTTTGCAGTTGAACATCGATTTGATGCCAGGCGTTCTCGCTTCGATTTCTTAATGTGACTAAACGGTTATATATAAATATGGCAATCAGAATCGGCACGCCTAATACGATCAGGATGAACAATAGGACTATAGAAATTGCACCCATTTTTTCTCCTTTCATAAGGCTCGATGCTCGGATGTCGTTGACGAGGTTGGGAAGGTTCGACTCCGCTCACCATAAATCGAAGCTCGAAGCTTGAAATTTCTCAAATTTGGGAAATTTTCCAGTCTCGATTATCGAGCTTCAAGTTTCCAAACCAGTGGCTAAGATCTCGCTTCGCGGGACTTCCTCACCGCTAACCGAGCTTCGAAGAATCATTTTTCTGCTAAATCTTGTTTAAACTTCTCCAGCCTCATTTTCAATTTATCGTCAGATAGGGCTAAGATTTGAACAGCCAAGATAGCTGCATTTTTTGCTCCAGCTTCACCGATGGACACAGTCGCCACCGGCACCCCAGGCGGCATCTGAACTATCGAAAAAAGGGAGTCTAAGCCTGAAAGAGTCGACGCATTCAAAGGAATCCCGATCACCGGCAGTGTGGTATGGGAGGCGAGCACTCCCGGCAAATGAGCCGCCATACCGGCTCCAGCGATGATCACCTTTATTCCCTTCTTTTCTGCCGACTTAGCCAAGTCTTTTGTCTTTTCAGGATTTCTGTGAGCTGAACAGATCTCCATCTGATAAGGGATTTTGAATTTCTTCAAAATCTCAATACCCTTGGACATCAACGGTTGATCTGATTTGCTGCCCATTACAACTAATATCTTAGAACTCAACATTATGTTCCCTTTTAATACAGATAATAGGCGAAAGGTTTAAGGTCAAAGGTTTCTCACATCTCTTGGTTCCTTGACCCTAATATTAAAAGTATCCCCTTTTTACCTGCCTTATCCGGTATCCAATGTCTCTTCTGAATCTGACCCCATCAAATCTTATTTTTTCTACTGTGTCATAAGCTTTGCGAATTGCCTTTTCCGCATTTTTGTCTACTGCCGTTACCCCCAATACTCTCCCACCGTTAGTGACCAATCTTCTTCTCTCTTGTTTGGTTCCGGCATGAAAGATCAAAACATCCTCAGCATAATCTGGCTTGTCTAAACCGAATATCTCCTTTCCCTTTTCATATTTGCCCGGATAACCAGCAGAGGCTAAAATCACACATACTGCGAAATCATCCCTCCATTCCAATTCTTCCAAAGATAGATCTCCTTCCACGATCGACATAAGAATTTCTGCCAGATCACTTTTCAAAAGGGGAAGGATCACTTGGGTTTCAGGGTCACCGAATCGACAGTTAAATTCCATAACTTTAGGACCTCGCTCTGTGAGCATCAAACCAGCATAGAGGATGCCTTTGAAAATGCTTCCCTCTTGCTCCAATCCCACAATGGTTGGCTCAAGGATCTCGTCATAGATAAGTTTCATCATCTTGTCATCGACGACGGGAGCAGGGGCATAGGCTCCCATCCCACCAGTATTGGGACCTCTATCCCCGTCATAGATTTTCTTATGATCCTGAGAGGAGGGCATGGGGAGGATAGTTTTGCCGTCCGTAAAAGCTAAGATGGTCGCTTCTTCTCCTGCCATGAAATCCTCAATCACCACCTTATCCCCCGCATCCTTGAAGACTTTTTCCACCATTATATTTTGGACAGCAGAAATCCCGGAATTGACCTCCTCTATAATAAGTGCTCCTTTGCCTGCGGCCAATCCATCCGCCTTTATGACCAAGGGCATATCAGAGGATTTCACGAAGTCTATGGCCTCATCTGGTCTCTGGAATATCTTGAAACTGGCAGTGGGGATATGATATTTCTTCATAAATTCCTTGGCAAATACCTTGCTTCCCTCAATCATAGCCGCCATCTTGCTTGGTCCAAATATCCTTAGATTTCTTTTCTTAAACTCGTCAACGATCCCTAAGGTCAAAGGTAGCTCAGGTCCTACCACGGTCAGGTCTATGGAATTCTTTTCTGCAAAATCCGCCAATCCAACCAAATCCTCGCTTGCGATCGGAACGCATTCTGCCAGCTTAGAAATGCCCGCATTTCCGGGGGCGGCATAAATCTTCTTTACTATAGGGCTATGGTGTAGCTTCCATACCAGAGCGTGTTCTCTTCCCCCGCTTCCAACCACCAGAATTTTCATAACTTACTCCCTAAAAGCAAAACTTTATGAACTCCTCGACTTTCATTGAAATTAATATAACTCAAATCTCCGTTGAAATGCAAGCGTTTTTTCTTGACAAAAAGATTAAAAAATCCTATTTAAATAAAGTTTAGCACAGTGTTTTTCTTTAATAAGAGGTGCCTTGAAATAATTTGTAAAAAAAATTTTGAATTTCCTTTTTACTGTTTTGTCGGATTATACGCAACTATTAAACTTTTGAACTTTTAAACCTTTGAACCTTTCAACCAAATATATAGCCCAAGTTGGCATCATCGCCAGCTTATACGCTGTCATCACCATCGTCTTGGCACCGATAAGCTATGGACCGATTCAGGTACGAATCTCCGAGGTTTTGACCGTGCTTCCCTATTTGAGCCCAGCCGCCATACCAGGACTTTTTATCGGTTGTGTGTTGGCAAATATCTATGGTGGGTTGGGAATTTACGATATAATTGGAGGAAGCTTATGCACGCTTTTGGCTGCCTTTCTGACCTTCCTTGCCTCCAGAACTAAAAGACCGGTCTTAGCACCGTTACCTCCGGTTTTAGTTAATGCTTTCGGGGTGGGCTTGTATCTACACCTTTTGTTCCAACTACCCTACCGGCTTACCGTGATTTACATTGGAATAGGTGAAATTGTAGCTTGCTTTATTTTAGGATACCCGCTTTTGAGGATCATTTTGAAAAAGGAAAAGATTCTAAAAATGTTAAGAACCTAGCCCCTACTCAGATTTCATAAATTTGATCTTGTTTGACAAAAGAAGATAATTTTTTTCCTCTCCAACTTGGTGTATTATTTGTTCGTAAAAGAATTAAAGTGCTGGGGATAAGCTTTTTCAAGTTGGCTTCAAGGAGAGGCCCTATGAAAAGAGTTGGTGCAAAGAGCTTAATTGTGCTGGGTGTTTTTCTCTTCGGTCTTTATGCTCTGGTTTTGGCTCAAAAAGAAAAGCTTTCCAAAGCAAGAATATTCCTCCCTGATACCAGATGGGACTTTGGCTACATTCCCAAAGGGGGCTCGGTCTCTCACGTTTTTAAGGTAAGAAACATTGGGGAAGATACCCTTATCATTGTCAGGGTAAGACCCGGATGTGCCTGCACCATGGTTCCTCTTTCGAAAGATCGCTTAGCACCCGATGAAACTGCAAACTTAGAGGCCATCTTCAATTCCGAGAAAATCAGAAAAGGGAAAATCTCCAAAAGCATTCAAATCATTTCTAATGACCCAACCAAACCTTTCGAAGATCTGCATTTTACTGCTAACGTGGGAGGGACTAATTCCTTAGTCAAACTCATCCCGGAAGAGGTCTGTTTTGATACCATTCTCCAGGGAAGGGAAGCTGAGCGGAGACTCACTGCCGAAAACATTTCTGGAGAAGAGCTATCTATAGAACTGATTGATGGACCTAAGGATTTTGTGGATTTGAATGTCAAAAAACGCAGTCTGAAACCGGGAGAGAGAACCGAGATTACCTTAAGGTTGAAAAAAGATGCTCCTCAGGGCAGCTTCCGTACCTCCTTCACCTTAGATTTCGAAAATTCCAAGATGGTAAGGATCACAGTTCCAGTCTACGGGATAGTGACAACCAAGTAAAACCAGCATGCAACTCCATCAGATATCCAATCTCTTCCATATTCTTTTAAAAGCCGTAGGCATTGTGATCCTTGGCTCATTTGTGGGGATAATTTACAATAGCTTATCCCCCCAAGGAATCACACTCAAGGGAAGCTGGAACAAAAAAGTCAACCAGGATAGCTTGATAGTACCTTATTCGTATCAAGAAGATGATCCTCCTGTTATCAGTTTGGATGATGCCATGATGAAATTTCAATCCGAGGGGACCATATTCCTGGATACTCGCTATCCTGAGGACTACAAATCCGGGCATATCAAAGGAGCAATCAATTTCCCTTATGAGGAGTTTGAAGAACATTCTTCACAGGTTTTGCCAAAGCTTTCTTTTGATAAAGAGATCATCACTTACTGTGACGGAAGTGAATGTGAGACCAGCCTCCTGTTGGCACGCGAGCTTAGAGATATGGGATATAAAAACGTAAAGACCTTCTTTGGCGGTTGGTCCGAATGGCAAAAGGCAGGTCTTCCCATAGAAGTTGGCAGTTAGAAATGAAAATTCTTAAATCTTTGATAGCTATATTAACCGACAAGAGGGTTGCCCTCATCCTTAGATTGATATTGGGGGTAACCTTTGTCTACGCCAGTTTAGATAAGATCGCTCATCCTGACCAGTTTGCCAAAATTATTTACAATTACAAAATCTTGCCCGGATTTTTGATAAACATCTTTGCCGTCACTCTGCCCTGGGTTGAACTCTTGGCTGGACTTTTTCTGATTTTGGGGATATTCACTGAAAGTGCCTCGCTTTTGATCTCTTTCCTTCTGGTCATCTTCCTCATTGCTATTTCCATAAATGTCTTCAGAGGGGTGGATTTAAACTGTGGCTGTTTTTCCACTGATCCCGCTGGAAAAAAGGAGGGAATAAGTCTTCTCTTCAAGGATTTCCTTTTTCTCTTTATGGGACTGATAGTCTTTTTCTTTAATAAAGGCTTTGGGACAATTTCTTCACTTTATCGAAGAAAATCTTCTGAACTGTAAACCAGCCCTCCTGTTCTTTTCACCCCCAAATCAACTACAAACGGCTTGCTAATATTGAAAACTAAGTATATAATATCTCGGTGAAAATGCAGCGAGTGATTTTTCCCAATAAAATGAATGATCCCTGAAAGACTGGCATCGGAAACTATTTTTAGGAGGTTGTTGTTTGTTCATATTCATTCATCCGCATGGAGATGTTCAAGTTAACGGTAAACCCGCCCTGTGACTAGACCAAAAAAACGGAGATTTTGGTGCCAAAAAATCTTTTACTGCTATTCATAGCAGTGGTGGCAGTATCTTGGGCGGCTATCTTTATCAAGCTGACCGGAGCACCTCCATTAGCCACTGCTTTTTACCGCATGTCCTTTGCCACAGTTTTCATTCTTCCCTTAGCTTTAAAAAGATCCCTGCCGGAGATTCTAAAGATCAGAGGCAAAATTCTGATCATCACTTTGTTCTCAGGAATATTTTTGGGATTTCACTTTGCCACCTGGATCGCCTCCTTGGATTATACTTCTATCTCTAATTCAGTGGTTTTGGTCACCACTCAACCGATATTCGTAGCAATCCTTTCCCACCTTTTATTAAAAGAAAAGATAAATCTAACCATCCTCTTTGCTATACTGTTAGCCCTTTTGGGCAGTTTTATCATAAGCGGCGGAGATTTTAGAGTAGGAAAAGCTAACTTTTTCGGCGATATCTTGGCTCTGATCGGAGCAATCATGGCGGCAGCATATCTTCTCTGTGGGAGAGTGGTGAGGCAAAAGCTCTCTTTGATTACCTATATATTTATGGTCTATTTTATTTCCACTTTAGTG
>Ga0111200_1024_pt1 | contig 10072 bp, 6 predicted proteins | sample DeeMarSWOR324_28_FD_80374 | JGI IMG/M metagenome (GOLD analysis project Ga0111200, IMG submission 80374) | candidate division Zixibacteria bacterium SM23_73
CTTTGGCACCCAGGTTACCATCGTGGAAATGCTGTCTCAGATTCTGCCCGGAGAGGATCAGGAGATCGTAGCCGGTCTGAGGACCTCTTTAGAAAGAGCCGGGATAAAAATTTTTACAGACTCTAAAGTCTCGAAAATTGCATCGGCAAAGGAGGGCAAGAAAATCATCACCGTCTCTTCTCCAAAAGGAGAGATCGATATTGAAACAGAAAAGGTTTTGGTTTCAGTGGGAAGGAAAGCAAACACCAAAGATTTGGGCTTGGACAAGCTCGGAATTAAAATGGATAGGTCAAACATTTTGGTTGACCAGCATTTGAAGACCAGCCTGCCTGACGTCTATGCGGCTGGAGATTGCATTGGCAATTGGCTCTTGGCTCATGTCGCCTCCATGGAGGCGGAGTTGGCAGTGGAAAATGCCCTTGGTTTGCAGAAAAAGATGGACTATACTGCTGTGCCCCGCTGTATCTTTACTCATCCGGAAATAGGGAGCGTAGGTTTGACCGAAAGACAGGCAACAGATCAAGGAATAAAAATCAAAACAGGCAAATTTCCCTTCATAGCCAACGGCAGAGCTCAAGCGGAGAACGAAACCGAAGGAATGGTTAAGATTGTTGCAGACGCTAACTCAAACAAGATCCTCGGCGCTCATATTTTAGGACCCAGGGCAACGGATTTGATAGCGGAGCTAACTTTGGCTATGAAAATGGGAGCAAAAACCGAAGATCTGATAGATACGATTCACGCCCACCCAACTCTGGCAGAACCGGTAAGAGAAGCTGCCTTGAAAGCGGAGGCGAGACCCATACATATAATTTAAATGGGTTAACCTCGTCTATCATTTTTGTTTGTACCCGTCGAGTCTCCTGACCCAACGGGTAAATACTCATAAATAGAAATAATCTGATACCCACAAAATTTCAGGATTGAGTGATATGAAATGTCGCCTTTGCCTTGAAGACAAGGAACTACAAAATTCCCATATAATACCGGAATTTTTCTATAAACCAGTTTATGATGGTCTCCATAGACTGAACGTAGTATCTACTGAACCTGGTGACAAAATCAGATACCAGCAAAAAGGCTATAGAGAAAAGTTGCTTTGTCATGATTGTGAACAACGATTGGGGCGCCTTGAAGATTACGGAAGACGAGTTATTTATGGGGGCAGGGGTACAGGAGTTGAAATTCAAGATGTAGGAAACGGATTTATATTAAGAAATATCGATTATCATAAATTCAAGTTATTCCAACTGTCACTTCTGTGGCGAGCAAGCATAGCGAGTCGAGACTTCTTTACTGGAGTCGACCTAGGTCCCCATGAGGAAACTATTCGAAAGATGTTAGTTACTCAGACCCCAGGAGAACCTCATCAGTTTGGTTGTATAATGACAATTCTTTTATGGGAAGAAAACAAATTATTGGATGGAATCATACTTGAACCAGAACAATTGTACATTGAAGGTCATAGATGTTTCAGACTCGTTTTAGGTGGGTGCTCATGGTTTTTTATCGTTTCGAGCCATTCTAAGGATTTCGTGCTCAGAAATTTCTTCTTAAGCCAGGGAGGAGAACTTATTATACGATTTGTACGACGGGACCAATATGCAGACTTGGTTAAGGGATTTGCAGAAGTCTTAAAAAGAAACCGGACAATGCCCGATATTTGAAAAAATAGCCGCGTAGCCAAGCCTTCACGGCTTGGCTATCCGAGGGATAAACCCTCCGCTACGCGTTTGGGGGGGGGCAAACAATTTTGCCCATCAGATCCCCCGACCCAACGGCTAAATACTCAGTAACAAAAAATAAAGTCTTCAAATGGTTCGGGGTGAGGGCACCCCGAACCAACATAGGCACATGTTTTCCCCCTCACCCTATCCCTCTCCCCCAGGGGAGAGGGTATTAACCAAGCGGGGACAGGGACAAGCCCTGTCCCTACGTTTTTCCTACCACCGCCAAAACGTAGTTGTCTGTGTCAAGATATTTTTCTGCGACCTCTTTGACCTGGTCAATGGTTACTTTTCTCAAGCTTTCAATATATTTATCATCATAATCATAGCCTGCGCCTCTGAATTCGTCCACGCCCATATAATAGGCTTGGTTTATGCGGGAAAGCCGGTAAAACAACATGCTTCCCCATATTCCGTTTTTTGCCTTTTCCAATTCATCCGGGGTAACTTCTTCCTCTTTGATTTTTTTCATCTCGCCCAGAATTCCATCCAATGCCTCTTGATAATTCTGGGGTCTGGTTCCTATTGAGGCAATAAACCAGCCAAAATCCTTTTCAAAACTAATGGATGAGCCAACTGAATAAGCCAGGCCTTTTACTTCTCTCAAATTCAGACCCAATCGGGAGGAAAGAATTGAGTTCATCAGAGCCAGAGCTGGTGCATCCAGAGAGTTTATTCCCGGCATGGGCTGACCCAGATAAATGTAAATCTGTTCCTTCTCCATCTCTTTTGTCGCTTTCAAAGGAGAAGAAAGAGGACTTGGTGCAGAAATCTGGGGTTCGGGGAAATCGACTCGGGGAAGTTTGCCAAAAGCATTTTTAATCTTGTCCATCATCTGGTCTGCGGGCATATTTGTGCAGACAGTTATGATCACATTATTGGGAGAATAAAATCTCTTGTGAAATTCGATTAGATCATCTCGGGTTATTGCACCTATGCTTCGAGCATCTCCCATGATTGGCTTTCCGTAAGGATGATCCTTAAAAAGCGTGGAGTAGAAAAGATTCCTGCAGGTCTGTGAGGTGCTTCCCTTTCCCCTTCCTAAAAGGCTCATCATCTCCTTTTGGGTCTTCCCTATTTCCTCTTCAGGAAAGTTTGAATTGATGACCAAGTCTGAAAGAAGCTCTAACCCTTTGTCAGTGAATTCATCAATGGTCTGAAATTTGATGAAGGTAAAAGAATGGGTGGTATAAACATCATCATAAGGTATCCAGGGAATGTCCACCAGAGTAATCTCCGCTCCGATATTTGCCAAATCCTTGGCGATCTGCTCAGCTGATCGAGATTTGGTCCCTTTGAGCAACATCCTGTTGGTGAAATCAGCTATGCCGGTCTTCCCATCAGGTTCCATAGCAGATCGGTTCTTCCCCAGGATGTTTATACCCAAAACCTTTGAATCGGGATTGCTTTTCACTATCACGGTAAGTCCATTGGGAAGAACTTGCTTTTTGTAAATGCTGGAGGTAGGATTTTTTTCTCCCGAAGGATTTCCCTTTTTAGGTTTTACCACGGTGGCGATATACTTAGGATCGGAGAAATACTCAGAAGCCACTGCTTGAACCTTCTTTGGAGTAACTTTTTCTAATTCGTCTATGTATGTTTCCAAAAAATCCCATCCGCAGGTAACCATTGTGGAAGCAATCATCATCCCGTAAAAGAGAAGCTTCTCCTCCTGATAGTATCTGTGCGTTTTGGAAGAGACCAAAACCCGATCTAATTCTTCTTTCTTTGGAGGCTTTTCTCCCAGAGACATCAACACATTCACAGCGGACTTAAGAATTCTATCTGCCTTGTCTGACGAATTGGTGATGACGTCTATATTCAAAGTGGTAAATTCCTTTTGAGTTTCCAGATAGGCTGATACGTCTGTTGCCAAGGGGTCACTGCCTTCGGTCAAAACTTTTGTCAAAGGTGATGTTTCGCCTGAGTTCAAAATCTGTGCTAGCACGTCAAAAGGATAATAATCCGGATCATCAAATTTTGGACCATTAAAGCCGAGGTTTATATAGGTGTTTTCAGCCTGCACCTCCTTATATTTCACTTCTTGTCCGGCTGGAGAAGTAAAATGAATTTCAGCCAATTTTGGAAGTGGCTTGGCAGGAATTCCACCATAATATTTCTCTAACAGGTCCATCATGGCTTCGGTTTGGAAATCTCCAATGACCAGACAGACCATGTTGTTCGGCTCATAATAGGTATGATAATAATCGATGATTTCCTCCTTGCTTATGGTGGATATGATGTTCTCATAGCCCAAAACTGGTCTGGCATATGGAGTTTTTTTATAAGCCTGGGCCGCAAAGAATTTCTCCACCTGATAATCAACGTTGTCCTCATTCATCTTTATCTCCTCGATCACTATCTTTCTCTCCTTGGCAAGTTCGGTATCCGGAAAGATGGAATTGAACAGCATATCCGACTGAACGTCCAGCCCACTCTCTATGAATTCTTTGGGCATCAGAACCATGTAGCAGGTAAGCTCCTTGCTGGTGAAGGCATTGATGTATCCCCCCTTGCTTTTGATCCCCTCGTTGATATCTATGCGGGTTTTTGTTTTGGTCCCGTCAAACAGAAGATGTTCCAAAAAATGAGTGACGCCGTTATTGAAATCCGTCTCGTATTTGCTACCCGCATTTACATAGATCATACAGGCTATCATGGGATTAGCATGTTTTTCCACCAAAATAACCTGCATTTCATTGGAAAGAGAATATACGGTCGTATTGCTTTTAAGATCTTGTCCCGTTGTGATAGGATTTAAAAACAAAGAGAGAAGACTGAAATATAAAACCACTTTTCTTAACATATATCCCTCCTTCAAAAAATTATTGTTTTTACGTATAATTATCAAACCATTTTGATTATATTAGAATTTATGAAAAAAATGTCAAGGTAATTCTTGACATTCGGAGATTATCTTATATATTAAAAATTCGTTAGTTTCGTCTATGGCGTTTAAAACGGGAGTAAGAGAAAAATGACCCAGAAAACACGTAGCTATCTGACAGTATTAATCATATTTTTGATTTTAGCTTCACTATGGTATCTTTACCCCTCCATAAGGCTTTGGACCATGTCCGAATCAAAGAAACAAACCCTAAAGACCACCGAGCCGCAGGATTTGATAAGTTTGGAGAGAAAGGCGTTGAATTTAGGGCTGGATTTGAAGGGTGGGATGCACGTGGTTCTGCAGGTGGATCAGTCCAAACTTAAAGAGAATGAGAGAAGGGATGCGGTGGATAGGGCCTTAGAGATCATCCGTAACCGGGTGGATCAATTTGGGGTAACCGAACCTTTAATTCAAAAACAGGGCGGGGATAGAGTAATCGTGGAGCTTCCCGGACTTCAGGATGTGGATAGAGCACAAGCCTTGATTGGTCAAACCGCCCAGCTTGAATTTAAATTGTTGGAATCCCAGGAGAACACCACAGCCATCCTGAAGAAAATTGATGAGGTTTTGGCTCAAAAAGAAGAGGCTCTCTTTGAGGAAAAAGAGGAGGCGGAAAGCTTAGAAGAGGCCAAAGAGAAAAAGAAGATCGTAGAAGACCTTTTTGCTCCGGAAGAGCCAGAAAGTGTCTCTGAAGCATCTGATACAACTGACACTGCTTCTTTTCTGGAAGTGGAAGAAGAGGACCTTTATACAGAAAGACCCTTTACCTCTCTTTTGGAGGGCTTTGGAGGATTTTGGCTGGGAGTGCCCATCGAGGATAAGCCCAAAGTCGAATTGTTTTTAAATAATCCCGATGTACAGGCAGTTATACCGGAGGATGATGAGTTTGCCTGGGCCACCCGCACCGAGATCATTCAGGGAATGGAGTACCAAAAACTCTATTTGCTGAAAAAGAGGACGGAATTCTCAGGCAAGTATCTGGTGGACGCCAGACCTATGGCTCGAGATGAATATGGCAAGCCGTACGTTAATTTCAAGTTAACCAAAGAGGGAGGAAGAAGATTTGCGAGGTTGACCGGTGCAAACATAAAAAAACCCTTAGCCATCATCCTGGACGGGAGAGTGGAGTCAGCTCCCGAGATCCAATCCAAGATCAGAGATGAGGGACGCATAACCATGGGAGGCGCGGCCACTTTCGATGAAGCCGTGGATTTGTCCATCGTCTTAAGGGCTGGTGCCCTGCCTGCCCCGGTGAAGATAATCGAAAACAGGATAATCGGACCCTCTTTAGGACAAGACTCCATCCGCAAAGGCACCAACTCGGCAATTATTGGATTCTTAGCAGTGTTATTGTTTATGGCCATATATTACAAACTCTCAGGAGTGATAGCTGACTTTGCCGTGCTTCTGAATTTGACTTTTCTTATGGCGGTCATGGCGGCACTGGATGCAACCTTGACCTTACCCGGCATAGCCGGCATCATTCTCACCGTGGGTATGTCGGTAGATGCGAATGTCTTAATATTTGAGCGTATTCGCGAGGAGCTACGCACCGGAAAAACCATCCGGGCGGCCATAGACGCAGGATATAAAAGGGCGCTTACGGCTATTATAGACGCAAACATCACCACCCTTATAACTGCTGGAGTTCTTTTCCAATTTGGCACCGGACCGATAAAGGGGTTTGCGGTCGCTTTGAGTTTGGGAGTGGCTATAAGCTTATTTACCGCGGTGGTCATAACTCGAGTAATTTTCGAGATCCGAAAAGGATACAGGGCCTTGAGCATATAAAATTGAACGCAGTGAAATCCGTAGAGAAGGAGCTTTTGAAAATGCTTCAGATACTGAAGAAGACTAATATAGATTTCATCGGGAAAAGATATTATGCCTTTGCAGTTTCCGGCATTCTGATGATTTTTGGAATTGTCGCCTTTATAGCCATATTTTTGGGAAAGGCGGATTTAGGCATCGATTTTGCTGGCGGCACCATGTTGGAGGGATATTTCGAAGAACCGGTGAGGATCGGGGAACTGAGAGACGCGATGAGCAGAAACGGCTATGATGACGCATTCATTCAATCATTGCATCGAGAGGTACCCCATTACTTTTTGATCAGGGTAAAAACCACTATCGAGGATGTGACCCAAATAGCTGAGGATATATTAGGCGTTTTAGAAAAGGAATTCCCCGACAATAAATTTCATAAGGACTCTGTGGACGGTATCGGACCGTCGGTGGGAAAAACCCTCCAAAAACAGGCTCGTCTGGCAGTGCTAATTGCATTGGTGGGAATATTGCTTTACATCTGGATACGATTTGATTTCAGGTTTGGAGTAGCCGCCACCCTCACCACCCTTCACGATGTATTGTTGGTTCTGGGTATCCTTTTTATATTACAGAGGGAGATCACTCTATTGATAGTGACTGCTTTGTTGACCTTGGCTGGGTATTCCTTGAATGACACGGTGGTGCTGTTTGACCGAATCAGAGAGAATTTAAAGCTTTTCAGGAAAAAAGGTGGTTTCGCCAGCACCATCAACGCCAGCATAAACGAGGTCTTAAGCAGAACCATCATCACCTCACTCACCACTTTTTTGGTGCTCTTCATCCTGTTTTTGGTGGGGGGAGAGGTGGTTCATGATTTTGCCTTGGCTTTGATGCTGGGAATCATCATAGGCACTTATTCTTCTGTGTTTGTAGCCAGCCCCATCATACTGGAATGGGAAAGGAAATCACCCAAGAGATTTAAATGAACATATCTTTAGATCAATCTCTTCGAACCGCCTTGTAAATCAGGGCGGTTTTTTTATTGACTTTTTGTCCGATTGAAATTGAAGTAGGGGCGATTCATGAATCGCCCCTACCGGTTACATCTGAGGTTTCTGAAAAAGCACCAAGAGACCTGGAATGGGAAACAAGATAACCCAAGAGATTTAAATGAACAAAGCCAGCACCTAACTCAAGTTAGGTGCTGGCTTTTTCAACAAACCCTAAGGGTGGACACTCCGGTCAAAACCATCTTGTCCGTAAGGAACACCAACGGGAAGCTAAGCTTCGAAGCCAGACCTCACCCCCTATCCCAGACGGGTCTTCGTCTCCCCATCTCCACTTGGAGGCTGTGTCACAATGTAGCGGTGCGATTTATCGCACACAAAATATGGCGTCGGATAAATCCGACCGCTACAAAATATCGTATGATTATTTTGAGAAATGGATTTATGACACGGTCTCTTGTGGAGAGGGGGACTAAGGGGGGGGTGAGGTAGACTTTTTTTATTGACTTTTTCTCCTTTTGAATTAAATTACCTATAGAGATGCGTATGCTTCTATATGCACACATTCATATGAATTTGCAAACAACTCATTGTTCGAAATTGTATAATTTATAAATATGCGACTGAAAAAATCCATTATCCTGATCGTTTTTTTGTTGGTTGCCTCTTTGATTTTTGCACAGCAAACAGTTCTTGGCAGGACCAACCCTTCTGCCTTCACCATTGCTCGACTTAAATATAGCGGTGGAGGAGATTGGTATTGGGGAGCGTCCGCTATCCCTAATATGCTCAAGTTTTTAAAAGAAAACACTAACGTTCCGGTAAATGAAGAAGAGGTCCGGGTTTCGGTCACCGATGATGATCTTTTCTCTCATCCATTCTTGTTTTTGACCGGTCATGGAAATATAAAATTTACCGATCAAGAGGTGGAGAGATTAAAAAATTACCTGATCCATGGCGGTTTTCTTTTTGCCAATGATTCTTATGGATTGAAGAAGGCTTTCTTTCGGGAGATGAAAAGGATCTTTCCGGATAAGGATCTGGTGGAACTTCCCTTCAGTCACGGGATCTAACATTGTTATTATGATTTCCCTGATGGCTTACCCAAAATACATAAACATGATGAAAAACCGCCGCAAGGATTTGGCATATTTCACGAAGGCAGATTAGTGGTTTTTTTCGTATATGAATCGGATATAGGAGACGGCTGGGAGGATCCTCAGGTGCACAACGATCCTCAGGAAAAAAGGGAAGCCGCACTGAAGATGGGAGTGAATATTATTACCTGGGCTCTGGAAAACTAAATTTTTAAGAAAATCAAAGAGAAGTTATGAATAATAATTTTAATTTATCCAGTTATACAGCACTTAGCAATCGACTTAAAGCTTTAAGATCTGTTTATGCCAAAAACAAAGCTACATGGGGAATTCTAATCACTTTTTCCTTGGCTTTGGGCTTTGCCTTATTAGGGCTTTGGTTGAATTCAAATTTCGTTTTTCCGGTTGAGGTAAGGGTTGGTTATATCGGTGTAGCTTCTTTGGTTCTGGTAATTGCCATCTCCTATTTCTTTTTGAGACCCATCCTTTATAAACCAAGCCTGGAGAGTTTGGCTTTGAGATTGGAGGAAAAATTCCCAGAGCTTAAGGCTCGATTGATTGCGGCATTACAGTTGGCCAAGAATCTGGAGGAGAATCCTGAACATTATTCCACCGACATGATCGAGGCGGTGATCGAACAGGCAGATGCGACTGCTCAAAAATTAAATCTTCAAGAGATCATCGACAGAAGTCCGATCAAAAAAATCGGCAAGATAGCAGGGAGCTTAGCCATAATATCGCTTTTCTTAGTCTTAGTTTTTCCCAACGCTTTTAAAAATTCATTATACATCTTCTCACATCCCTTAACTGAATTTGCATCCCCTCAAAAATTCTTCTTTGAAGTCTCGCCGGGCAATGCGGAAGTGGTGAAATACTCCAATGTTAAGATCAAGATAGATGTGAAGGGGGAGAAGCCTAAGAAAGTCAATCTCTACTGGAGGAATGAAGGGGCAACATGGAATGAGGAGAAGCTGGTAAGATCAAAGAGTAAAGAGACACAAATTGAAAGTCCTGATTTTTCATTTGATTTCAAAGAGGTGAAAAGGAGTTTCGATTATTATGCTGAGGCAGAAGGGGTACAGAGTGATCTGTATAAGATAACTGTGGTGGATAAACCCAGGGTGATAGGCTTGAGATTAACCTTCAATTATCCAAGATACACCCAACTGAAGACGCAGGTGGTGGATGAAAACGACGGCAACATCAATGCCATCGCGGGGACGAAAGTTCAAGTAGAGGCAAGAACTAACAAAGAGCTGAGCCAGGCTAATATCTTCTTCTCGGACTCATCCACCTCAGAGATGAAAATAGAGGGAACAAACGCTGTGGGTGAAATCCTGGTTAAAAGGGACGATTCATACCATATCGAGCTTCAGGATATAATTGGCACTAAAAATCAAGACCCCATTGAGTACAAGATCACCAAAATAGATGACCAATATCCTGTGGTGGAGATTTTGGAGCCGGGGCACGATCAGGACTTAACCGAAAACATGAGAGTTCCCCTTTTGATAAGGATCTCCGATGATTACGGCTTCTCCTCATTGAAGCTTTCCTATCAGATAGTCTCGGAGGGGGAAGAAA
>Ga0111200_1066_pt1 | contig 10039 bp, 5 predicted proteins | sample DeeMarSWOR324_28_FD_80374 | JGI IMG/M metagenome (GOLD analysis project Ga0111200, IMG submission 80374) | candidate division Zixibacteria bacterium SM23_73
GCTTTGTCGTCTTTGGGATCGAATTTGTATTTCGCCCCCAAGACTTTCTGAATCTCCTGCTTAACCTCTTCGGCCTTAGTCGGGTCCTTTGGCTTGTAAACGATGTCGTTCAGGTATTTGTGTCCGAATATGGCTTTGAAGGTGGTAGAGGGAATAGTGGATTTGTCCCAATCCGGCCCGCCGTACATACCCATCTGCATTTTCTTGACCATTACCCCGATCACAGTGAAAGGGATGTTATTCACGGTGATGATCTTACCTATGGCATCTTCCTCTTCCCCAAAAAGCCTTTTCTTCAGTTCATTTCCGAGGAAAATCACCCTTCTTCTGTTCTCCATATCCGGGTCATCTATGAATCGTCCCCCGATTTCCGCGTAGTGAGCTCTCATGTCTTCAAAAGAGGGATACACGCCGGTCACACGTTCTGACACGGTGTTCTTCTTGTAAGTTAGGGAGGCCCCCCATCTCACGTATTCGCCGCTTATGCTCTCGATTCCAGAAACCCTCTTTTTGAGAAGCTCTACGTCCTCGTCTGTGAAACGAATCCTTCTTCCCTTTCCCAGGCCCTGATAGGGGATGGAGGTCTGTCCACCCCACATGATCACGATATCCTCACCTAACCCGTGTTGTGCCTTGTTCAGAGATCTCTTCATCCCCTCTCCAAAAGACAAGAGAAGAAGGATGGATATGGTTCCCCAGGCGATGGCCATGATGGTTAGGGTTATTCTTTTTTTCTGCTTCTTAAGATCTCTTAAGAAAAGCCTGAAGATCAAAAGTCCTCTCAAATTTTCCTCCGTTGTATTGGTAGTCGCTCCGCCTTTGGCGGAGCGCTTTTAACTACCACCATGCTAAAATTTCAGTGCTTGAACCGGGTTCAAGTTAGCGGCTCTTCGGGCCGGGAAAAATCCTGAGATCAATCCCACCAATCCTAAAACACCAACCGCAATTAGACCTGTAGAGAAAGAAATCTCAGGGATTCCCATATACTCCTCCAGTTTGAAGTAAGGGAAGACCTTCACCACCATAAAGGCAAACATAAACCCCACGACGCCACCTACAAAGGTTATCATCAAAGTTTCGAAGACGAACTGAGATAAGATGTGTCTCTTTTTTGCGCCCAAAGACATCTTTATTCCGATCTCCTTGGTTCTCTCCTCCACCACCACGTTCATGATGTTGGACACTCCGATTCCGCCCACGATCAAAGTGAAGGTTCCGATGATTGCCAAAAAGGCTCTGAAAGCCAGAAAGAAGTAGGTTAAGAACTTCTCCATCTCGGAGGTATCCCACATCCAAAGGGACTCCTTGTCTTCCGGGTCGAACTTATATTTCTTGCCCAACACCTGGTAAACCCGTTTTTTGACAAATTCGACCCCTCTGGCGTCCCTTGGCTTAAAGATGATATTATTAACATACTTATATCCATACATGCTGGCAAAGGTGGTAGCCGGTATGAAGGCTTTGTGCGCATCTCGCCCACTATAACTTGAATCCTGGGACTTCTTCTTCATCACCCCCACAACCAAAAAGGGCACATTGTCGATGAATATGTATTTGCCCACTGCCTCGTCCTGGCCAAACAAATCCTCCTTCAGCTCGTTCCCGATAAACACCACCCTCTTTTGCTCTTTCAGGTCAATAGGGTTTATGAATCTCCCCCCCAGTTCTGGATATATGTTTCTTAATTCTCCGAAGATCGGATAAATTCCCACCATGTTTTGGGTGACGGTGTTTTTCTTATATCTCATGGTGGTGCTCCACCGGGAATACTCCGGACTTACTCCCCCCAATTCCTTAATCTCATTTTTAAGAAGGATTGCATCCTCTTCCCTCAGCCCAATCCACCTGCCCCTTCCGAATCCCATGTAGGGTTTGCTGGTCTTCCCGCCCCAGAGGATTACAATCCCTTCGCCCAGCCCGTGCATGGACTTTTGATTTTGAGCGTGCAAACCCTTGCCAAAAGCCAAAAGCAACACCACCGCGGCGGTTCCCCAGATGATGCCGAATATGGTTAGGAAGGTCCTCAGTTTTTGGGACCTCATGTCCCTTAAAAATTGGGTGGCGAACATTAAAATATGCATCTACTTTATCTCCTTGGGGGGTCGCTCCACCAAAAGGTCTCCTTCTTTCAATCCCTCCACCACCTCGATATTCAAACCATCGGAGAGACCGGTTTTGATGGTCTTTTTGACGATCTCTCCGTTTGGCTGTTTCACTTCTACAAAGGCGGTATCTTCCTTGAATTCAACTACCCTCTCGGGTATTACCAATATGTCTTCCTTTTTCTGTATGATTATGTCCGCATTGGCCGAATACCCGGCCCTCAGCGTTTCGAATCCGGTCCTGGTGATCCTTATCTCCACGTCAAAAAGCGTAGCATTGTCTTCCATCTTAGCTTTGGGCGATATCCTGTGTACCAGTCCCTGTATGCTGTCGTCCGGAAGCGCCCCGATCTTCAAATCGGCGCTCATGCCTTCCCCCAATTTGCCCACGTCTATCTCATCCACGGTCCCTCGGAATATCAGATCGTTCATGTTGGCCAAAGTGAAAAGCTCGGTGCCTGCCTGATAAGAGGTGAGAGGCACAACGGGATCGCCCATGTTTATTTTCTTTTCCAAAACCGTGCCGGTGATGGGGGAGGTTATTACCGATTCGATTTTCCGATCGGCTATGTTGGTTTTGCCCTTCTCTATCAAGGACAATTTCTCCTGAGATAACTTGAGCCTCAACTCAGCCTCTCCGGAACTCCTCGAAATCTGATCGAACTCCTGCTGGGAGATCAGCTTCTTGTCTAATAGTTCCTGGGTCCTTTCGCATTCCTTTCTCAGATTCTCATAGTTTACCGAATCGATTTCCACCTGTCTTTTGGCTTCGGCGAATTCTAAAGGAGTGGGGTTGGGGCTGATCTCAACCAAGGGATCCCCCTTTTTTACCACGTCCCCCATCTCGACGAAGACCGTCTTCACGATGCCCGAGATTTTAGACTTGACTGCGATCTGGTTTTCCGGCTCGATTCTGCCTATCGCCACAGCCTTGTCCACAATCTTTCCTCTTTCCGCCTTGACCGTGGTGATGCTGTTTCCTTTATTCCCGGAACCCTTCAAAAGCAAAAACAAAAATCCCCCCACAAACACTACAATGACTCCGATTATGATTATCTTTTTGAACATGCTTTCATTTCTCCTGACTTTAAGGGTGAGAATTCAACATTTATCATCTTACAAATTCCTGCCTTTTTAGTTTCACGTTTATTTTACGAACTTTACTCTTCAAGGTTTCGAGTCAAAGCCGATTTATGGCCAATGAAGAATACTATAATAAATATATCATTTTTGGGCATTTTTGCAATTGACAATTAAAAGTTTTGAATTATATTAAATTAGATAAGTGTTGTTTCTTTGGAAAAGAGGATAATGAGTGTAGATAAATGCTTTGACGTTTTTTTTCTTCTTTAGGATTCTAAAACGATCCTTCGAGGTTTTTTTAATAAACGAAAAAAACAAGATGATAACAACATTTCATAATCCTAAAACCCTAAGGAGTGCAATATGAAAAAAGCGAGTTTGTTTGTTCTGGCACTTGCTATTTTGGTGGCTCCTTTCTCCTTAGCCTCAGCCTACGAGTTGACCTTAGGTCAAGGTGAGGAGGCGGAGGTTACATTGCTGTCCGCCGATTCTTCCGGAGCCAAGGTGGAGATCAACATTCCAAGAATCTTGATCGAGGAGAAAACTGCGGAAGGAGAAAGGTATCAGGTTATCACCATACCCGGCGGAGGCATTCTTACGCAGGTGGGCGAGCCGCAGGTTCCTTTGGTATGTCGGTTCGTGGCTCTTCCCCCGACTTCGGGGGTTCGGGTGGAAGTGATTGAGGAAGAAAAAGAGGTGCTTTCTGAGACGTTTATGCTCTATCCTTTCCAGGAGCCTGCGATACGTTCCGGGGAGCAGGAACCTCAAGAATTCAGACTGGATGAGATTATCTATTCGCAAAACAAGCCATTTCCAGGCAAAATTGTGGAAGCCGGGGAAATCTCCATTTTGAGAGACTTAAGGCTTGCTCCCATCATCTTTTATCCGGTTCAGTTCAATCCTCAAACCGGTGAAGTAGTGGTTTATAAGAAGATAGTTGTGGAAATCAAGTTTGAAGGAGAAGGAGAAAACCCCAAGCTTAATCCGATCAATGTTCTGACCAGGTCGTTTTACCAAACCTACCAGAGATTTGTGCTGAATTTTGATCAGGTCAAGGGAGGGCTTCCAGTGGTGGACGGTTCGGTTTTGATCATCACTTATGATGGCTTCTACGATCAGGTCGTGCCGCTCGCGGAATGGAAGCACAAGAGGGGACTTACTACATACCTGGTCAACCTTTCGGAGGTGGGCTCCAGCAACACGGACATTTACAATTACATCTACGATGCCTATCACACCTGGCCTGATCCGCCGGAATACGTGATTCTGGTGGGGGACGTTCAGCAAATTCCGACTAACAGTGGCTTATATTGTATTACAGACCACAAATATGTCACTGTGGATGGTTCAGATTATTTTGCAGACATCCACATAGGAAGGATTTCCGTTCAGACCCCAGCTGAAGCAGAGCATGTGATTACCAAGATTCTTAATTACCGAAGGAATCCTTACGTGGATGAAACTGACTGGTTTTTAGAGGCGATGACCATCTCCGGAAGTGACTATGTGGATGATTACAATTGCTTAAGATGCGGTTTTCTGATGGTCGATTACGCGGGCTTTACCTATTTCGATTCTCTGTGGAATTCGAACGGGCTTGACACTCCGAGTCAAATAACCACTCGGCTGAACGATGGGAGAAGTTGGATAGCTTATTTTGGTCATGGAGGCTCGACCGCCTGGTATCCATCGGGGTTTAACAATTCGCACATTAACGCCCTTAGCAACGGAGAGAAGCTTCCGTCCATCGTCAGCATAGCCTGCAACAACGGACAGTTTAACGTCTCTGGAGATTGCTTTGCCGAACGGTGGATAAAAGCGGGAGCTATCGGAGCCGAGAAGGGTGCAGTGATTATAGCCGCTTCCACAGAAGGATCCGCCTTCTTCTATTCGGATACCTTATCCAGAGGCACCTTCATCTCCTATTTTGCTGACAGCAATTTTCATTTCACCGCAGCTTTGAACGAGGGGAAGATGTATATGTATCAGCACTTCCCCGAGGGACCTGGAGGTACCACCGAAAGGGAGACGCAGATGTATACCACTTTCGGTGATCCAGAGTTGGATCCCTGGTCAGGCGTCCCGGAAGATCTGGAGGTGACCCATCCTGACGTCATAGTGTTGGGAGGTGCACCTTTCCCTGTCACGGTTCACCTTAATAGTCAACCGGTTGAGGGCGCTTTAGTCTGCGTGATGAAAGACACGGAGATGTACGAGGTTGGACGAACCGATTCCAACGGTGAGGTAATCCTCAACCCTTCGCCCTCGACCCCCGGAGATGCGGATATCACCATTACTGCACACAATGCTTTTGCCTACGAAGCCATTGTTCCGGTTGCTGGCGGAGTATTTATAGTCCTTCAAGGCTGGGATGTGGATGATGATAGTGTAGGCGGGAGCTTGGGCAACGACGATGGGGAGGTCGATCCCGGTGAGACCTGTGACTTAACGGTCGTGTTAAGGAACTTAGGGAACGAGGAAGCCACCCAGGTCTCGGGGGATTTGTCCTCCAGTGATCCCTACGTAACCATAACCACTTCAAGTTCCGACTATCCAGACATTCCTCCAGGCGGAACAGGCTCTTCGGTGATTCCTTACCGCTTTACGGTTGAGCCCGATTGTTCTTTGGGTCATGTAGCCACCTTTGTTCTGCAGACAAGTGCAGCCGGACCCTACTCCGCCACTGATTCCTTTGACATCACTATTGGTAAAAAACCAGTCATCCTGGTAGATGACGATGATGGAGAAAGCTATGACACTTTCTTTGTGTCGGCTTTGAATTCTCTGGAGATTCCGCATGATGTATGGGAAGTAGATTTATTGGGGTCTCCTTCTGAAGCTGTTCTGAATTCATATAAAGCGGTGGTGTGGACCACAGGGGATGATGTCGGTTACATAGGCAATCCTTCTACATTAACCCCTGAGGATCAGGCTAATTTACAGGCGTATCTGGAGGATGGAGGCAGGCTGTTTTTATCCAGTCAGGATCTTTTATATGACAACGCTCCCAACGATTTCATCATCAATTACCTGCATGTAGCCGGGCACACAGATGATGCCGGGATAAACTCTGTTGCAGGCGTTGCAGGTGACGTTATCTCTAATGGTATGAACATTTCCTTGAGCTATCCTTTCGACAATCTTTCCGATTATATAGTTCCCGGACTTGATGCGACTGGCATATTTCATCGCACCGGAAAGACTTCGCCTTCCTCTCGAGAAGGGAGATTAGCTCTGCCCAACTTGCAATCGGGGAGTTCGGGAAAAACGGACTATTGTGCCTTGCGCTATCCTGCCACAGGGACGACGGGTTATCAGCTGGTCTTCTTTGCTTTCCCCTTTGAGGCTATTCCCCAGAGTGGAGCTGATCCCAACAATGCTGAGACGGTGATGGAGAAGATCATGAATTGGTTTGACATAAGCAAGCCCTCCTTTTATCGTGGGGATGCCAATGGAGACAGCGAGATAGACATAGCGGACGTGGTTTTCTTGATAAATTATCTTTTTGACGATGGTCCGGAACCTTATCCCTTGGAGGCGGGGGATGCCGACTGCAGTGGCGAAGTTGACATTGGTGATGCGATCTTTCTGATCAACTATCTTTTCGTAGGTGGACCATCACCTTCCTGTTAAAAGCTGAACGGAGTGAAGTCCATAGGATTGAGCGAAGCGAAACCCATAGGGTTGATTCGGATTTAAAAGAGCCCCCGCTTATGGCGGGTGCTTTTTTGATTAGGTTCCCAACAGATCAAACAGATGAAGTTCTGTAGGTCGGGCTGTGATCCCCGCCAAAGGCACCAGATCGGACAGGGGTTGCACCCCTGTCCGCCCAGACGGGCGGTCGTCCGGCCGTATAGAGGGGCAGCGTTATCAATCACTCCGGACAAAGCTGATTCACTAAATCGCTGTGAAAAGGTTTTACATCTTCCTTTGTGTCAATCCCCTGCAATACCCCTTGTCGCGCAAATGCCCCCTACAATCCGTTCATAGACCAAGCATTAGATTTTTGAGAGGGAGCTCAGACGATCACGAATAAGAGGCGGTAGATAAAGGATTCTCTCAAACGTCAGTTGTATCTGAGCTCCCTTCCTCAACTCCTAAATCTCCCAGGTAAGCCTAAACCTGAGTCCTTCTTCCCTTAGAATGTTGTTCAGCAGTGATGACAATTCTATTTTAACAAGTTCTTTCGCAAAAAGCAAGAAGTTTTTTATCCTATCAAAATCCGACTAAAGGAAAAGCAATTCTGGAGTGTAAAGCTTCAGCTTTACTTTGATCCCGCTAAAGCGGGATACTCCAAAGTCTCGTTCCGTTGCATTCAAGATCGATTCTCCCCTCACCCCCGCCTCTGGTGTGATTTTCAACCTTCCCTCTCCCCCAAGGGGAGAGGGAATAAATCCTTCAATATTCATCGCCAGGAATTCAGTCACTCCATCTTTGTTCCCCTTGTGGGGTGACGATTATGGCGGATTTTCCTTCAATGGGGCACTTGGTTTCACAGATTCCACAGCCGATGCATAAATCCTCTCTCACATACGGACGCTTGACCAATATTTCCGATCCGTCAAAATGAATCACTTTCTCTTGCTTCAGTTCAATTGCTTTTTGCGGTGTGGGGCAGTGCTCCTGACAGACTATGCAATCTTCACTCTTGTACCAGGGGATGCATCTGTCTCTGTCTATGTAGGCTAAGCCAATCACGGTTTTCTTCTTGGTCTCCACATCCAGTTCGTGAATGGCATCTGTGGGGCAGACCTCGGTACACATCACACAGTTGAACTCACAATAACCATAACGGGCAACTCCTACAGGAGTCCACATCGCCTCTAATCCCCCTTCCAAGAATGACGGCTGCAAGAATCTGCCGCAGGCGGAACAAACCTTAATGCACTTGTGACAGCGGATGCACCTGTCCAGGAAATCGTTTTCCTCTCTTGCTCCAGGAGGTCGGATCAGATTTGTCTTGGAATTCCTGCTTACAAAACTTGTCTTCAATATGCCCGCCGAAACCAATCCGGCAAAAGCGGAAGCGACAAGTCTTCTTCTTTTCAGATCGAATTTATAAGGCTTTCTTTCTCCCCTAAAATTGATTTTGGTAACTGAGGGAGGACATGCTTTCACACAATTGAAGCATTGGATGCATTCCACACCATCCGTGGACACGAAATCCTCTTCTATCGCATCCATCTTGCAAATCTTCTCACAATCGCCGCACCGGGTACACTCAGCTTTAACCTTTCTTCTGAGAACCTGGAACTTGGAGAAAAAAGCCAGAAGCGCGCCTAAAGGACAAAGGTTTCGACACCAGAATCTGCGAGAGACAAATTCCGCAAGTATTATAGCCAAGAAGATCAACAAAACCCAGCCTGACATTCGGAAAAAGGTCAACTCGCTGGGCAGAAAAGTGGAGGAGAAAAGGCCCTGAACTTTGATGAGCGGGGCCTGCAAAAAGTCTATATTGAATAACAACCCGAATAGACCATTGGTGATCAGTGTTACTATGGGAAAGACTATCAGTGTCAATGATCTGGCGGTCAAAGCTATCGGGTCAAAAAACCAGACCAGCTGTGAGGAGAAAATGGCGCCGACCAAAAGAAAAATCAGAATAGAATATTTTAGCCATTTGATTTTTTTGTAGCTTTTTCCGGCTTTATTCTTGAAGGCAAAGCTGACCGAATCTAAAGTTGTCCCCAAGGGGCAAATCCATCCGCAAAAGAATCTCCCCAGAACAATGGTCAAGATTAGTATGAAAAAAGCCCAGATGAAGGTACTAATGAAAGCGCGAGCCGAAACCATGGAGGAGATGGCCAGCAGGGGATCCATTCTGAAGAAAAAATCCACCGGAATCTTGAACTTCAAAGGATAGGTGGCAGAAAGAAAGAGAAGCAGAAAAAACAGAAGAAAGAATATCTGCGAAATCCGTCGGACTGTTTTCAAAATCTCCCCCTCATTTTACAGAGTGCCCTTGTGTCAAATCCAAAACCAAATTCAACCAAACCAGGCTCTATCCGGTCAGCTCCCATAAAGTCAAGTTGGAAACGGCCCTGCTGGAGTGTCAAGCTTCAGCTTGACCAGAAATCTCTTGTCCACGGCATCCTGGTTTCCGGGAAAAGACAAAGAGCCTGAATCTCGTTCACCTGAAGGTGAACACTCCATTATGGCCTTTAACCGCCCTTTCAGAGATATCATTCACGATTCATCAGATGATTCCAAGATGGTAACGTATCCGACTTACAGGCTCACTTTCTTAATGTTCAATTTGTTTAAATCAATTTCACCCAATCCGAATTTGTTTGCCTTGACCACGTGACCCAAATCGGTCGGCTTCATATCGAAGAGAGTGGCTCCATAAGCGTCCACTGTCGCGATGTCCTTTCCAGCAATGATGGTCTTTATTTCCCTTACGTCTTTTAGGCTTCCGCCCTGCGGACCGTTTTTGACCAGGATTCTGTAGGCATCCAAAATGGTCAATTGCGGCCTTACGAAATTTGCCAAATCAGCCAACTTGTCATCAATCTTCCAGTGTATCTTGCCTCTGTCGCCTCCCATGATCCCCATCAGGTTTTTCATGCCGAGGGTCAACTTGGGCAGTCCGTGATGTTTGGCTATTGGGACGTTGATCAAAACATCGGCTTCCAAAGCTGGTTTATACATCTCCCATTTCTTCAAAACCTGCCCCTGCGGAAACTTCATTTCTGAGAAGCCGGCATCCACCACAAAGCTCACCTCTGCTCCGGCCTCGGATGCCGCCTTCTTTATGCCCGAATTGTCATAACAGCGGGATGCGGAATTGCAGCTGCGGTCAAAAACCTTAATCTTTTTGGCTCCGCATTCTAAGCACATCTTCACCACCTCCG
>Ga0111200_1089_pt1 | contig 9978 bp, 6 predicted proteins | sample DeeMarSWOR324_28_FD_80374 | JGI IMG/M metagenome (GOLD analysis project Ga0111200, IMG submission 80374) | candidate division Zixibacteria bacterium SM23_73
CTCGGTCTTTATCAGATTTTCCCTTATCTGTATCTGCACATTGTCAGCCGGGTAGCAATGACCTACATAATCATCAATCCCGGTTTTAAGTTCTAACCCGAAGGTGTTGATCTGATTGATCAGACCCTGGATATTCCGACAGTCAACGGCACTGAAGGTGTATGTCGTGTTCCGGGCTGGCATGTTCTGTCTGCACCAGCTTACCAGGGAATCTCCAACAGTTCTTGCGTCCCAGGCGGGATTAGCGTTAATGGTGTTGATGATCTTCTCGTAGGGAATATCGTCTACATAGGTGATTTCCTCTGATGCCACCATAACTTTGGCATTAGCCCCAATCTGATAAGCAACTTCCACCATTCCCATCAGACACTGGTCAAATAAGACCACATCAAAGGTGTCACCTTCTGTGCTTAAGGCAGTTTTAGTCTCACCCATATACATCCAATCATTTGCGCTTGTTGCATCAACAGAATGCCCTTTCCATCCGGCCCCATGATTTTTCAGAACAAGCATATATTTGTCAGCCGGATAATTGTCCTCGCACCAGGTAATAAAATCGCTTAAAGTGGCCGGATCACCCATATTCTTCTCTTCGACATTGGTGGCATTTCTGACCCGAGTCCAATCGTTGTCCTGGATTAAGGGGATTGTGTAAGTTCCAGCCACAGGATAGTTCTTAAAATCGACTAATACTACAACATTGACGTTAGCTGGGGAACCTGCTCTTTCCATTCTGTTGAGAACAATCCAATACGCGGTGGACAAATTATTATCGCCGTCCATATAGACCATAATAGTCCAATCCTTCACCACAGGAGGTTCTCTTTCCAAAGCTGGAGGCTCTAAGACGAGTTCATGGTAATTTATTTGGCCTGGGGTCCGCCACACCGCATTTTTACCTCCATGGAAGTCCCAATCCTCTGGCTGGTTAGTATCTGTGCTGGATGAATCTCTTCCTATAGTTTCCCCAGGCATTATGTATTTAAGCAGAGAGAAATTTTCAGTTTGCCACGTATCGAAGAAATCGTCTGTATCCCACATCAAGGCTGCTACCGCATAATCGTGAGCTGTGCCTGGTGTATAGATTGTATCACCGGACCAAGCTACAAAATCTATGATGGTAGCAGAGGAAGGAGTGCCGGTATACAGGGCACATTCATCCATTGTTTCAGAGAAAACATCTGCGCTCCCCACATAATAGTCCCCCTCTCCATCTGAGAAGTCACTATCATTGGTGCCGGTGGTAAAATGAACTACCAGATAAGTCGATTCAGGCATATCCCAGCTTGGCAAAACAGCATCCTGCGAACCATCATGATTAGAGATTACCATTCCTCCAATATTCACTGTACCACTAGGGTTGAAGAGTTCGACCCATTCATGGTCCCCAAACAGGCTGGTATCCGTTGTATCCGGGTAGAACATCACTTCGTTGATTACCACCTCCTCTGCGTCTGAGACTGCTGTTGAAATTCCAAAAACAAGGAAAAGAAAAATTATGGCGCCCCAAAATTTCAAATATCTGTAACAAATTTTTGAATACATCTTCTTTTCCTTCTATTTTTAAGAGTTATTGGTTGAAAAAAAATAACAAAAAAGATTTTTTAGGAGGACACCTCCTTTGAATGGTTCGTAGTTGGAGGCTTTTGCTTCTTCAATAGTCTACCTCCTTGTTTTTGGCTTGATTCGCGACAAAGACAATGAATCATTTCACCCGAGAAATGGTCAACTGTTCTTGTCATGCAACTCTTTTGCTCTAAACAACCCCTGGAAGCCGACCTCTCTTTGAAAGATTACTCCAACGAATCTGTTTATAATTTTTAAAAGACCTGTGAGGACTGGATCATCCAGAACAAAGGAGACAAATCACCCAGTCATCCAATGAAAATTTGAGCTTAAAAAACCTAAATCTCCTCTGGTAATTGTAATTTTTTCTATTTACCCTTCCGAATATAATTTAGGTACTGTTGGATAATTTGTCAAGGAAAAAATGGGATTTTTAGAGGGAATAATTCGCCCCAGAGTACCCTTGCCCTCCCGGACGAGCTCAGACGAGTCCGTACGGGCGTCTGGACGCTTTTGGGGGGAGATTCGTGTGAATGCTTCGCATCTGATCCAGGGCTGAAAGATCTAACGGCTCTTAAGGTTTTAAATTTGCTTTCTGGTCATATATATGTCATACCAGATGATGAAAACCAAAAGCGCCATGATTTTGCTTTCATGATCTGCTTTATAGGACAGATGCTCTTGCAAAATTTGGTCAATATATTCTTGATCAAACAGCCCTGTTTTCTCAATTTGATCTTGAGTCAAAACTTCCTGGACAAATCCGCTCAATTCTTTCCTGAACCAACTCCCCAAAGGAAGGCTGAAGCCCTTCTTCTTTTTCTGCAATATCTCCTTGGGGAGGATTTTGGAGACCGCTTTTCGGTGAATGTATTTTTTTTGCAGGTTTCTAATTTTTAATTGAGGTGGAACGGTCGCCAAGAATTCCATCAATTGATGATCCAGAAAAGGAACCCTGACCTCCAAGGAATGAGCCATGCTCATTCGATCGGTTAAGGTCAAAAGGTCGTCCGGCAAGTAAGTTTTCGAATCCAAGAATAGCATTTTGTTCAACATGTTGCCTGAATTCTGAATCTTGGGATCGGATTCAGCTTGAGAAAAATAAGCGAAGAAACTCTCCTGAGGATTGTATTCTTCTGTCTCTTTCCTCACTTCACCAGAAAAGAGGTTGCTCAAATCGTCTTGGTTAAAAGCTGAGATATATTCCAGATAGGACTGTTGGGCCGGCAGAGCGGCTCCCTTCACAAATCTTTTAGCCCTGGATATGATGGGATTATCCCCAGAGGTCTCTGGCAAGGAATTGACAAAAGACTTAATCATTCGTTTCAAAGAAGAAGGAAGCTTGTTATAATATTCACCTAAGATCACTCCTAAGTATCGAACATAACCTGCTGACAGCTCATCTCCTCCTAAACCGGATAATGCCACTTTAACTTTTTGGCGGGTCATCTGTGAAATGTAGTAGTTGGGAATAAAGGAGGAATCGGCAAACGGTTCATCAAAATAGGTAATGCTCTTGGGAAGTATGTCCACCAGATCTGGTCTTACTACAAACTCCTGATGCTGGGTCCCAAATTTTTCCGCCACACCTCTGGCCTCTTTTCTTTCATCGAAATATCTATTTTCATCTGGATAACCAATAGAAAAAGTCATCACCGGCTTTGTGGCAACCTGGCTCATCAGGGCAACCACCGAGCTTGAATCTATCCCTCCACTTAAGAAGGCGCCTAAAGGGACATCGCTTAAAAGATGCATTCTCACCGCCTCTTTCAATTTCTCCAGAAAGCCCTCCACAAAATAATCTTCACTTTGCTTGAGGGAGGTCTCATACTTGAGCTCCCAGTATTTTTTGATGGTCAGTTTCTTATCCTCCTGCACCAGGATATGTCCGGGAAGTAGTTTGGAAATCCCTGAAAAGATGGTTTTGGGGGCAGGAATATACAGAAAGGTAAAATAGTCTTTTAGGGCATCTAAGTCGATTTCCCGCTCAAAGAGCGGATGTTGCAGAATGCTCTTTATCTCTGAGCCAAAGATGAGTTGATTTTGACAGATTGCATAATAAAGAGGTTTGATCCCTATCCGATCTTTTGCCAGAACAAGCCTTTTGTGGTTATCATCCCAGAGGGCAAAACAAAACATCCCCCTCAGATGTTTCACACATTCTGTTCCATATTCTTCATACAGATGAACTATGACTTCTGTATCCGTCTTTGTTCGAAAGCGATGTCCTTTTTTGATTAAATTATCTTTAAGCTCTAAGAAATTGTAGATTTCCCCGTTGAGCACGATCCAGATGGACTGATCTTCGTTGGAGATGGGCTGATGTCCGGTAACAAGATCGATGATGCTTAATCTTCGGATGCCTAAACCAATGTTATCTTTAATATAGTATCCCACATCATCCGGTCCGCGATGAATTATAACATCAGTCATCTTCTTAAGCTGATCGGAATCGATCTTTCCATCACCAGTTATGTTTAAAATTCCACAGATACCACACATTTTTGTTTCTACGAACCTCTCCCCCTTTGTCCCCCTCTCCATAAAATGAAGAGGGGGTAGGAGGAGGTAAACAACTACGCTGTTATATATTTTCGAATCTTGGGTCCTATCAATTTAGTAATCGGCACGGGAAGGCGTTTCCAGAGTTTTATGGCACCTCCATATTTAGGGTTATCAGCTGAAAGACTCGGTATTTTTTTCTTTTTAAAAAGCTGATATTGCCAATACAAGGGTTGGGGTTTGGCTCCCCAGCGAACTTTGAAAGTAAAAGTCCCCGACCCGACAGAGGAACGTCCAAAATCCAAGGTCTTTAATCCTTTAGAACAAGCAAATTTCATCGTCTCCCAGTAGAGGAGATTATTAGGATACAAACTGAAATACTTTCTCAAAGAGGAGACCCAGGGGATGGTAAAAGTATCTTTGAAGAAGAGTCCCAATGAGGCTCCAATGTAGTTCTGATCATGTTTAACTAATAAGAGCTGGGAATTTTCTGGAAATTCCTCTAATATGTTTTTAAAAAAAGAGCGGCTGTGCACCGGAGAGCCTAAATCTCTCATATTTACTGCAAATATTCGGTAAAAACAATCCAACGCTTCTTTACCTGCAAATTCCACCGACAGTCCCAACTTTTCCGTTTTTCTTATCCGGTTCCGTCTCTCGGAGGGAAGCTTCTTCCACAATTTCTGGGGGTCATCATCCAAATCCAAACTTAAAGTGACTTTATTAGTTTTCGTCTGCAGGTTCAGGTTACAAGCATTTTTCTGCCGTAATTCCAAATAGTCGACCCCCTCATCAGAGGCGATTTTGCAAGCTTCCTCAAGAAGAGCTTTTTCAAGTTGGTCTTCCTGGGAACATAAACCTGCCGAATCAACAAATGGCAGAGAGACCAATGAGCTCCCAAATAGCCAACTCTTAACCAAAAATAAAGGAAGTATCCCCTTCAACTTCCCTCCCTCTTCAGCTAAAAGATAATAGCTTTTGTGAGAGTAGGATTTCTCAATCACATTTCTCCATCCAGTTAGATGGTAAAGACTTCCTTCCGGGGAATTCTTCACAAAGTCATTCCATCTTTTTTTGTAATCATTTGTGTAATGTATGATTTTCATGTTAGGCTTTCTTTTGAAACTCTCTGTGTCCTGATCCATTTTTTTCTTTTGAAACCGAATAATGACAGAATATCTATAACTCCTTTCCAAAGCAGAAAGATTGGTATGATCAAAACGGAGAAGATCATCTTTTTATCCGCTTTGCCTAACCATAATCCGATTGAGAAATAAAAACCCTGAAGGAAGAGCAAAAAAAGCGACCACCAGATCAAAAACGAGTGCCCGAAGAGAAGAGCCAACAGTAAGCAGACTATATTCAAATTCAAAAGCATAGAATAATTGGGCATAAGGATGTTTAAAGAGGCATCGATTTTGTGGATGTCAAAAGTTTTCAAACCCTTCCATAACATCTCAAGTCCATACTTGCCCATAACTTCAAATTTTCCTCCAGCCCATCTTAACCTTTGGGAGAAGCCTCCTTTCAAGGAGACTGCCTCTTGAGCATAGACTTTGGTGGTGGAGGCAAAGTTGACCTTTTTCCCCTGGGAGATCAATTGTGCATAATATTCCCAGTCTTCACCCACGGAGAAGGCTTTCCATCCTATCTTCTTTAGAATCTCTACATCCACGCACATCCCCACCCCCATAAGAGCCGAGGATAGCCCCAATCTCTCCTTTGCCTCGTAAAATGAAAGATTCTTCAAAAAGGAGGTTGTATAGATTAGCCGGGTGAGAGGATTTTCCTCGTAATTGCGAATATCGTTATAAGCTTGAATGATCTTTTGTCCTGAAAGCAGTCTATCATTCATCACTTGCAGGAAGTTGGGATCGAGAACGGTGTCCGCATCCACAAAGACCACTGCATCGTAGTGATCCAAAGAATTGTTTTCAAAAAACCAATTCAAAGTGATCAGCAATTACCACCAGGTCAAAAAGATCTTGAGGATAATTTTGTCTCTTCAAACTCTTTATGGTCCCGGGCAATAGTAATTCCTCATTGTGGGCGGGGATGAGAAAAAGAAATCTCTTTTGAGGATTTTGGGAAGGTATCTTCGTTGGCTTTTTTACAAAGTATACAACTGCGAAGAACCAAAGATAAAGCACAAAGAGAGTCAAACAAAAAAGCAAAATGTTGATTACTACTTGCATCTTATTTCCAAAGCATGTTTTTTACCTCACCCCCTATGCATATGCATAGGGGGTGAGGTCTTCAAGCTGTTCACCTCACCATGGATTGATAAATCTCCAAAACTCTTTGTGCCATTCTTTCAGCGGTGAAGGATTCTTCGATTCTTCTTTTTGCTTCTGATCCCATTTTTTCCCTGATCTCTCTTTCCTGCAACAGGTATAAACTCTTTTGCGCTAAGTCCTCTGGATCATTTGGTTCTATCAAAGCACCGGAGATTTGGTCTGTTATCACCTCTGGTATTCCACCCACTTTCGTAGCCACTATTGGCTTCTCCAAACCCATGGCTTCCAAAAGAACCATGGGGATTCCTTCGTGAAACGAAGTGAGAACGAAGATATCCATGACGTTTATGATATCCTGTATGTCCTCTCGATAGCCGGGAAATAGAAAGTCCTCAGAAATTTTTAATTCATCTGATAATTTTTCTAAATTAGATTTTTCCGGTCCATCCCCTACTATCAGGAATTTAACCTTAGATTCTCTTTGCTTGATTAACTGTGCCGCTTTCAAAAAGACCTGGTATCCTTTGATTGGAACCAAACGACCAGCAGATCCGATGATTGTGCAATCGTCACCTACACCCAACATTTGTCGTACTCGTCGAGGAGCTTTTTCAATTTTTAAAGAATCTAAATTTACGGAGTTGGGAATAGAGGTGACCTTCTTTTCACCCAATCTTTGGCTTAATTTCTCTTTTATGTCAAAAGATGCAGTTATTATCTTTTTGACCAAGAGTTTCGAGATCAGATAATCCAGAAGAATATAGAATTTGTATTTTATGTTCTTAAATCCCTCAAAAGGCTCCGGCATGCCGTGATAGGTTCTGACGATATGCTGGATGCCTCCCATCCTGGCGGCCAAACTGCCTATGATGTTTTCCTTGTATCTATGCGTGTGAATCAAGTCGACCTCCTGATGCTTTAACCAGCGGTAGGTTTTAATGAATAGCTTCATCGGATTGTTTTCCTTTTCCTCAAGGATGTGAAATGAAATGTTTAAGCGTTTTAATTCTTCTGCCAATTTTCCCCGATTATAAATTAAGGCAAAGTTCTCCAGGTGTTTCTCTTTTGCCAGTTGTGACAGGAGTATAGTAATCTGAGCTTCTGCTCCCGCCCACAGATCGCCTGAGATCAAATGGCATACCTTTATCTTTTTGTCGGTTCCCATAGAACGAACCTTTCGCCGGAATAGTATTTATACCAGCTCACCAAAATTGAGAGATTGGTTAAGGCAAAAAAATAGGAAATCTTAGATACCAGATTATTGTTCAATTGGGGCCTGAAATGGACGGCTAAAGCGATAAGATAGAAGAACAACTGTGCTGAGAAAAAAGCGAGATAGATCCACCCTTTTGACAGAAGTAAGATATTGGTTGTGAAAATGATTGTCAGAAAATAAGGGACCAACCATCTTAGAAGTTTATGGCTCATTATCTGAACTGAATAAAAACCATATTTGAAGGGATTCAAAGCCGCTTTAAACTTAGATAATACCTCCATTCCATGCACGATGGTTCTTGTTTTTCTTTTGAATTCATCCCCAGGATCACCCGAAGTGGAGTAGTATCCTTTTACTTGAGGATCCAAAATCGCCTTGTAGCCTTGCATAACCGCCCTTAATGGAATGTAGAAATCGTTGGACATGGATGGATAAAAGGGATAACAAAATTCCTTTCGGACTGCATAAAATGAACCACTCATTCCAGTAGAGGCACCTAATCGGCTTTCCAATTTTCTCAACAGCATGTCATAGGTGATATAAAGACCTTCTTTATTTGGTCTAACTTTGCTTGTGACCACTTCATCCACACTGGATACACAGGCTACTTTTGGATCACCAAAATTTCTGACCAAACGTCTGAGCGAATCCCGCCCGAAGGATATGCCCACATCGGTGAAAACTATGATCTCGCCCCGTGCTATTTTTAGCGCTTCACCTTGAGCATAGTGTTTCCCTCTTCTCTGTGCTAACTTTATCAGCTTTACTCCCTGATGGCCATACTTCCCAACCACGTCATTGGTATCATCGGTGGAACCGTCCGAGGCGACGATAATCTCCAATTTGTCTTCAGGATAATTCAAGCAAAGACAATTTTGAATTTTATCCTCTATAATTTTCCCTTGGTTGTAAACCGGAATAATGATGGAGACTGAAGGTATTACATCTTCTTTGTTTACCTTGCTCTTTTTAAACAAGGTTATCAGAAAAAGAAGCAATAGATATCCAGAATAAGTATAGAAAACCAAGAATACGCTTATCCAAAAAATTGAATAAAGCACAAAACCCCCTTTGGGTTAGGTTCAGAACCCAAGAGGCTAATGGTAGCATGAACTTGTAGCTGCCCAATTTATTGGGCGAACTTATGCTCTCGTTGTGGCGGGGTACCCTGGGGTGAGGGCACCCCGAACCAACAGTTAACTATTTCTAAAATATTTTTTCGTACAATTATTATAAAGCGATTCGTAGTCTTTAATACTTTCCTCTAAGCCGAATTTTTTTCTTACCGCAATTTGAGCTTTTGTGCCCATTTCTTCTCTGAGTGTTTTATTCTCCAATAATAGGATGATTTTCTCGGCTAAGCTTTCAGGATCCCGGGGAGGCACCAAAAAGCCGGTCTGGCCGTCGCTAACTATCTCCGCCGGTCCTCCGCAATCAGTGACCACCACCGGTTTAGCCAATGACATGGCTTCCACGGTTGCGATGGAAAAACCCTCCGTTGTAGACGACAGGACGAAAACGTCCAGGATATTCAGAAAATCTGGCACATCCTCACGGAAGCCTAAGAATTTTATCCGCTCCCCTAGACCTAACTTTTCAGTTAGTTTGGTTAAATCACAAAATAGCTTCTCCTCTTTTTCTCCGACGATGAGAAAAAAAACATGGGGGATCTTTTTACCAACAAGTTTCGCAGATTGTATGAGAAATTCATAGCCCTTGCTTCCCCTTATGTTACCTACTGCGCCCACCACAGGGGTAGATTCTGACAGACCTAATTCTTGTTTTAGCTCAAAAGGATTTTTTTTCGCACCAAATGCTTTAAAGTCAATGCCATGATGAATAGTGGTGACTTTACGCTGGTCGATACCCACGTGGTTTATAAGCTCGTTTTTTAGATAATCTGAGACTGCCACCACCTGAACTGCCGTCTTTCTGATGATAAAATTTTTAAAAACGTTCTTCCACCTTCTATCATCCCCATCTCCGATCTTTCCGTGATAGGTAACGATCACCGGTCTTTTCGTTATTAGTGCAGCCAGGCAACTATAAAAATTTATTCCCGGCAAATGCGAATGAAGCAAATCTATTTTTTCCTTTCTTATAAGGGATGAAAGTTTGAGCAGAAAACGGATATCCCAGGCTCGATTGCTTTCTATGACTCTGGTTTCAGGATGGTGCTGCCTTAGAGTTTGGTATAACCAACCTTTTCTTAGGAGAAGCACCAGAGAATCAAAATGTCTGGAATCTATATTCTTTACGATGTTCAAAAGAACCTTTTCCGCTCCCCCTGGTCCTCCCGTCTCAATGAGATGCAGAATTCTTATTTTGTTTTCATTCACTTTTCACCAAATCCCTTAAAGCTTATGTGGGCATGGACCTCCACACGGAAGGCGGATTCTATGATGTATCTTTGAGCGTTCAAGATGTGGCATTGGAGAAAAAAAGCATTCTGAACGC
>Ga0111200_1025_pt1 | contig 9972 bp, 8 predicted proteins | sample DeeMarSWOR324_28_FD_80374 | JGI IMG/M metagenome (GOLD analysis project Ga0111200, IMG submission 80374) | candidate division Zixibacteria bacterium SM23_73
ATCACTGCATTCTTTTAAAACACCAACTGCTCCCCTTAAGATGATCAGTCCAATCAATATGCTGATGATCGGATCCACAATATAATATTGGGTAACCAACATGATGATTCCGCCCACAATCACCCCCACCGAACTCAACATATCTCCCAACACATGCAGGAATGCACTTTTTATATTTAAACTCTGTTGGGTAGCCCCTTTCAACTTCACCAAAATTGTCAGATTGACTGCCAAGCCGACCAGGGCTATCAGAAACATTCCCAAACTTTTCACCGGCTCAGGCGAGCTTAATCTTCCTATGGCTTTGTAAAAGATCCACAAGGCTACCAGAAATAGGGTAACCCCATTAATCATTGCTGCTAGAACCTCTGCTCGAAAATAGCCGTAGGTCTTTCTTTGATTAGGAGGAAGTCCGGACAAAACCAAAGCCACCCAGCTCAATCCCAGAGCGAAAACGTCTGCAAAGATGTGACCGGCATCGGAGAGAAGGGCCAAGCTGTTGGTCAAAATTCCACCAACCACCTCCAAAACGAGTATTCCCACCGTGAGGACTACCGCAAACTTCATCTTTTCGATCAGACGGTAATGAGATGAAACTGAATCAATCATATCAGAAACGTCCAGATTCTTAACCCTGCTCCAGACGGGTATTCCATGGCTGGCAGGCTTCACCCGCCATTCATTTCCCGTTGATGAATAACACCAACGAGAGGCAAAAAATCAAATTATCTCATCTTGTTTCATTCATTATTAAATTTAACATTTTTTTCAAAAAACACAACAACTTTTAATGATAAAAATGAAAAGAGGCAAAAATCCTATCTTTAAAGGAAGATGGCTGGAGATCATTCAATTATCGAGGTACAACCCATATTCCTTCCTTCTTTAGCAAAGCCACAGTTACCCCATCGCCTTTAACTAACTTTCCTTTTCTTTTAATCCAACCACATCCACAGGAAGGGCTGTTTTGCTTCAGCATAGCTTTTTTCACCTTAAATTTTTTCGCAATGGTAATAGAGGCAAAAGCACCTCTCAGAAAGAAAGGAGTCAAATCCTCTCCGTCTTTGGAGACGACTTTGGTTTGTTCGGAGAGGACATCTTTATCATCCCCTTTCTCTATCTCTCCTGGTGGACGAGGAACCGGAAGACCACCCAACTCTTCCGGACAGACTGGAATTGCCTCTCCCTTTTTAACTAACTCTGCTATTTGATTATCCCTGGCATCTTTTCCATCAAAACGCGATCTGATGCCACAAAGACAAGCGGAGACCAGGTATTTGACCTTATTCCCCATCTAAGATTATTTGAAAAAATAAAAACCTCGATTCAATCGAGGTTTTATGAAAAGGAATCCCAAAAAAAGAATTCAATCCAGAAAGTATGGACTCGACAGAATATAGTTAAGGGGATTCTTCGGTTGACCTCGAAAGCGAACCTCATAATGCAGGTGCGGGCCTGTAGAATAGCCGGTGTTTCCCACCGCTCCGATCAACTCGCCCCTTTTCACATGCTCTCCTCTTTTAACTTTTACCTGGGAAAGATGTGCATATACGGTGGTATAACCGAACAGATGATTGATTCGAATCATTTTCCCCAAACCTGGGTCTCTTCCCACAAAACTAACTCTTCCGTCGGCAGTGGCATACACAGGAGTGCCCTTATCCGCCGCCAAATCTATTCCCAGATGAGGTTGTCTTCTTCCGGTGAAGGGATCTATCTTAATTCCAAAGCCACGGCTTAGATAACCTGCGCTGGGTCGGATAGAAGGAGTATGGTCCAAGATCTTTTTCTTATCGCAAATACTCGAATATATCTGATCGAAGCTTTCCCTTTCAAACCTTGCCTGTCTTAAGAGCTTATCCAGTTCGACCTCAGCCCTCTGGACCTGTTTCATTATGGGGCTTTGGTCGGGAAATTGGCTGGGCATCGAACCTCCAACTCCCACCTCCCTCACTTGGGCATCCACCTCCGGCAGTCCGAAGACCATCCGAACATTCTCTTCTTTTTCCATTAAACTTGCCATTTCCCCTTTTAACTTCAATATCACAGAATTTAAGTCCACCAGCTTGCTCTCCAGATGTTTATTTTTCTTTTCCAGTTGGCTCAGTTTGGCTCTATCCAAAGCTTCGCCTAAAAGTCCAAAAGAGAAAAATAGACTAACTGAAATCAGCAGAACAAGGATAAAAGAAAAGAAATAAAGGCAAGGAACAGAGATCTTCCTTTTAAAAATCCTTCCTTTATGGTGGGGAATAATTAAAACCGAAAAAAATTTTTTCTGCCTCATGTCGCTTCCCTGTATTAGTAAGGAACCAAATTTAGCTTGTCTCAAGATGCAATAGTTCGCAAAATTCAACCCACACAGATTTTGCTAAAATAAACCCCCAACGTTACCTTGTCAAGTATTTTTTCCTATTGAAAGAATTTTTTAGATCGGAGGATAAGAATTTTTGTGTTCAATTCGAAGGAAGTGCCACATCCTTATTATTTGATGAGAATGTATTCTCTTTTTAGAATCTTGTTGACCACTTTGACGAACTTTTCGGAATTAAGCGTTTGCAGACTATATATGTGCCAGTAGGTCTTCTCTGGCATCTTATAATCCGATTTTCGTCTCTTAGGCATTCTATCTGATTTCCCCCACCTTTCCTCCAAGGTCAGTGGGAAAAAATCAAAAGAACCCTCACTCACCTTGTCGGCATTTTGTTCGATTTCTGCAGCTAATATTTTTGACATTTTATAAAAGCAACTGTTATGCCCGGAAAAAACGATTAGGCCAAATTAAAACTCTTAAATTACAATCGCCGGTGCCATTTGAAGTTATCAGCTTGGGAAACTGACGTAAACACTACATAAAAATCTCTTCTTTCAAAAAACCTATCGAGAAAAGACCACATAATGTAGTTTTTTGCCAATATTCCTTAGCAAAGCCATTATTTGGCTGCTTCCTTTCTCAACTCCTCGCCCACAGCGAAAAGCTGAGGCAAAAAAACCCATAAGATTTTTTTATCTTCTTTTTATTTTGTAGGTGAAAAAGGAAATTAAGTTTCGAAGGCGTACAAACTACGACAACAGATTACACGAAACCGCCCCCTCACGGAAAAGAAGCAATGCTGGGTCGTAGAAAACCTCCAGCCCTTACATTTGATACTTCTGCATTTCTTTCCTTTCTCCTACAGCTGTTTTTAAATTACCATGTGCTCAAAAACTTGTCAAGGATTTTATTTAAAAAGTCCGTTTAAGACTCTGAGTTAGTCAACATTCTTCTTTTTCGCCCTTTGAAGTTTAACAAATCCAACACCTTACGGTGGGATACATACTTATATGCGTTTTTCTTTTAATAATTACCTATTTGTTGAGCATTTGCAAAAACAGTATTTTTTTCTTTGTTTTTCCAATTTGATTATGCTATTTTCTTAACTGATTTTGATGAAACTTATATTAAGCTTAAACGTATGTAAAACTGAAAGGGATCTTTGTGAAAGAGGAAGATGAGATCCTGATAAAGGAAGCGTTGGCGGGCAAAGAGAAAGCGTTCAAACTTTTGCTCACTAAACACCGTGAGGCGATCTATCACGTGATTTTGAAGATAGTTCAAAATCAGGAGGAAGCTCGGGATTTACTTCAGGAGACTTTCATGAAAGCTTTTGGTTCGCTGGCTACTTACAAACCTGAGTATCGATTTACAACCTGGTTATACAGGATTGCGGCCAATAGTTCCATCGACTATCTTAGAAAAAAAAAGATCAACTCTCTTTCCTTGGACCAACCCTTGGAGACCAAAGATGGAACCGTGAGAATCGAGCTTCCAGATTGGACCTACAACCCGGAGGTGGATTTTGTCTCCAAGCAGAGGGTGCTTTCTATAAACGAAGCCATCGATTCGCTCCCTAAGAAATACCGTGATGTGATAGTTTATCGACATAAGCAAGATAAATCTTATGAACAGATCGCGGAGATTTTGGGAATCCCGGTGGGAACGGTTAAAGCGAGGATCTTCAGAGCCAGAGAGCTTTTGAAAAAGAGGCTCAAGTCTCTTAGGTGAGGTGGAGGGTCACAATGCTCAAACAAATTTTGGAAATTCCTTTGATCTTGACTGCTTTGTTTATTTGTTTCTCTTACCCAGTTGCTCAGGCAGAGAGGTATACTTTCACTCTCCATAAAGAGTTCCCAACAGAAGCAAATCCCTCCTTAAGCGTTCAAAACACCTGCGGTGAGATTAAAATCGAGTCCCATCCCGAAAACAAAATTATAATTGATGCTTTCAAGGTGGTGGAGGCGGATAATTCTGAAAAGGCGAAAAGGATGGCAGACGAAATCGAAGTTATTATAGAAAAATATGATTCCAAAGTGGAGATCAAAACCAAGTATCCTTCCAAGAGATCTAAGGGCTTCTGGAAAAAACTTTTCGGTTCGGATTGGAGAAGATCTGCTTATGTGGATTATCATATACTTGTACCTAAAGAGATTGACCTGAATGCCTCAAGCACCTCAGGAGATGTCATAATTTCTGATATCTCGGGAGATGTAGAGGTCAACGCTACCTCTGGAGATTTATGGATAAAGAGGGTCAACGGTGATCTTGATTTAGAGACCACCTCAGGAGATGTCGAGATTTTTAAAATAGAGGGTGACATTATTGTTCAAGGAACCAGTTCTGATTTGGAAATTTTCGACATTACCGGTGATGTGGATATAAACTCCACCAGTGGAAACACCGCCGCGGAAAATGTCACAGGTTTAGTCAAAATTGATCAGACCAGCGGTGATGTCTCTTTAATGGGGATAAAGGGAAACATTCAAGCTTCCACCTCCTCCGGAGACTTAATAATAGAACAAATAGAAGGAGGATTAGACCTGGAGTCCTCAAGTGGAGATGTTGAGGTCAAGACAGAAATATTTCCCCAGTATGAGTATTATGTGAAAACCTCCAGCGGATACATAGATTTTTCACTGCCACAAAATTCTGATGTCCAGATGAAACTTAAAACCTCCAGCGGAAGCATAGAGACCAAACTACCTCTGAGATTGCACACCATCTCCAGAAATTCGTTCCAAGGAGAATTGGGATCAGGCGGACCAGAGGTATATCTGGTTACCTCCAGTGGAGATATCGAGTTGAGGGAGTATAAAAGATGAAGAGCCTATCCAAGAAAACCTTAATCATCGCCTTAACCCTATTTTTGTCTGCAGCGGTTTTTGCTTTTGGTCAAATCCAGACGGAACCTGAGTCCAAAAAAGGGAAGGCAAAATCTGACACTACAGAGATTCAAAAGGGCAAACTCCCCTCAAAGGCTACCGAGATTCGCATTGACGACGAGGGTATTCGTATCCGCACCGAGAAGGGGGAGGAACTGGAAGTTGGCGAAAAGGAAACGGAAGAGGGTATCATCATCGACGATGAAAGCATCAAGATAGGTGATTTAAAGATAGATCTGATGGAACTGGAGGAGTTGAAAACAATCGAAAGGGCTAAGAAGGTTTATACTGTCAATCACGACATAGTAAAAATGGGAAGAGACATCGTGGTGGAGGAGTATGAGGAGGTGGATGGTGATGTGGTGGCAGTCGGTGGTGATGTCACGGTCAAAGGAACCGTCTGCAAGAATGTAATAGCATTGGGGGGGGATGTCTTGGTTACATCCACCGGAGTTGTCGAGGGCGATGCGACAAGCATAGGAGGAGACGTAGAAAAAGAAACAGGAGCAGTAATTAGAGGAGAAAAAATTGGAATAAATTTTTTACCAAAAAAAATCTTTAGACCTATTCCCCAAGTGAGATTTCTGCCCACAACCATAATCGGGCTCCCTCCCTTCTTTGGCGGATTGGCTCTTTTTGCGAGAATTATCAAGATTATGTTGTTTCTGTTTTTAGGGATCATAGTAATCTCCATCGTTCCCAAGAATGTAACCAAAGTCAAAGACAAGATAAAGCAAGATTTCTTGAAGTCCGTCTTGGTTGGATTTGCGGCTGAAATCTTGATCCTTCCCATCTTCATCCTCTTGATTGTCACCGTCATCGGCATCCCGGTGGCACTTTTGGTAGAACCCCTGTTGATTCTGGTGGCTTTGATTCTGGGGTACACTGGGGTATCCTACTTTATCGGTGAAAAGTTAAGGGAAGGAACCAACCTGAAGCCTGAGACACCCATGATGACTTTAATCATAGGAATATTGGCTGTAGAATGCGTTCTGCTTTTGGCAAGAGTGGTGGGAATTTTCGGACATTTCCTTTTTCCCTTCAGTTGGATCTTAACTTTCATCGGATGGGTGATCTGGTATGTGGCAGTAACTGTCGGCTTTGGTGCCTGCATTTTGACTCGCTTGGGCACCCGACCAAAGGAGTTTAAATTAGCCGAAGCCCCGACCAAACCATCTGACTCCGCTACAGGCGACAACAAATTAAGTTAAAAGGAGAAACACAAAATGCAAAAGATAATTGGGAAAATTCTTTTGGTGACGGTTTCAGTTTGTGTGGCTTTGACATTTTCTTTTGCCCGGGAGGGTGATACAAAGAGAATACATAAGAAAATCGAGTTGAAAGGCGAAAAAAGTCTCACTGTAAAAATGGACTTGGGAGCAGGAATTATAGATTTGGGAAAAAACGATACCGGCAATATTCTGGAAGCAGAAATAGAATATGATCCCGACAAGGTCGATATCGATATCGATTACCGCAAAACTAAAGATGGAGGGAAGCTTTTCTTAGAGAGCGAATTCGAAGATGGACACCTCGATTTTGATACAGATTATAACTATTGGCATCTCGAATTCACCGACAGAATCCCGATAGATTTTGAAATAGACATCGGCGCCTGCGAAGCTGAATTCGATTTCACCGGATTAAAGATAAATAATTTAAACTTGGATTTAGGCGCCTCCTCCACCGAGATAACTTTCAGAAAGCCCAATTTGGAACGAATTTCCAGAATTAACATAGATGTTGGAGCGAGCGAATTGAAGATAAAAGGATTAGGAAACGCTAATTTCGATAAGCTTTCCTTTGATGGAGGAGTGGGAGATTTCACTTTGGACTTCAGAGGAGAGTTGAAACATAAAGCCTATGTGGACATAGATGTGGGATTGGGAAGTCTAACTATCCTTTTGCCTGAAAACATAGGTGTGAGAATTGAAAAAGAAGGTTCATTCCTATCTTCTTTCTCCATATATGAGGATGAATTCGAAGAGGTGGAGTCTGAGGTTTATGAAAGTGAAAATTTTGGTAAAACCGAAGGGCAATTGATCTTCGATATAGAAATCGGCTTGGGCTCTGTCGAAATCGAATACATCGACCAATCACTCTGATGAATGTATTATTTTCTACAGATTAACTCCTGTTATTGAACAGAAGGAGTTAAGGCGTCCGAATTCTGGATCCATAGGATAAGCCTTTTAATCCCGCCTTCGGCGGGACGGATTAACTCCTCTTTTTTAGGGGCTGTAGCAGATTACTCTTGCCCTGGCACGTTTTCATTTCCCATTGATGAAGAGCACCAGAGGGAAACAAAGGTTTTTTTTACCAGCGCTGGCGTTTATCCCGGAAATCTCTTCTGCGGCCACCACGGGGTCCACCCCCGCCACTCCGCTTCTGTGGTCGCGCCTCATCCACCCGAATAGCTTGACCGTCTAACTCAGATCCATCCAATTCATCTTTGGCTTTTTGGGCCGCTTCCTTCGATTCCATCTCCACAAAGCCAAAGCCTTTTCCCTCTAAGATGGTCACGGAAACAACATTTCCGGATTCAGCAAACTTCTGCTTTAGTCCATCCTGTGTGGTCTGATAGCTCAGATTACCCACATAAAGCTTGTTGGTCTGCATTACTTCTCCTCAGGTTTAAAAAATTTAGCACACCACCCGCATATCTGAGCTACGATCCCATACAAACGCAAACCAAGGCAGACATCCCGTGTTGTGTGCCACTGACTACTTTCCATCTTTTCAGCTTTTATCGGTTCGGGGTAAGGTACCCCGAAGCAACGTGTAAATTACAATGCAACTATCGAAAATGGTGCGGAAATCGGAAATAACCGCACCTGATAAATAAAAATATTTTTGGACACCCAAACTAAATCTATTATTCCTGTAAACAAGTAGAACCATCAACATTATACAGTCAAACCGCTCAAACGTCAAGCAAAATATTTTAAAATTTTGGGTTTCAGAACCAGAAAACCCCGGATTTTGAAAATCCAGGGTTTTTCAGGCTTTTCAAAACAAAACTTTTCGCAATTTTTCAATCCAGATATGCCCGCAGGGATTTGCTGCGGGAAGCATGCCTTAACCTCCTTATTGCTTTTTCCTTTATCTGCCTTACCCTTTCGCGGGTAAGATTGAACCTGGCTCCGATCTCCTCTAAGGTTAAAGCCTTCTCGTGATTCAAACCGAAGTAGAGATTGATCACCTCAGCCTCTCTGCGTGAGAGGGTATCTAAGGCTCTCTCGATCTCCAATCTCAAGGACTCATCCAACAGGGCCTCATCTGGAGCCGGCTGGAATTCGTCTTCTAAAACGTCCATCAGGCTGTTGTCCTCGGAGGTGGAGAATGGGGCATCCAAAGAGAGATGGCTGTTGGAGATTTTTAAGGTGTCCGAAACCTCAACTGCGGAGAGCTCCAGTTCTCTGGCGATTTCGGACGGGGAGGGCTCCCTTCCATATTCCTGCTCCAATGAGCTGGAGATTTTACCAATCTTATGTAAGGTCCCTACCCGGTTCAAGGGCAATCTCACGATGCGAGACTGCTCAGCTAAAGCTTGGAGGATCGCCTGCCTTATCCACCAAACCGCATAGGAGATGAATTTGAATCCGCGGGTTTCATCAAACCTTTTAGCCGCCTTGATCAGCCCGATGTTTCCCTCGTTGATCAAATCAGCTAAGGAGAGACCTTGATTTTGATACTGTTTGGCCACAGAGACCACGAATCTCAAATTTGCCTTGGTGAGTTTCTCCAGGGCATCTTGGTCACCTTCTTTGATCCTTTTAGCTAATTCGACTTCCTGTTTTGCGGTGATCAGTGGGGTCTCTCCAATCTCCCTTAGGTATAGATCTAAAGACCTATCCTCATCTCTATACCTTCTTATCTGCTTTGCCAATTACAGACCACTCCTTCGTTTTGGGTTTAGGGTTTTACTGCAATAAAAAGGGTTTCTCCATCTCTTGATACAAAAAAGAGTATGGGTTTTTCCCTATCCGTAAGCGACTTGGCCGCCTTTTTATAATCATCTATATTTTCGATCTCTTGATTGCTCATCTTGGTTATAATATCCCCCTCCATGAATCTGCTCTGCTCAGCCGGGCTTCCCCTCTCGACGCTCAGAACGATAACTCCCGGTTGAAACCTTACATTAAACTGAGCGGCTAAAGCTTTGGTACAGGTGGCGACCTCCAGACCCAACCAGTTTTCAGTTTTTTCTTTCGCAGGTAGCTCTCTTTCTGTTCCAGAGATGAACTTTTCTCTGTCCGCCAATGTCAGTTTCTTGATTAGCTTCTTCCCCGCCCTCACAATACCTAGAGTGACCTCCTGCCCCGGTCCTGCCTCAGCAACCACCATCCTGAATTTCTCTCCATCCCTCACCTTGTGTCCGTTGAATTCGGTTATCACATCGCCGATTTTAATTCCCGCCTTGTCTGCAGGTGTATCTGGCTGAACCGATCGTACCAGCACCCCCTCGGCTGAAGGAAGATCCAAAGCGTCTGCAGTATTATTATCTATCTTCTGGAAAATTATCCCCAGAAATCCCCGGGAGACCTTTCCTTTCTCAACCAGATCCGGAATTACCCATTTGGCTAAGTTTATTGGAATGGCAAAGCCGATTCCGATATTGAAGCTCATTCCGGTGGGATTGGTTATGGCAGAGTTTATCCCTATCACCTGCCCCTTGATGTTGACTAAAGGACCTCCACTGTTTCCCGGATTTATGGAAGCATCGGTCTGAATATAATTTTGGTAATTGGGCGTGTCCTCCGGACCAAAACTTAG
>Ga0111200_1026_pt1 | contig 9930 bp, 10 predicted proteins | sample DeeMarSWOR324_28_FD_80374 | JGI IMG/M metagenome (GOLD analysis project Ga0111200, IMG submission 80374) | candidate division Zixibacteria bacterium SM23_73
CTATGTTCACTCTAATGTAAGTGAAATGGTCTACCACCAGGTCGGCTATCTGTCCGGAGAGTAAGGAACCATTGGTCAAAAGACCCAATTCGAATCCTTCATTTGCAGTTCGCTTCACCAGCTCACAAAATTTCGGATGCAGGGTCGGTTCACCACCACCGGAAAACTCAATGGACTTAACCTCTAAGCAATGTAAGCTTTTCAGAAGTTTCACAAAATTTTGGGGATCCAAATAGACATTCTCCTTTCCATTCGCTTCCTGATACGAACATCCTTGACAATTATGATTACACACATAAGAGGGATACACAACGGCCATGAGCGGATGGGGCATTTCCCCTTCCAAAATCTTTTTTGCAACCGAATACATCCTTAGAATTTTATTTTTTTCAAAAGGGGTAACCACAATCCTTTCAGTTTGATTGGTCACCTCTATCTTATCCGAAAAGGTGGTCATCTTTCGCAAAGCTATCCTATTGGGTGGTTCTTCTATGAGGTTCTTTTTATTATTCATCAGTAACTCAGTTGTTTTAAGAATACTTTTACTGGTTTACGAATATTTCTAATCTCAGACTCTGCTGCTAAGGAATAAAAAGAACTTTGAAAAACTGCTTTGGGGGAGAATTTAGAGTGTTCACCTTCCTTCGATCCTTCGGCAAGCTCAGGGTGCTGAGCAAAGTCGAAGCACAAGCTCCCTTCGGGTCTGAGCCTTCCTTCGACATCCCGCCTTTGGCGGGAAACGAAGTGCAGGGTCGAAGACCGGACGGTGAGCAAAGTCGAACCGTTAGGTGAACCTAATAAAAGCTCTTTGTCATTCAAAGGATTCCAGGTCAAGCTAAAGCTTAACACTCCCCAGACGGGAGCGTCCGCTCAGCGAAACCTTTCCTGATTTAACTTTTTCAGAGGCTAAGACGAACATCTCCTACGGATCCAGACTTCGGAGAATTCTCTTAGGATGGAAAGTTAACCCAGGGGACATCTCCTGTGGTATCCCCAAATTTTTGCTTTGGTTTTCGAGCTGGTTGATCTATAGTTCCTTAGGTGGACTTTTCTCTTCTGCGAACCGCTTTCGTTTCAATTGCTTTTTGAGCTCATCCAAAATGTAATGTTTGGTGGTGTAAGGACTGTTGGGCATGACCACCTGCTTAGCAATTCTCCTTTTGGAATTGATCACCAAGGGACCTAAAAGATCGGCAGACATCTGTGAAGGATCGGGGGGAACAGTAACAACGACGTAAGTGATGAGTTCCTTCATCTGTTGGAAATTGAGTTCCTCCAGCTCCTTTTCATTCACCTCCAGCTTGTAATTTGGAAAGAAGAAGGTTGGATCCACGATCACAAAAGCAACGTCGGGATCTTCCACCGACTGGAGCCACTTGAAGGGATCATATTCGCTTTTCTCTATGATCACATATTTGGAAAGCTGGGAAAAGCCCAAAATCCCTTTGGGCAAAAATAGTGTATCTTTTTCCTCAAAATCAATTTTTCCAAATCTGTTAGTGAGATATTTCATCAAACACCCCCGATCATCCGATAAAGTCCAAAAGTGTGGGCTGAATCATTGCGGCTCCTCTTTTCAACGCGGACTGAAAGATGAACAGTTGATTTGTTAAATTTTTGGTGGCTTTGAACAGATCGTCACCCTCTATCTCTGATAAAACTCGACTGGTATCTGGTTGAAAGCCTATGAGCCTGACTTCAATATTTTCCAATCTTTTTAGTTTAGCCCCCACTTCCGCTCCATGAGTTAAAATTTCTTCTAAACTCAAGTTCAGAATCTCTAAACTTTTCGAAATCGCCTCGCGGTCCTCGTTATTTAGACCTTCCATCAAAAATAAAAGAGTCCCCAATATATCCGGTGACCCTGAAATTCCTAAACTGTGGGCGCTCTTTTTATCATCGCCATCAGAAACCACTAAACTTTTTCCGCCTACTGTTGATTCAACGCTTATTCCTTTTCTTGAATTATTTACGGAAGCAATAACACCTGGGATTGAATTATTAACGGCATCGATTATCTCTCCTATGATGGAAGCAGAACTTAAATCCACGATTCTTTGGATTCGTCCCAGGGCGATCTTAATAGTTCCCAAGGTCAATCCATGTCCCTTTTTTAACAAAGAGACGGGCGTGCTATCAGTCAAAATTGGATCCAAATCCTCCCCCTCTAAACTGCCTGCCCGGTTGGTTGAATGCTCCAAAAGATTGGTCAAAATACCCAAATCTTTAGCGGTGGTCCCACTTGCTTCTGAGAGGGTGAATTCTTGCCCAGGCGTTGATTCATTTAACCTCTTCCGAGTCAATTTCAAACCTTTTTTAGTTACGTTAATCTCCGCATTTAAACCTGCTATTTTAGAGGCATTAATTGTATTTATCACATCTCCCACAGTAACGGTGTGGTAAAGATTAATACCCCAGGAGACGTCTGCATTACTATTCGCTACCCTTGTTAACCCCAAGTTCACCCCCCTTCCCTGATTCAAATCAGCTAGCTGAGTATTTTGATCTATTCCCGGATCCAAATCGAAGTCCTCACCTAAGGTTTTCAGAGGTATGGTTAAAAAATTTGAACCGACTAAATTGATTTTCATCTTTGAACCGGTTTCTACCTCCACCTCCATCTCTTCAGTATCTCCTTGATATGCTACACCCCCTTTTTCTCTTCGGAAGGGTGGAATTGTGGTCTGGTCTCCAGCGAAGATATATTTTCCTTGCTCTGGGGTGTTGGCTATCTTGAGAATTTTGACCAAAAGCTTCTCCACTTCCTTGGCTGCCTCTTTGCAAGCCCCATGTTTGGAGGTTTTATCTATCATCTGAATGTTTATCTTTTTGACCTTGATGATAAAATCTTTTAGCTGGCTTAAGGTAAAATCCGTAGCCTTAAGTCGGACTTTAGCTAAGGATATATTCTTCAGGAACCGATCATAATCGCCCAGCTCGTTATTCGATCTTGGACTTTTCTCCGTCTCCGAAATCATTATCATCCTTTTTGGGTCTACGCAATCTTTTTCCGAATTCTGGACCCATAAGAGAGGTTTGAGGAAACGACCCGCATTTTTAGTAAGATTTTGAATCACGGTATCCATCATCGCCCTAAGCGCATTTCCAGAAAAAGCTTTTTAAAAATAGCGAACGGAGGATTCATGCTCAGCTGAAGATGAAAAACTTCCATCTGTCATCTTCACAGGTTTTATGAAAAGCGGGCTAATCCATTTCATAATAGACGAAACTATCGTCCAATGCTTTCTTTTCCTTTCCCCCCCTCAGAGGAGACCTCAGGGAATCTTTCTTTGTCTTAAAGTTTGATCCACTAAAGGATAATTCCCCGGTCCCATCCTGCCACCATTTTTGATACTTAGAGACCTTTTGATTCAAATCCTGTTGATATTTTTTCTTTTTGTTTTTAAAAAACACCTTATCAATCCTTCCTTCAATAAGTTTTCAACCCTGAAGGCACAGACCAAAGCGTGGCCGGGAAAAAGGTCAAAGATGGTGAAACTATCAGATGGTCGAACTCTTTATTTCATTTTACCACCCTTTTTGCCCTTTATGCGCGCGTTCCCCTTGGTTTCTTCTTTACCTTGGATGTCTGTCTGGAAGACCACATCGGATAACTTTTCTCTATCTTCTCTGACCATTGAAGCGATCTTAGCCAGATCCTCCTTGCTGGCGACGACTGCTCTTTTGTTTTCCTCTTGGATTTTAAAATATATCTCCTCTCTGTGGATGGTTAGCTTTTGTGGGGCGATGATTCCCAACCTAACCTGTCTACCCCGCACTCCCAAGATGGTTATCTTGACATCATCTCCAATGGTCACGCTTTCGCCTAACTTCCTTGTCAGCACTAACATGTTTGCCTTCCTCCAAAAATTCGCCCACTTCTATGGCGAAGAGAGCATCTTTTATCTAACTACAAATTGGCTTATATTTGGACATTTCTCTTTAGAGCTTGACAATCTTAACCCGCCCGGGCGGCCACTTTCTCAGTTGCGTATGCTCGTATGAGTGCATACGCACATTCATACGAATTGTACTTTTTTGTTTTTCTGCTGAGAAACAGAATAACTTGGGTGCCTTCCCTCCAGGCCCAAGAAGATCTTTATGCTTTTGTCCACATATTTCATGGACTGCTTGATCAAAAATTCATTCTTCTTTCTCTGCCTTTCCAACCTGGCATAAAGGGACGCAAGAGTGCTTTGCAGCTCTCGCAGTTTGGTGGAATATGATTCCTCCACCAGCTCAATAAATTTGGATATATTAACCTCGCCTTTGTCTATCTTTAGTTCTTCGGCAAGTAAGTCAGTTAACTTGATGCGCGCCTCCTCCAGCTTTCGCGCATCCCGGATGGCTTTCTCTTGATCTTCTATGGATCTTCGTAAGGAGTCAACGTCATTCTCCACCAGAAATTTTTGTTCCTCGGAGAGGAGGGTCAAAAATTTCTCCAAGCACTTACCTTCCCTGTTGATCACTTCTATCAGTCCAGACACCAATGAACTCAATTATGCCTACCCCCAATCTGTCCGACATCTTCTACATCGGTATGAATAAAAGTTTCTTAACTAATACCATGTTACGATAACAGCACAAATTCTGTGTCTTGAGATTTGACTCGAGACTCACCGGCAAGCATCGATTTGACGATCTCTCTGATCAAAACAATTCACATCTAATAACACGAAATTTCTCTTTTGAGATCAGATTAGTTTATTGTTGATGGAGATGGATTTCAATTTTTTGACTATGCTCAACACTCTTTGACTTTCAGATAATAAGGAATCTAACGATCTTTCTATCTTATCCAAAAGCTCTTTGTTTTTTTCGAATTCTATGATCCCCGAACGGGAAAGCCGATACAGGCTTCCCATCTCCATCTTTACCATCTTGATCATTTTGTTGATATCATCTGCAGTTTTAGTGGTTTGATCCACTAGATCCAAAATTTCCTCGCTCACCCGAGCAGGAATGGCGCCGGTATTTCTGGCCTTGGATTCTGCTGAAGCTACATTTAATGCTACCAATTTAGCTTGAGCCGCAAACTCCTCCACCGATTTTAAGATATCTTCTGCTTGCTCAGTCTTCTGTGATTCGACCATATTTGACCCCGATACGTCTTGTCCCACTTCCGGATCCATCGGATTATCCAATTTTCACTTTCACAGATGGAGAATTACCTTTAGAAATTCACCAATTTCCTTATCGTTTTTTTCAGCTCCTCCAAGTTTGAAGACTTCACCAGATAAGCATCTGCTAACCAAGATTGAAAATCACTTTTATAGGTAGAATAGGCTGAATTTAAGATGACGGGCAAATCTTTGTTTATCCTTTTAAAATCAGACAAAATCTCCAAACCGTTTTTCTCCTCCAACTTTATATCTAAGACCACCAGATTCACCTGACCTTCTTGGGCCATCTTTATGGCATCTTCCGCACCTTTGGCGGTTTTTACCTGGTATCCCTCATCAGAGAACTCCTTTTCATAAAGCCTTAATATATGTTCTTCATCGTCCACTACCAATATGGAGGGAGGTCCCATCCGGGTTCGGTTTTGTCCTGAAAGGTAGGGGGCACGGTTTGGTTGATTATTTATGTTCTTCATTTTCCTCCCTCAAGCTTAAAGGTTGGGTGCGCCATCTGAGCAACTTCTCTCCAAAGGTAACACCACCGAAAAGGTAGCCCCCTTCCCCTTCTCACTTTCTGCCACAATGAATCCACCATGATTTTTGATTATCTCCGAACTTATGGTGAGACCTAAACCACAACAGTCCGGCTTGGTGGTAAAAAAAGCATCGAAGATACCATCTATATGTTCTTTGGGAATGCCAAATCCCGTATCTTTGATTCCAATTTTAGCAAAATTATCCTTCCTTTTGGTGGTGAGGGATAAGACTCCTCCTTGCGGCATGGCCCAGATGGCATTTCTAAATAGGTTTAAAAGAGCATGCCGGATCTGATCTGGATTAACTATGACCGGAGGTAAATCGGGATGGAGATATTTCATTACTGTGATTTTGTCTAAATTTATTTCCCCTTCTATCATATCCAAAGTCTGATCTACTATTTGATTTAAATCCACTTTCTCTAATTGACTTTCTTTGGGCTTAGTGAAATTCAAGACGTTATCTAAAACTTTCTCCATCCTTTCGGTCTCTTCTGCTATGATCTTTACGTATTCATAATCGGGATCTTTGACATCCCTCTTCTTCAAAAGGGATCGGGCAAACCCCCCGATGATGGTTATGGGATTACGCAATTCATGGGCTACCTGAGAGGTTATCTCTCCCAGCACTGAGAGCTTTTCAGCCCTCAATAATCTTTGGGTGTTTTCAGCTATCCTTTTGTTAGCTTCCTCTAATTTATTGACCTGTTCTCCCAATTTCCGATAAAGCCTGGAACTCTCAATGGCGGTGGAGACGTGATGGGCGAAAATCTGCATTAACTTAACATCCTCTTCTTCGATTGGCTTTTGGTTGATAGTATTATCCGCTAAAAGCACTCCCATCACCTTATCCTTTGACACAAGCGGCGCCACCGCCAAAATATCGGTTCCCACGATCTCAAAGATGCTCTTATTTGTTTCCGAATCTACCTCATATTTTCTAACGCTACAAGCTTTATTTTGTTGCATCGACTGAATCAAAAAGTTCTTTTGCTCAGAGAAGGGTATTTTCAACTTTTTGACGATATGGTTGACTAAAACATCCTTTTTTCCTAAAGCATCTTTATACGAATGCAGGATATCTTCTAAGGATTGTTTCTTGGCGGAGAGATCCTCCCAGATTCTCTTCGCCTCCTCGGGGTTGGAGGGACCAATGGCGATCTTTCCTTCCAAAACATTTCCCTCTTCGTTTAATAACAGCAAGAAAGCACGGTTGAAGCCCAAGCCCTGATTGGCGGTCACCCCAATCAGTATGATCTTTAAGATTTCTTCTAAGTTTAAGGTGCTTCTTAGGACACTTCCCACCTCACATATGATGGAAAGTTCACTTATCTTTTTTTTCAAACTTTTCTCCAGGCGGGTCTTCTCCGAGATATCCTCCACTACTCCCACCACTCCCACGCTTCGATTCCGTTTGCCGTTTGTTGTATTTACATCATCATGTTTTGAAACTGCAGTTCTTAGGGTCAAGAGGATCTGTTCCCCCTTAGGATTCTCAAACCGTTTCCCTTCTCCCCAGAGGGATTTTCCACTGGTAAAGCACCCTTTGACTACATAGTTGATATAATGCTCCAAAGAACTTGCTTCCTTCGATTTTCCCACCAGTTGTCCTAGCATAAGCTGGGCAAGATATTCATTCATGTATGTTAAGTTTCCCTCTTCATCACTTTTGAAAACCCCCACAGGTAACTGGTTCAAAAGCTCCCCTAAATCACTAATACAAACGTCCCCCACAAAAGCTTCTTCGGTCTTCTTCTCAAAGTTTGACATAATGCCTCTTTAAAATCTGCAGTTAACCTTTTATACTTGCTTCGCCAAACCTGACAAATGCTTAAAAGGGATTCGCTTGGAATGATCCTTTTCTGATGCCACAGAACAAGTGTTAATTTTCAGTAGTTTTTCGGTGGTTTTTGAGATTTGATTCGCCTCGGTAGTGATTTCCCTTAGTCTTCTTTTAAATCTCTGATCGAAATTTTTTATGGAGCGTATTGACTTCTGCTCATTTTTGGAGGAGATGCTCTTCAGGAGAAACTGTGCATTCTCAGCTATGGCAGATAATGGACTTTTGATCTTCCGGTCCAAATGCCCCAAAAGTTGAGAGAGAGAAACCCTCCTCTCACTCTTTAAAAGCTCATTTTGAAGCTCTCTTAGATAAAACTTCGTCTCCTCTGACTCTTTTTGTCTTTTTTCCATTTCAGAATAATAAAACATCCGTTCAAGGCCCAAAGCGATGGGACTGGAGATTAAGGTCAAGAATTCCAGATCCTTTGGACCGAAAGCATTCGGCCCTATGTGGCTTAGATTCACTACCCCAAAAAGCTGTTCCCTCAAAGTAAGGGGGACGGCGAGAAATGACCTGATCCCGTTTTTGAATCTTCTCCTGCGCAGATTGGAGAGGAGAATCGGACGCTTCTCCATAGCCACCCAAGCTGAGAAGCCTGATCCTATATTGAACTTAACGAAGTCGATCAGATCTACTTTTTTTCCTACCGAGGCAACCTCCTCTATCTGATTTTTACTTTTGTCCAATAAGAAAAGGCTGGCTGAGCTATATTCAATGGATTTTCCAATCAGCTTCAGTATCCTCTCACAGGTTTTTTTCTCCACCGAAGATCCTTTTACCAATCTACATACCTCACACAATACCCAAAAATCGGTCTCCAAATTTTCTAAAGAATTGGTTGAATGTGAACTACCCCGCTGACCACGGATTGGTTTTCCAGATTTCGAGCATTTCGATCTTTTATGTTTCATTTTAGTTTAGTAATTAGGCAAAGGTTTTCGTTTTTTCAAAAACTCTGGCGTAGGGATCCGTACCGGTGCCAGCCCCGCCTTTGGCGGGACTAGGTGAATCAAATAACCTTTCTGAAAAACAAAGATTTATCCATCTGTACTGTTATTATAGAATCAAAAAATTGGGGGCCCTGAGTTAACAAGGATTCCTCCAAGCAAGGCCTTAATTATAATGTTCAAAAATCTCGGGTAGACGAACTTACAAAAATACAGTTGATGAAGCGCTTGTTCTTTTCTGATAACTCCTAAAATACCGTTTTGGTCTCTTGGGTAGCAAGGCGAGCGGCATTAACATAACTTTGGATAATCTCCCGCAATCTGTGGTTGAAACTCGCCACCTTCAACGGCAATTTTTCTATTTGCTCTTTTGAGGCGAAATTTTCCAGTTCTTCTCTTAAACAAAATTCCACGCCTACCAGATATTCCCCATCTTCTGTGGGCTCCACCCTCTTGGTCCTGCCTAAAATTCCCTCCAAAACCACAATTCCGTTCAAGTTTAAGCTCAAAAGCAAAAATGTTCCCTCCCGAATAGCTACGCCGCTCTCCAAAAGTATCCCCCCACAACTTAAATTCAAAATCCTTCCGGAACATTGATCTTTTGACAACCTGATTTTTTCTCTTTTGGGAAGAAGAAGACGGAAATTGACCGGAGAAGTTATCTCTATCCTCACGTATTTTCTACCTTGTGAGCTTCTAATGGGGAAAGGGCTTTTCCCAGTCAAGGGAGGTAAATTCAACTTCTCCGGGACTTCAATTCCTATTTTAGCACTTGAATTTTTTGTAATAGACAAACCGTTCTCCTTTTTTTAACAAACCTGTGATTCCGTCTGCACCAAGTTCAGTTCTCCTTGCTTTTTGGCCAGTTCTACGATCTTTCGAGCCAAGGCGATTTTATTTGCATCATCTTGGTTTCTCTGGATAAAATCCCCTCCGATTCTTTTGGCCTCCTCAAAATAGCTTTCTGCTTCCCGAAAGTCTCCTATTCGGCGGGAAAGTTCAGCTATCAGATAAGCCGCTTGAATCTTTTGATTCTCCTGGGTAATATCCCTGACTTCTTGATAACTTTGCTTATAATATTTTAAAGCCAATTTCATGGCTTCAAATTCATTTAGTGAAATCTCCGGCCAGATCTCTTTGAGGGAGGACAAAAGGCTCACGAAAGTTAAATGGCTTTTCCTCACGTAGAGGGATTCACCGCGGATGAGGCTTTCAGGGACTTTGGAGGTAATCTTGAAATTTCTTGATTCAGAGCCAAAGGAGAAGTTTTTGCTCTCGGCCCAAATGTCTGTAAGTTCGTCCAAGCTCTCCTGAAGAGACGAAAGATCTTCTTTGATTTTGTCCAAGACCTTAAGATATTTGATCTTGAGCTGTTCTTGTTTCTGATCTATCTTTTCAACTCCGATTGGGGTACCAAAGCAAGCATCAACGGAGGTTAATAGATCGGAGATTTTCTCTTCATGGTTCTGAAAATTCGATTGTAA
>Ga0111200_1027_pt1 | contig 9850 bp, 5 predicted proteins | sample DeeMarSWOR324_28_FD_80374 | JGI IMG/M metagenome (GOLD analysis project Ga0111200, IMG submission 80374) | candidate division Zixibacteria bacterium SM23_73
GTTCCAATTCCTAACTCTGCCACATTTCTGCCAGGTTCGCCGAAGGGCTCAATCATCTTTTCCAGCTCTTTTGCCGCCTGATCGCCACTGATTTCTGTTGCCAAGCCATCTTTGACCACGATCCTTATCGGCTTTTTGACCTTTCCCACCATGGACCCATCCACCATGATGACCCCATTGGCAGTTCCCTCCACCGGAGCGATATAAGCTTCACCTGCAGGCAGATTGGAGAAATCCCCGGGCTTATGCACCAGACCCGTGTCCGCATGACACGTTCTTCCTTCGATACTTATAGTGATATTGGTGCCTGCCGGAGTGGTAACCTTTGCGGTTTTGCCTCCGTTCACCATATCCGCCACCTTAATGCTTCTTTGGGCGATTTCGTTGTAATCGGCATTCAAGGTCCTTATCATGGTGTCCTCTATAATTCCAGGTAGAGTGGCACACCGTGCCCCAGCCTCACACGCATCTCTTCTGGCTTTGGTATGGGACATGGACTTGCTGGTAGGGATGATCAGAACATCAAAATCCTTCATCAGCTTGGCAACAGGGTCTGGAGGCTCCTCACCGTTGGTTGAACGGGGCAAAATCTCCAGAAGCATAGCTTCGGAACCTGCTTCTTTAGCCGCCTCCCAGAAGGCATAACCGATTTTGCGCAAAGGCCAGTCTGTTATCACCAGAACAGATTCCCCCTTTTTTACCGCCAAACAATTACTTAAGGCTGTTTGAGCCGCTTTTGTAAGTTCATTCATTTTGTCCTCCTAATTGAGATGTGTGAAAAGGTGTTAATAAAATATGTCGGGTAGCTTCCTGTGGTCGCAACCCGACCTACAAGTCCTAACGCCACTAAAGTGGCTGAGAACAATGAATAAATGATCCGAACTAAGTGTTTTTAACTTGGAGTGTCAAGCTTCAGCTTGACCATCAAGTCTTTGAGAATACGAAAATCTTTAGGTCCGCCTAAAGGCGGACACTCCATTAGGTTTCTTTCATATAGTAAAAGGTTTATGCTTCGTCCACCGGGTATTGGGCCTTTTTGAAATCTTCTTATTTATTTAATCCTTTTATCCTTGTTGATCTATATAGCATAGAACAAATCAAAACAAAAGCAAAAAGTGATACCCAGGGACCGTACATGCCGGTCAGCGACACCGCCTCATGCCCTTCATAGAAAGCTCGGTATCCTCCGGAAAAGGCAATTACGAAGGCGATCGCCACTCCCAGAAGGGCGTCTCCCGCTACCAATCCCGAGCCGAATAATATGCCTCGTTCCTCTCTCTTTTTAGCTACATCGTCCTTAGAAATTTTTCGGACTATAAGCGCAATTAAACCACCCGCCATGATAGGTGTAGACAAATCCAAGGGAAGATAAAGACCAATTGCAAAAGGGAGCGATGAGATTCCCACCAATTCGATGGCGGCTGCCAACATGCATCCAACGATTATGGGAACCCAGGGGAGATTCGCGGTCATCACACCCTGAACGATGACCGCCATCACGTTTGCCTGAGGCGCCAACAGGGGGGTAGGGTGAGCTGCATCTCTTACAAACCCGAAGGCGGTATTCAAAAGAAACACGGTGGAGCCCATCACCAATGCTGGAAAAAGCAGTCCCACAAACTCCATTATCTGTTGTTGTTTTGGAGTTGCCCCCAATAGATAGCCGGTCTTCAAATCCTGAGCGATGTCACCGGAAAGACAGACCGCTATGCAAACCACCGTTCCTATGGACATTACCGTGACCATTCCCTTAAATCCTGAGATTCCAAATGAAAGCAAGATCACACTGGTCACCAATAAGGTGGCGATGGTCATTCCTGATACCGGCGAGGAGGAACTCCCCACAATTCCGACTATTCTGGCGGCAACCACCACAAAGAAGAAGCCGAAAATAACCACCAGGGCCGCGCCCAAAAGGTGCAGCTCGGTTCCCGGATAAGCCCAGATGAGCAAAATCACAGCGAGTGAGCCGACCAACACCACCCACATAGGAATTTCTTGCTCCAGCCTGGTTTTGGCCACCTCGACTCCTGCTTTTCTTCCCAATACTTCTTTAATCCCAACAGCAAAGGAATGAAAGATAACTGGAAGCGATTTGATTAAGCTTACAAACCCGCCTAAGGCCACTGCACCTACACCCAGATATTTGATATAGTTATCTCTTAATTCAGCTGGGGTCATCTCTGAGATAAGTTTGTCAGCCGGGGGAACTATATTACGCATGTGGGTACCAATATAGGCGATAAGGGGAGCAATTCCTAAATAACCCAAAACTGCCCCACCCATCATCAGGGCGGCTATACGGGGACCAATAATATATCCGACTCCCAAAAGAGCTGGAGTTGCGTCTATCCCCACATTTGCTCCCTTGAGAAATTTGATATCGGTATTAGGCTCCTCGGGCCACAATCTGAAACCGCCCATCAACAGCTTGTAAAGGGCGGAGAGTCCCAGCCCCAAGAAAACGGTTTTCGCCTTCCCTCCTCCCTCGTCCCCAGCCTTGATGATTTCGGCACAGGCTGTCCCTTCGGGGAACCTCAATTTGCCGTGTTCTCTTTCCACCAAATATCTTCTTAAGGGTATCATGAAGAGTATGCCCAAAGCTCCGCCGAGCAGGGAAAGAAAAATAATATCCAAGTTCGAGATCTCATGGGAAAAACCGGGGATGGTCTGATTCCATATAAAGAAAGCTGGTATGGTGAAGATCACCCCGGCGGCTAGGGATTCCCCGGTCGAACCCAAGGTCTGCACGATATTGTTTTCCAAGACGGTGCCTCTTTTCAGGATCCCCCGAAGCACCGCCATAGAGATGACAGCGGCAGGAATCGAAGCAGAGACGGTCATACCCACTTTCAGACCCAAATATGCATTTGCCACCCCGAAAACGATGGAGAGAAGAATTCCCAAAATGACCGCTTGCACGGTCACCTCCGCCATGCGTTGAGTTGGCTTCACATAAGGCTCAAATTGGTCCTTTTGATTTAGATTTTTGCTTTCCTTCTCTTCTGCCATCTCACCTCCTTTTTGCTTTCAACAAACGTATTTTCAAATTCTCAGTTATGGGGTGGATTATTCTAAATCAGCATGGAGTGGAATCAAGTGAAAACTAATAGGTTGCCTGGTTGTAAACATATAATAAAGTTAACTTTAAACTTCTGTTTAAACTTTTCGTAAAGCTAATGCTTATGATATACTTAGTCAAGACAAATCTTCGAGGTCTCTGAAAAAGTGCTTGGAGAGGATTCATCCTGAAGGAGAATTTGTAGTGTTCAGCTTTAGGAGAACTATATAAAAACTGTTGCCTTTTCCCCAAAGCGAGATTCTGCGGTATGCACCATACGATAGGTCAAGCTAAAGCTTGATACTCCATAGTAACATTAACATTTTCCAATTTGGCATTTCAGAGCTCTCTCTTCGTTTTAGTTTGTTGATGAAAAGCTTATCGAACTATTTTTGCTTGTGTTTTTATCAGGAAAGCGTAAATTTACTTAAAGAGGAAGGAGTTAGAAACAGGTCATCCTGAGGTAAAAACCATGAAGAGAATTTTTTTCATTCTGCTTTGGTCGTGTTTCTTAATATGTAGTTCCTCATTCAATTTTTCCAGAGCAGAAACAGAAAAGGAAGAAAAATCTCAAAAAGGGAAAAGCTATGAAGCTTTTCAGTATTTCGTCAATGGCGATTTGTATGAGCTCTCCGGGGACATAGAGAATGCCATCAGCCAATACCAGAAGGCCAGGGCATTGCAGCCGGATGTCCCCGAGATCAGGCTTGCCCTTGCCAGAGCCTATTTTATGGTGAGAAAACTCGATTCTGCCAAAGTGGAGCTTTTGGAAATCGAACCCAAGGACAACGAAACCTACAGGCTTCTGGGAGATTGTTACCAATTTACAGGTAAAGAGGACAGCGCTCTCTTGGCTTACCAGGAGGCGGTGAAGCTGGATTCCACAGATTTCAGGTCCTTCTGGGGTTTAGCCACAATCTGGCAAAAAAGGAATGAATTGCAAAAATCCATAGATGCCTGGCGAAAAGTTGCCTCCCTAGCTTCACTCTCTGCTCCGGCTCACCTCCAGTTAGCTACGCTTCTATTTCAGATAAAGGATTATGAGGAGGCCATTAGAGAGTATGAGAAAGTATTGGATTTGAACCCAAAGGACATAAAGGCTTTATCTGGGTTGGGAGCCAGTTATGAAGCTAAAGGAGAGTTGGATAAAGCCATTGAATCTTACGAAGAGCTTTCAAAACTCGCTCCAGCCAACGAGAAACTCAGGAATCGACTCATATCTTTGTATCTCAGAGTTGGAAAAATGGAGGAAGCTACGGAAGAGGCAGAACTTTTGTATGACCTAAAGCCTGAAGATATAGAAATGAAGAGAAGATTGGGAGCTCTTTATTTTTCACAAGGAGAGTATGAGAAAGCAGAAAGCCTTTTTACTTTGTATATTCAATCGAATCCGGACGATCCTTCGGTTCATTTTTACTTAGGAAAAATAGCTATACAAAAGAAGGACTTTGAAAGGGCAAAGAAAGAGTTTGAAAAAACCATCTCTTTAGAGGATTCGGTTCTTGATGGTTGGCAAAACTTAGCCGGGATCTACCTATATCAGGATAGCACCCAAAAAGCTATCTCGGTCTATAAAGAGGCATTAGAAAAGGTCGGTGATAAGACGGCCATCCAGTTTCTTTTGGGTTCTGCTTATGCTCAAGCTCGACAATTTGACTCTGCTATTGTCATTCTCCAGAAAGCTTCGGACAAAAGACCACATGATACCCGTATACTTTTCGCCTTAGGTACCGCTTATGAACAGAAAGGAGAGTTCGACCATGCCGTTGCCATCTTCGAGCGGCTAATCCAACTTGATTCTACTCATGCCTCTGCATTGAACTATCTTGGTTATATGCTGGCAGATAAGGGAATCAGGTTAGAAGAATCTTTGAACATGATAAAGATGGCTTTAGAGTCTGAACCGAACAACGGAGCTTATCTGGATAGCTACGGCTGGGTGTTATATAGATTGGGACGAACAAGAGAGGCAGAACTTCAAATCAAAAAAGCTTTGGAGATCGCAGGAGATGATCCCATAATACACGAGCACCTGGGAGATATTTACAACGCTTTAGGAGAAACAAAAAAAGCAAAAAAAGAGTGGAAAGAGGCGCTGAAACTGGATCCGGATAATGCAAAGTTGAAAGAGAAATTAGAAAATGTGAAGTAGCATTTCAAAGATAGAGACGATTTCCATTCCTAAGCATAGATGAGGCTTTCAAGCCTCGTTAAAGAATGGGATGCTCGAAAGCATCGCCTATCCAATTTTCAAGAATTCATTGTTGGGATAGGGTTAAACCTCTACTACATTACACTGTTGAAAAAAATTAAAAAATAAATTCGCTAACTCTAAAAAAATAGTTCATATTTAACTTGTATTGTCAAAATCCTGTGGAGATGAATTGGGGATAGAGAAAATCAGACAAGCAGTGCGTGAAGGCAGGATCAATACCAGATACCATGCCAGCCGCCGTATGTTGGAGAGAGAAATTCTCTATGAGGAGGTATTAGAGGTAATATTAAAAGGTGAAGTCATCAAGACCTATCCTGAGGCTAAGCCATTTCCGGCATACCTGATAATGGGTTTTGTGAAAGAAAAAGAACCTTTGTATGTCCTTTGCAGCTTTGATGGTGAAATGGTGCATATCATAACTGTCCATTGGCTGGATCCCAAAAAATGGATCACGCCGTGGGCAAGGAGGAAACGAAAATGAAGTGCGCTTTATGTGGAGGAGAATCTAAACAACAAATTATTACTTACGAGGCACGCTGGGGCAAGAAGCTTTATAGCTTTAAAGATGTCCCGGCTTTAATTTGTGAGAGCTGTGGTGACATCTCCTTTACTCACCAGGTAATGAAAGAGATTGACCGAATCATCAGGCAACATGAGAAACCAGAAGGGTATGAAAAAGTGCCGGTCTTTTCCCTGCAAAAATTTCTGAGTCACAAAACCGCACCCTGAGCAGGTTATGAGGTTTTTAAGTTCTCTCTTGTTGGGACAGGGATTAAACCTTTGCCCCATTGTATAAAAACAAGTGAGCAGAACTCATTCCCAAATGCGATACATATGTATTCATACAAATTTGAAAAATGGTTCGACGGGCTCACCATACTATCGAACTCCTTTACTTTTCTTATTCGTTGTCTTTCTTCTATCTCATTGTGCCAAAGAGGGGATGCCGCCGGGAGGTCCGGTAGATACCACTCCGCCGGAGGTAATTTCAGTCTCACCCAAACCCGACTCCACCAGAGTTGATTTGAACTCAAAGATCGAGATCACCTTCGGCGAAAGGATGTCGGGAAAGCCCACCCAGGAATCGATCTTCATTTCCCCTTTCCCCAAAGAGCCTTTTGATTACAAATGGCGGGGGAACAGGCTTATCCTTTCTCCTTCAGAGCCACTTCTGAAGGACAAAACCTACGTGGTGACCATTGGCACGGGTGCGCAAGATCTGAGAAGAAACCATCTGTCTGAATCCTACACCTTTGCCTTCTCCACCGGGGTGGCTCTGGATTATGGCTCAATCTCAGGAGAGGTCTGGATGAAACAAGAAGATAAGTTTCGCACAGAGCCAGAGATAAGCATATGGGCTTATCTTTTTTCTGATACCATTTTCATAGATCCCCAAAAAGATAAACCTGATTATATCACCCAAAGTGATACAGCGGGAAAATATGTCTTCAGAAATTTAAGTATCGGAAGATATCGGCTTTTTGCAGTAGAAGATTTAAATCGGGACCAGATTTGGAATCCGGATAAGGAAACTGTCGGTGTGAGCACACAGGATGTGGAATTAACTTCAGATTACGTTTCCCACGATCATATTGATTTTATTCTGGCATTAAGAGACACCACCAAGCCAAGCCTTCTTAATTGCCAGGCGTTAAATAAAAATCAAGTGAGACTGGATTTTGATGAAAACCTAAGGGCAGAGTCTGTTTTGAATCCAGACAACTTCAAAATCAAATCTATTTCGACATCAACATCTTTGAAGGTAAATGAAGTTTTCTATACAGAAAGCAATACCCAGAACATTTTCATTTTAACTGCGGAGATGAATCCTGAGGAAAAATATGAGTTAGAAGTCTCCGGCCTGGAGGATGAATCTGGCAATTCATTGGATACCGGCGCAAGCACCTGTCTTTTTATGGGTTCGGCCATATTCGATACCACTGGACCAAAAGTCGTCTCGACCTCACCTGAAGATGGTGAGGCCATCGTGCCACAAGATGCAGAAATTAAACTTATATTTGATGAACCCCCGAGCCATTCAGCCGTGGAATCTTCCTTTTCCCTTTCCGATTCAAATGGTGTTTTGATAACAGGAAAAAGCAGATGGGAGAATCCAAATACTTTTGTTTTCTCTCTGGATGTTTTTCTTTCAGGGAGGATGAAATATCAAATCAAGCTTGAAGGTGAAAACGTCTTCGACCTCTTTGAAAACGCCATGACCGATTCAGTTTTGTTTTTGACTTTTACCACTTTAAACCCTGATACTCTGGGCTCGCTTTCGGGAAATGTTGAGATTTTGGGAGAGACCATATCAAGAAATATTGTGGTGACGCTTTCCCTGATTGATAAGGCAAGAAAAAGGTATCAAAAATCTTTACCTAAACCCGACTCCTTTCTGTTTGAAAATATACTTCCTGGCAAATATATGGTCGGTGCCTACCTCGATCTGAATGGAGATGGCGATCTGACCACCGGCAACCCCAAGCCTTTTATCCTATCCGAACCCTTCACTTTCTTTCCGGATACGGTTCATGTGCGCTCTCGTTGGGAGACCCAAGGGGTGGAGCTTAAATTTAGATGAGGTTTCCGTAATTTAATCTAACCCCCACCTTTTATCAGTCCCGATCTTGAGGGGAAAAAGTAAACGAAAGCCCCTTTCTTACTTGACACACCTACTAAATATCACAGATTCAAAGTCAGTTTAGGCTAATTGAATGTGAATCAGTCCTAAGTTAAGCTAATTAGGTAAACGCTTGCAGAATTTGGGAAAATGAGTGCATAAAAGAGAAAAGCTGTTTTGGCAGATTAAATGATCATTTTCGGAGCCATACTATTTGGTCATGACAGAAAAGCTTCAAGACCCAAAAATAACTTAAAGTTACACAAGGACTTCTGATATGACCAAGAAATTCTTGGAATGGTATGGGGAGGTGGCATGTTTTTTGCGGCTAAGCAAGGATGGAATAAAATAAAGAATCAGGCTTCCAAGAGAAGATGATTTATGTTCCCTTTAGGGAGGTGAAAAAATAAAGTCTTAGAACTCAAAGGGGAAAACGTATTTAGGTTTGAAGTGACTAATTTTCGACCATACAAATGGCCGTAGGTTTGTGTTGAAGAAAACAAATCAAAAAACCACAAGAAAGGAGCTACAAGATGAAAAGGAATTTTTTATCAATGGTGGTGATGGGGATTTCGCTTTTAGTTCTCTTTGGTTTTTCCTGGGCTCAATGTCCTGAGGACCCCAATGATCTGGGTTCTTGCGACACCTTGCATGTAGTTCCCTGGCCCGAGACGGATACCTGTTATGTGGTTAACTATCCTTTTCCTGATACGATCTGTATTAATGAGCCAGGTGAGAACTTTCCCTGCTTTTGGTACGTTCACCTTCTGGTAACCCACGATTCAAATACCTTTTGGTGGGAGGATGAGGGCGCATGGGTACAAGACTCGATTGCGGCTTTTGTGATCCCCCTTCTTTTCCATCATCAGTCAACAGGTGGCGCTGATTCGGTGATTTTCCCCTTCGAGCCCCAGTCGTGGAATAACCCCGACATAAGTCCATATTTCCCCTGGATGGACCGGAGCATGTTCCGTCATTTTGTGGATAGTCGTACCGGTGATATCGTTTACTACAATCGCATGTTGCAGATGGTTGAAAATTTCCATGCGGCCTGGAACGTATACACCGATATAGACTCTGTCGCCTCTGAGGGCGATTCGGGCCACGTGTTCTTGGGCATGCCTGTCATGTCCGCAACTTGTCAGAGATGGGGGGAGGGGGAAAGGACTTTACTTGCCACCCTAACCTTCATCATCACCGATACCATGCATATCTGTATCGACAGCCCCTTTTGGCCTCCCGCCAGCAACCTCACCTTTACCAGACACGATGCGGCGATTTACTTTCCCAGACATGATTTGCCTCAATGCATATGGGTGGGTCCACCCCGGATGGAGGTCACATCACCCAATGGAGGTGAAACGTGGTTGGTAGGAGATAGTCACGACATAACCTGGATTTCAGAGGGCTCCAAAGCTGATGTCACCATCGAATACTCAACCAATGGGGGAGTGGACTGGGATACGGTAATAGCTAGTACTTCAGATGACGGAGTTTATTCATGGGACATACCGAATACCCCGTCCACGGAATGCAGAGTCAAGGTATCGGATGCGGCTGACGGAGATCCGTCTGATATGAGTGATGACAACTTCACGATTGCATCTGCCAATGAGCCACCCGTGGTTTCAGACATTCCCAATCAGACCATTGCTGAAGGTGAGAGTTTTGCCTCCATCAGCTTAGATAACTATGTGACTGATCCGGATGATCACGATTCGGTCATGATCTGGACGCATTGGGGTGAAAGCGAATTACTGGTTGATATAACCGACCGGGTGGTCACCATAACCGTCCCCAATCCAGAATGGAATGGTGCTGAAACCATCTGGTTTAAGGCCTGTGATCCAGGCGGACTGTGTGACTCCAATGAAGCCACCTTTACGGTTACCGCAGTGAATGATACGCCCGTGGTTTCAGATATTCCCGGTGAAAGCATCGGCGAGGGCCAGAG
>Ga0111200_1131_pt1 | contig 9828 bp, 10 predicted proteins | sample DeeMarSWOR324_28_FD_80374 | JGI IMG/M metagenome (GOLD analysis project Ga0111200, IMG submission 80374) | candidate division Zixibacteria bacterium SM23_73
CATCATATCTCAGTCCTTCGACCCTTCGGCAATGGCGGAGAGGCCGGGATTCGAACCCTGGGTACCTTACGGTACAACGGTTTTCGAGACCGCCCCATTCAACCACTCTGGCACCTCTCCGATTATTTCCAAAAAGCTCAACGGTTTTTCCGCCGTAGGCGCCCGCCTGCCATCCGTCGGGCAGGGACCCGCCTCTGGCGGGCGAGACCGCTCTGTTTCCGCCATAGGGCGGATCAGCCTCTGGCTGAAAACCACTCCGGCACCTCTCCGAAAGGCAGGGAATAGTGAATAGGCAATAGTTAATAGTCGATAAAAATCTTCTTGTCAACTTAGTAATTATTCGAAGAATCGGATAAACCATTCTGTATAGATTTCATCTCCTCAAGTTTCGGTTTGAACAAGAGAAAACAAAGCAAGGTGATGGCGATGAATAGCACGAACCTTTCCACCATTCCACCCAAAAGAAAATATACGAACCCATAAATGGCTGGAGAGAGGCTTAGTGAAAAAAGAATCAATGTTGATCTTAAAAACATCTGCTCCAGGGAAACGCTTTGTTCCTTGACTTTTGGCATGTTCTGAGTAAACAAAATCTTCTTTTTGATCAAATGAATTGCCAAAACTTCTCCCGCGCTTACCCCCAACAAGATCCAAAGCAATATATCTAATCCTTCAGACGATTTTGCACCCACCGCTTGACTTCTCAAAAAAAGACCCAAAGAAAACAAGACCGCAGGAACAAAGACGTCCAAAAGAAGCCCCAGATTCAAAAGCTTAGTGTGCGTTTGGTCAATATTCAAATCCTCAGTTGCCTGTTTCACCTTTTTCCTCGCTTTGAGATTCTGAAGTGATCTCCCGGATTTTCTCAAAGAAAGCCTCCAGGATTTGCCTGCACTCTTGTTCCAATACATAAGGAATGATCTGCACCTGATGATTCAATCTGATATCCTGGACTACATTATATAAGGAGCCGCATGCTCCAGCCTTTGGATCCTCTGCCCCGAAGATCAGTCGATCGAGCCGGGACAAAACGATGGCTCCGGCGCACATGGCGCAAGGCTCGATGGTCACATAGATGGAGGATCCGGATAGTCTCCAGGAGTTAAGATAGTTGGAGGCGGCTCCGATGGCAATTATCTCTGCATGGGCTGTGGGATCCTTTAAACTTTCCACCTGATTGTGACCTCTCCCAATGATCCTGTCTTCATAAACCACCACCGCCCCGATGGGGACCTCATTTTTCTTCAATGCCAACTGTGCCTCAGCCAGAGCACATCTCATCCATTTTTCGTCTTCGCTTTGCATCTTCTTCAAAACTATTTAGCAAATTCAGATTCGTATGAATGCATACGTATATCTTTTTAAACCAAATATAACAAAAGTTACTTAAATTCAAAATGTTTTTGGGAGTTTTTTAAAACAAAGGTTTGATTTGAGTTGATCTTTTTTGCCGCCCTTCAATTGCTTTATTTATAAAAGTGTAAAAAAAATCACCTCAGCCTGGGTAAAGACTGAGGTGATGTGATCACCGCCTAAAACAGAGAGAAAAACGTTACTTCAGCAATAGCATCTTTTTGGTGTATACACTGGCATCTGCTTTAATCCTATAGAAGTAAACGCCGCTGGTTACCCCATTCCCTCTATTAATATAAGAAGGTCAGGGGTGTGGATTCATCCTGAAGGGCACCCCTGACCAACGTATCAATCGGAATCCCAGACGAGCGGACGCTCCCATCTGGGGATTTCCGCCATTCCTATCGACGCCAGCGTCCCTTAACCCAGACCCAACCGCGCGGTCGTTTTTCCCAGTGTCCGGACATCCACCTACCATGTGGCTTTTTAACCCAGTGTCCTGGCACCCATACATATCTGCCATGTGACCACTTCCAGTGCCCGTCCACCCAGACCGCTTTGGGACCAGGAGTGGGTGGTTTCACTTCTGACTTGGCTGGTGGTGGAGATTCAGGAACATACAGGGGCCTGGTACACCCCAGAAGAAAAGCAGAGAGTACCGTAATTGCAAGAACAAATACAACAACCTTTCTCATAACGTCCCCTTTCCTGTGTTTGAAAATTCTTGTTATGTTTTCGGTTTTTTTCAAGTCTCACTTTAACCAATTTTTCTCATTACGAAGTGGAAAATTGTACCTTTGTTCGGACAGGGGTACACCCCCTGTCCGATAAAGGGGTGGGGGTCCAACCCCCACCCCAACAGTACGGACAAGTTAAGAGTTTAGAGTATAGAGTTGAGAGTTCAAGGCGAAAAGCCTAAACCTAAAACCTTTCGGAATTCCGGTAGGTCAGGCTACCGTAGGTTGCCTGACAAACAGAGGCGTCGGGTAGCTCTCCCGTCCCGCCTTTGGCGGGAGGTCACAACCCGACCTACGGCTGATTTTGTGTTGTGTCAGAACCTCAGTTCCTATGGATCATGCAGACCTGATACCTTTTGAAGTATCAGTCACCAGGATTCCGATAAAGGTATGAACCGTATGGTTCATACCAAAGGCGGAAGCGTAGAGCTACAGACGCAACTATTTAAGGATGATTTCTAAGATGTGTTTTGACCCGATTGAACCCTCTGTCTTTCCAACCTTTTAACTTTTTTCAAATCTTTTCTCTAACTTTCATTTATTTCAAACGTATTGGCATGTAATCCATGTCATGTGCCAACGATTCTGTTCCGAAATTTTTATCTTGACAATTTTTCGGTTTTACTTAATATTTAAAACCAATGAAGATAGAGTTTAAGAAAGATTCAGCAGATACGAGCCAGACCTTAAAGCTGGAAGAAAGCCCAGAGGCATTAGAGCTTTGTGCGGAGGGGACCTCTTTTGAGGAGCCGGTGAAGGTTGAGCTTTCGGTCTCAAAGAGTGGCGATCAATTGATCTGTCGGGGTCAGGTGAAAACTTCGGCCAGATTGGAGTGTTCTCGTTGTCTTTCGGTTTATAATCAGCCCATAATTTCAAATCTGGATTTTGCGGTAGATTTTGGAGAAAACCCACTCCCGATTTATCGAGACAAATCCGAGGAGGATAACTATTTCGTGGCTGATCCTTCATCTGATTCTTTTCAAATCGATGATCTGATCAGAGAGACCATAATCTTAGCATTGCCCCTGAAGCCCTTATGTTCGGAGGATTGTAAGGGCTTATGTCCTATCTGCGGCACGGATTTGAATAAATACCAATGCAATTGTGTCAAAAAAGAGAGCGATCCCAGATGGGAGAAATTAAAGGACTTGCTGGGCAACAAATTCGTATGAATGCATACGCATCTTAAATTAGACTTTCATCGTGGGAACGAGAATTTCAGGTTAAATCATTTCATGAAAAGTTATGGGGATATTTTTTATTGTGATTGAGAATGTAGAATAAGGAGAAAAGATGCCGTTACCCAAAAGAAGACATTCTAAATCTCGGGGGGCTAAAAGACGTACACATTGGAAACTTAGCGTGCCTACATTAGTTGAATGTTCTCATTGCCATCAGCCTAAACTGCCACATAGGATCTGCCCTAATTGTGGATATTATGATGGCAAAGAGGTGATTACCCCTAAGGAGACTTAAGAAGGGTCTGGGGATTAGGGTCAGAAGAAGTTCGAATGTAGAGGCGAGAAGATGGTGAGTGAAAAGATAAGGATAGCAGTGGATGCCATGGGAGGAGATTATGCCCCCCAAGCAGTGGTGGAGGGATCGATTCTGGCCCAAAATGAAAATCACCGAGATTTTGAGCTGGTTTTGGTTGGAGAGAAAGAAAAGATTAATCAGGAATTGTCCCGGCTAAAAGCGACAGATTTGCCTTTCACTGTTCAAAATGCGTCTGAGTTGATCACCATGAATGATCAGGCGGTGGAGAGCTTGAGAAAAAAGGATTCATCCATTGCGGTAGGGATGAGACTGCAAAAGGAAAAAAAAGTAGACGCTTTCGTTTCTGGAGGAAACACCGGTGCGGTTATGACCCATGCCCTTATGACCTTAGGTAGATTGGAAGGGGTGAATCGCCCGGCCATCGCTTCCTTTTTGCCCTCGGAGAAGGGAATCGTGGTGGTTTTGGATGCGGGAGCCAACGCCGAGTGCAAAGCCCAAAACCTTTATCAGTTTGGGGTGATGGGATCCATATACACAAGCTATGTCTTGAGAAAAGAAAACCCTCAAGTAGGGCTTTTGTCCATTGGAGAGGAAAGCACTAAAGGGAACGAATTGACCTTGACCACTTATAAACTTTTAAATGACGATCCTTCCTTAAACTTCATAGGAAACGTAGAGGGAAGAGATGTTTTGAAAGGGACCTGTGATGTGGTGGTCTGCGATGGATTCGTGGGGAACATCGTTTTAAAATTTGCCGAAAGCATCGATGGGTTCTTAACCTGGATGGTGAAAAAAAGAGTTAAGGAGAGCCTTCTTTTCAGGCTGGGAGCCTTCCTGGTTAAGGTTTCCATAAGGGATTTAAGGAAGGTATTAGATTATGCCGAATACGGGGGAGCACCTCTTCTGGGCGTAAATGGGGTGTGCATCATCTGTCATGGAGAATCTCCTCCCAAAGCCATTAAGAACGCTTTGAAGATGGCGGCGGATATGGTGAAGGAAAAGGTAAATGAGCAAGGAAAGAATAAAAGAAAAGGAATCAAGAAAGCCAAAATGAGCAAAAAGATAAATACCTTTATCTCAGGCACAGGTTCTTACGCCCCACCCCGGGTGTTGACCAATTTCGATTTAGAGAAGATGGTGGATACCTCGGATAAATGGATTATCACCAGAACCGGAATAAAAGAAAGAAGGATTTCAGAGGATGGCACCGCGCCTTCGGATCTGGCTTTGGAGGCTTCGAGGATCGCTTTAGAGGAAGCTCAAATAACACCCGACCAAATTGATTTGATACTCTTGGGCACGGTGACTCCAGATTATATTCTGCCTTCCACCGCCTGCATACTTCAAGATAAGCTTAAAGCCAAAAATGCGGCGGTTTTGGACATAGTGGCGGCTTGTTCGGGATTCATCTATGGTCTTTCCATAGCATCCGCCTTCATCTCCATCGGTCAATACAAGAATATCTTAGTAATCGGGGTAGAGACCCTCTCCAAGATCGTCAACTGGAAGGACCGAAATACCTGTGTTATTTTTGGGGATGGAGCCGGAGCCGCGGTGGTCAGTGCCACTACCAATGACAAAGGCGTATTGGGAACATTTCTCTCCGGGGATGGATCTTTAGCTAATCTTTTGCATATCCCCGTTGGGGGAGCCAAAATACCTTTAACCAAAGAAAATATTGACTTAAATGAGCATTTCATTCACATGGAAGGGAGTGATGTTTTTAAATCTGCGGTAAGAGCTATGGCAAATGCCGCAGAACATATAATTCGAGAAGTAGGTATAACTTCAGAGGATGTGGATCTTTTGATCCCTCATCAGGCTAACATTAGAATCATAGAGGCTTTGGCCAAAAGACTGAAGGTCCCCATGAATAAGGTCTACGTCAACATCGATCGATACGGAAACACCTCTGCCGCTTCGGTTCCTATTGCTCTGGATGAAGCCAGAAAGAAAGGGGTCATCAAAGAGGGGAGTATCTCAGTTTTGGTGGCCTTCGGAGCAGGATTTACCTGGGGATCAGCAGTGATAAAGTGGTGATCAGCAGCGTTCTCTTTTTTCGATTTTGCTTGTTCTGTTTCTTCCGTTCAAGGGAGATTTTATCTGATTTTATTGAGTTGCTTAGAAGAAAAGTGCTATACCAAACGAAAAATATTTGAGGATCTGAATGGATAAAATAGCTTTTTTATTTCCAGGACAGGGTGCGCAATATGTGGGGATGGGAAAAGATTTACATGATTCCGATTCAAAAGTGAAAGAACTTTACTCCACTGCTGAAGAAATCTTAGGCTTCGATTTAGCCAAGGTCTGTTTTGAAGGACCTGAAGAGTTATTGCTTCAGACCAAATATACCCAGCCGGCTATTTTCCTCCAGAGCATAGCTTTATGGAAATTTTTATCCGACGAAAAAATAAAACCAGCATTTGCGGCTGGTCATAGCTTGGGAGAATATTCAGCTCTGGTGGTAGCAGGTGCTTTATCTTTTGAGGATGGTTTGGAAGCGGTGAAGAATCGGAGCAGTCTGATGCAGGAGGCTTGCGAGAAAAATAAGGGAACTATGGCCGCTATCGTCGGTCTTTCCGAAAAGGATATTCTCTCTGTGTGCAAGGAAGCTTCAATCTATGGAATCGTCCAGCCAGCAAATTTTAATTCTGCAGAACAGGTAGCTATCTCCGGGGAGAAAAGAGCAGTGGAAAAGGGAGTGGAACTGGCAAAACAGAGAGGAGCCAAAAGAGCCATCCTGTTGGAAGTCGGTGGGGCTTTTCATTCGGAGTTGATGAGTGATGCTCAAGAAAGATTTCAAAAGATCATAGAAGGGCTGGTGGTGAACAAAGCCATGGTTCCAGTGGTCGCCAATGTCACCGCCGAGCCTGTCACCGAACCTTCTCAAATAAGGGAGCTTTTGGTCGAACAGATTACCAGTCCGGTCTTGTGGTATCAATCCGTGAAATGGATGTATGACCAAGGTGTAAGAGATTTCGTGGAAATCGGTCCCGGAAGGGTGTTACAAGGACTTTTGAGACGATCGTTTAAAGAGATAAGAACTTTTGGAGTAGACAAGCTTTCGGATCTTGAGAAGTTTAGGGAGTTGGTCACGGTAAAAGCAACTTGAAATCTGTTTTCTGGTGTTTGCCTGTCCCTATCCCCTGCGGGGAGAGGGTAAGGGGAAGATCAAAATATGAGTTTAAAAGGAAAAGTCGCCTTGGTCACTGGAGGAGCCCAGGGAATAGGAAAGGCTATTGCGGTTAGATTAGCCAGAGAGGGAGCAGATGTGGTGGTTGCTGACATCAACATCGACTTAGCTCAATCCGTCCTGACGGAGATGAAAACCTGGGGGGTCTCTGCGGTAGTTTTAAAAGCTGACGTGTCCGACTCTCAAGAGGTTGAAGATTTGGTGAAGAAAATCCAAGAAAGATTTCCCACTTTGGATATTTTGGTCAACAATGCAGGAATAAGCAAAGATGGGCTTTTGATCAGAGTCCCGGAAGATGATTGGGACCGGGTTCTAAGAATAAACTTAAAAGGGGCTTTTAATCTCACCAAAAGCGTGGCAAAGGTGATGATTAAACAGAAATCAGGAAGGATCGTCAATATCACCTCGGTAATTGGAATGATGGGCAACGTGGGTCAGACAAGCTATGCTGCTTCCAAGGCCGGGCTGATTGGCTTGACCAAGTCAACTGCCAAAGAGCTTGCCTCTCGCGGGATTACGGTGAATGCAGTTGCTCCCGGCTACATTCTAACTTCAATGACGGAAAACCTTCCCCAAAGCGCCAAAGATGCTTTTTTGAATCAAATCCCGCTGAAAAGAGCAGGAAAGCCGGAGGAGGTGGCAAATCTGGTGGTTTTTTTGGTCTCTGACGAGGCGACCTACATCACCGGCCAGGTGATTCAGGTTGATGGGGGGCTTCTTATGTAGACTAAGCGTCACGTAGGTGTTGGGTGCAAAATTTGAAAAGCAAAACCAAAAATTGCAATTTGAGATCTGGTAGTAAGTATGCTTTTAATGCGACGTTATAAGAAGGTTTTTACTCTACAAATCAGCTTGGTTCAAAGAAGAAGTTTATAGCGCATAATTCTATCTAAAAAACTAAGGAGGAGGTAGTAGCATGTCAGTCGAAGAAAAGGTGAAGAAGATCGTTGTGGAACAGTTGGGGGTGGAGGAGGGTCAGGTGACGAAAGAGGCTTCGTTTGTGGATGATCTGGGGGCGGATTCCTTGGACACGGTGGAACTGGTGATGGCTTTGGAGGAGGAGTTCAAGTTGGAGATTCCGGATGAAGAGGCGGAGAAGATTTCCACAGTGGGACAGGCTATTGAATATATAGAAAAAAATCTACCTAAAGAAAGCTAAAGGGGTATTAAATGAAAAGAAGGGTAGTAGTGACCGGCATGGGAGTCGTCTCACCGATTGGAAATTCGGTGGAGGAGTTGTGGAGCAATTTAAAGGACGGCGTCTCAGGCATCGATAAGGTGACCAAGTTCGATGTCTCCGAATTTTCCACCAAGATTGTAGCGGAGGTAAAAGATTTTGATCCTTCGAAATACATTGACAAGAAAGAAGCCCGACGCATGGACCTCTCCGAGCAGTATGCTCTGGTCTGTGCCCAACAGGCTTTTGACGATGCAAAGTTAGGCTCTGATTCGTTGGACTTGGAGAAGGCAGGAGTGGTGGTGGGGAGTGGGATTGGGGGCATAGGTACTTTTGAGAAACAGCATGCTATCCTATTGAAACAGGGTCCCAATCGGATCAGCCCCTTTTTCATTCCCATGATGATCATCGACATGACCGCAGGTTTGGTATCCATGAGGTTCAACTTTAAGGGACCAAACTATGCCACCGTCTCAGCCTGTGCCTCAGGTGCCCACGCCATTGCCGATGCATTCAGGATCATTCAGCGGGGCGATGCGGAGGTGATGATCACCGGAGGGAGTGAAGCCAGCATCACTCCAGCTTCCCTGGCTGGATTCTGTTCCTCCCGAGCCCTGTCAACCAGAAATGATGAACCGCAAAAGGCTTCCCGACCTTTTGATAAACAGAGGGATGGGTTTGTGATGGGTGAAGGAGCTGGAATGATGATTTTGGAAAGTTTAGACCATGCGCAGCAAAGAAGGGCCAAAATCTATGCTGAGATCATTGGGGTGGGGATGAGTGCGGATGCCTACCACATCACGGCTCCAGCTCCAGGTGGGGAAGGGGCGATCCGATCCATGCAATTGGCTCTGAAGGATGCAGGTCTTTCCCCCGAATCTGTGGATTATATCAATTCCCACGGAACCTCTACCGATTTAGGAGACGTGACCGAGTGTCAGGCCATCAAGGCGGTCTTCGGAGAGCATGCTTACAAGATTCCGGTGAATTCGACCAAATCGATGATTGGCCATCTTTTAGGAGCAGGCGGAGCAGTGGAGCTAATCGCCGCCATCAAGTCCATGAGGGAGGGGATCTTACATCCCACCATTAATTATGAATTCCCTGATCCGGAATGCGATTTAGACTTTGTGCCCAATCAAAAAAGATCGGTAAATATAGAGACGGCAATCTCCAATTCCTTCGGTTTTGGAGGGCACAATATCACCATCGCAGTAAAAGAATTCGTTCCATGAGTTAATGAAGAAGATTTAATTTAAAATCTATGTCAAAAACTTGTTTTGGGGATATGTGAAAAAGTGAACTTCAAGAATAAATTGCTCTTTGAAAAAATCTCCTGAGAAGAGAAAGTGGAGTGTTCACCTTTAGGGTGTGTCGAAAAAGTCCAGAGAGTCTGCGATTCGTATAAATACATATGTGTCTGTTTGAATGTGATCAATGTTTGGCGGGATGGCTGTCAGCCTTAGGGTTAGGGCGGGGAGAGGCTTTGTCTCTACATCCTTAGAAATCGCAAAAACAAGTTCATATGAATACATACGCACTTTTGCACTCCGAAAACACTTTTTCAACAATCCCTTCAGGTGGACGCAAAAGAATCTATTATATTTCATGTTGTTATTGGTCCCGCTAAAGCGGGACACTCCAGAGAAGCTACCCTAAATTACAGATCCTAATTTTGACTCTTTGTATATTTGATAGATCCGCATGGCATTAAATTTAATACGTTTCTTAAAAAGATTACTTTCCAAAAAGGAAAGATTCAAACGATACTCTGAGCTTGAGCGAAGGTTAGGTTATCGGTTCAAAGATTTAGAGCTCTTAGACAGAGCCTTGACACATAGATCTTATATCTATACACCAAACAATAGTTC
>Ga0111200_1032_pt1 | contig 9756 bp, 14 predicted proteins | sample DeeMarSWOR324_28_FD_80374 | JGI IMG/M metagenome (GOLD analysis project Ga0111200, IMG submission 80374) | candidate division Zixibacteria bacterium SM23_73
TATGAAAAAAGTGGGGGTTCCGCTTTCTCTGTTTGGTGTAGTCTTTGCCTGTTTTCACCTGTTTGCAGCTTTGTTCAGCAAATACGCTGACAAAATCGAGAAAACCCTAAAGGAAAATCTCACTCTTCTTTTTATGCCTTTTTTGGCGGTCGTGTCGTTTGTGCTGATGAGCAGATTTTTGTTTTTATGGAGCATTGGTTTCATTTTGCTTCAGCAAATTCCTATGGCAACCCATGAGCCGATATTAAAGAGTTACCTGAATCGTCACACAACATCTGACATAAGGGCAACCATGCTCTCGGTACAGCACATGGCGGGAAATTTGGCCTTTGCTGTAACCGCTCCGTTCTTAGGAAGCTTCGTGGACAAATCTGGTTTGGAAAATGCCTTGCTAATTTTTGCGTTAGTTATTATAGTTTTCTCAATTGTGTTGTGGCGTTTTAGGAAAATGTGGTTTGGGCGGAAAGAATTAGATCTGAGATCAAGGTAAGGAGGCGCTATGGCGAAAAGAGATTGTAGTATCGAGAAAAACATGAAAAACTGCAACTGCAGCTATGAACCAGCCGCAAAGGCATTTGCTGTGAATGTATCCAATATCACTGGCGGATGAAAGAACTTCCCGCCTGCTTTTTCCCGGATGATGTGGAGAGAACCTATGATAGGTCTTTAAGGAAGTTCATACAGTGCCATAAAGGGTAATCCTGGAGTAGCGAAACCCCGCCTTTGGCGGGGCTCTGTTACTCCAAAAAAGATAGCATGAAAAAATATCTTGAAAGAGCTAAAAGACCTGATGTTTCTTGGGTGAAGATCATTCATCCTAAGAATGTCGTGACTGCAGAATGGGTCAGGATCAGGTGTCAATATGGGTGTGGATGTTATGGAACATGTTTGACCTGCCCGCCCTTTTCTCCCACGCCCGAATATACCAAAGGGATGCTTGAACATTACTCCAAGGCTCTGATCATGATCTATGATATTCCTCCCCAACCGAAAGAGAGAAGAATACGTGGCAAGATGAGAAAAGAGATCGCTTCTCTGGAAAGGGAGATGTTTCTGGATGGACATTATAAAGCTTTTGGCATGGCTTCGGGACCCTGCAATCTCTGCAGAACATGCGATACCACCCAGCCCTGCAAATTTGAGGATTTAGCCCGTCCATCAATGGAAGCGTGCGGAATAGATGTGTACGCCACTTTAGCCAATGTGGGTTACAAATTGGAGGTGGTGAAATCCTACGACCAGCTTTGCCATTATTGTGGTTTGATTCTTATGGATTAGATTTGTGGGCAAATCTATTTGACAAATTTAGTTATGATGTCAAGCACCTTGTTTTTCCATTTGGATCAATAGGAAGTCAAATGGCCTTCGGGACGCAAAAAAGTCCGGAAATTTATTGAGAGCCTATGAGTGCATAACCAAAAAATCGGTTGAAGTCAAATAGAAAAATATTTGGTGCGTACTTCTTGAAAATATTGATATATATGCATACATGCATTTTAGAGTAAAATGTTTGATGAAAATCTGATACAAATTGAGTCCGACTTTCTGAGGGCCATCGCCCAGCCGACCCGACTGAAGATCTTATATTTTCTTAAAGACGGCGAAAGGTGCGCCTGCGAGATAATACCCAAGATGAAGGAAGACCAATCCAACATCTCCAGACACCTGACGCACATGAGGGATGCCGGAATACTTGAATCTCGCAAGGAAGGGGTTTCGGTCTATTACAAGATTAAAGACAAGAGGGTCTTCGCTCTGCTGTCCTTGGTTGATGAAATGGTCAAGGCGGAGATCAGGAAAAAAGCAAAAGCGGTAAAGGTTATATCATAAAAAATTTTTGCGAACTTATATGCATTAATGCGAAAAGATGCATTGATTTGCAAAGACGCGAACTGTTATGCCGTACCTTAGAGTTGTTGAAAGCGGATGGGAAACCTTACTTGAATATCTGTCAACTCACGTGCTGACCTGCTTGATCCCGGCCTTTTTCATTGCTGGGGCAATAGCTGTATTTGTCTCCCAGGCTGCAGTAATGAAATATTTTGGGGCCGGTGCTAAGAAAGTTTTGGCTTACTCCGTAGCTTCCGTCTCCGGGACAATTCTGGCAGTTTGCTCTTGCACCATCCTTCCTTTGTTCGTGGGAATACACAAAAGAGGGGCAGGTTTGGGTCCGGCTATCGCTTTTCTTTATTCTGGACCAGCAATCAACATTCTGGCAATTGTCTATTCAGCGAGACTTTTGGGCTTTGATTTGGGTGTAGCCAGAGCGATGGGTGCTATCCTTTTTTCCGTGGTTATCGGTCTGATTATGGCCTTCATTTGGCGAAAAGAAGAATTGGTGAAGACCAACAATCCGGGTGAGTTAGCCCTCCCTCAAGAAGAAGAGAAGACAAGACCGCAAGAAATCACTTTACTCTACTTCGCCATTTTGGTCGGAATCTTGGTTTTCGGCGCGGCTCAAAAGTGGTTGATAACCGGGATACTTCTGGTGGTCTTAGGTTTGATTTTATATCGATGGTTTGCAAAAGAGGAACTGGGATACTGGATGCATCATACCTGGGACCTTTTCAAAAAGATATTCCCCATTTTGATAGCGGGTGTTTTTGTGGCGGGAATCATAAAGGCGCTGCTGCCCCAACAGTTGGTCGAGGTTTGGCTGGGAGGAAATGGGCTCAGAGCTACCTTCATAGCTTCGATCTTTGGAGCTTTCATGTATTTTTCTACTTTGACCGAGGTTCCTATTATCCGTGCCTTGATGGATCTTGGAATGGGCAGGGCTCCGGCACTGGCTTTGCTTTTGGCTGGTCCGGCTTTGAGTCTTCCTAACATGATTGTGATAGCAAGAATAATGGGCGTAAGGAAGACGGGGGTATATGTCTGTTTGGTGGTCATAATGGCGACTACAACCGGAATGATTTTTGGAAATCTTATACTATAGGTATAGGAGTTTTGAGAATGAAAATTGAGGTTTTGGGTATGGGGTGTTCTAGATGCGAAAAACTTGAGCAAGACATCAATAGCGCTTTGGCGGAGTTGGGAATTGAGGCTGAGGTCGCAAAAGTCACAGACCTGAATAAGATTTCGTCGTATGGAGTTTTGATGACTCCAGGGTTGGTAATAAACGGTAAAGTTTATTCCTCAGGCAAAGTTCCAGAAATGACTAAACTGAAAAGCTGGATTGAGGAGCAGAGTAAAAAGTGTCCGGGTTAGCCGGTTCTCAGTGAGAAAAAGTTGAATGGTATTACACAATCGATCCAAAGAAGTGCTTGAAATAAAGAGAAGAATGAATTCAAAAGAAAATCAGCCAAAGAAGAGTTTAAGCATTTTTGAAAGGTTTCTCACCGGTTGGGTGTTAATCTGTATCGGTGCGGGAATAGCCCTGGGGAGGATGGCACCCAAATTTGCCAAATATCTGGATAGCATCTCAATCGCTGAAGTATCTATCCCCATTGCCATATGCTTGTTTTTTATGATGTATCCAATTATGGTAAAAATCGATTTTGCCGAGGTGGTAAAGGCGGGCAAAACTCCCAAGCCGGTTTTGTTGACTTTATTCTTGAATTGGGGCATAAAGCCCTTCACCATGTATGCCATTGCTACCCTTTTTCTGGGTTATCTTTTCAGAAATTTCTTGTCCGGTACCGAAATAATTAGCGATGGAAGCACAGTTGAGCTTTTCCGCTCCTACATCTCGGGTGCCATACTCCTGGGAATTGCGCCCTGCACCGCTATGGTTTTGATGTGGAGTTATTTGTCCAAAGGCAATGATGGACACACTTTGGTAATGGTTGCCATAAATTCCCTGACCATGCTCTTTTTATACGCTCCCCTGGGCGGGTTCCTGTTAAAAGTGAACAAGATGCCCATTCCCTGGCAGACCATAGTTCTCTCGGTAATGATATATGTAGCTCTGCCCTTGGTAACAGGTTATTTTTCCAGAAAGTGGATCATAAAGAAAAAGGGTATGGAATGGTTTAAAACAAGATTTTTGCATCGTCTGACCACTGTCTCCATAGTGGCCCTGCTGGCAACCTTGGTCGTGCTTTTCTCTTTTAAAGGAGGTATTATATTACTGCGACCTCAGATAATCGTTTTGATAGCTGTTCCCCTTTTCATTCAAACTTGTTTGATTTTTAGCCTGGGATATTTTTTGGCAAGATTCTTGAAATTATCTTATCAGGATGCAGCGCCCAGCGCCATAATCGGTGCCTCTAATCATTTTGAGGTCGCCATAGCCACAGCAACTGTCCTCTTCGGCCTGGCGTCCGGAGCAGCATTAGCAACAGTCGTGGGAGTACTAATTGAAGTTCCAGTTATGTTGATGTTGGTCAAGATCTGTCTGAAAACGCAGAACTGGTTTACGCGAGAAACGTAGAAATGTCGGCTAAAGTGGTTTCGTAAGGAGAAGAACATGAAATCAAACAAAATGTTGATCCCCCTGCTTGTGTTTTGTGTGTTGATTTTGAGAGCAAGCCCATCCAGGGCCAGCGGAAAAAGATCGGGAGAAATTCCGGCTTCCCCAAACCAAGACACGGTGGCATCGCAATCGAAAGAAACCACTCCCCTTGCAGATATTGACAGCTTACTTGTAATCCACTTTTATCCGGAAGTTCGATGTTCCTGCTGCATAAAGGTTGGCATCTATGCCAAAGAAGGTCTGGAAAGATTATACGCTGAGCCGTACAAAGACAGCTGCATCATCTTCAGGGAATACAACATTGACGAAGACACCTCCACTGCCAAAAGGTATAAGATCTTCTGGTCTGCTCTGGGGTTCGAGAAATTCTCTGGAAAAAGAAACGAGTTCAAAGAAATCGAATCGGTATGGGAATTTTGCGAGGATAAGGAGAAATTCTTTTTGATCTTTAAAAAAGAACTGGATGAGTTTATACTCGGAGATGAAAAGAACAAACCCCAACCCGAAAGCACAAAGCAAAAGGAGGGAAGCCCAGATGGAAAAGACCAAAAAGGTGCTGAAAGGGAGAAAGGCAGGATGTAGGCATCCACACCACGAAAAAAAAGATCCCCAGGATTTTTCTCCCGGGGAAATAAGAGAATGTCACCCTGAAGCTAAGGGTCATCCTTGCGTGCGTAAGGTCAAGAGGAGTTCTAAAGAAAAATGAAAATTGAGGTGTTAGGCCCAGGTTGTCGCAGGTGCCATGACACTTTGGAGAGAGTCAGGGAGGTACTGGAGGAGCTAAAACTGGATGCTCAACTTGTTAAGATTACGGATGTTTTCGAGATTATCGATAAAGGTGTCAGCGTAACGCCAGCTCTGATTGTAAACGGAAAAGTGAAATTTCAAGGGAAAGTTCCTTCCATAACAGAGATAAGAGATCTCTTGTCAGAAGAGAAGAGGTGATTTGCCTATATATAAGGAAGAAGCAGGCATGAAATCAAAGTTGATCTCAATCGAAGGTAAGCTCATAGGTATAATCGGAATGGATGAAATCTTCACCCAGCTTCTTGAGGCTGGCAAGAAGCCCGACAAGGAATTGCGAAGCTATTTGTTGGAGCAATTGAAAAAACACAACTACATTCCCAAGCTCAAAGAACAAAGTTATGCCTGGGCTTTCCTGAGAGAATATGAGAAATTCTGCGACCGAAAAAACAAAGGTACTGAGGAAAAGACCAAGAATTTGGGAACCTGGCAAGGCATACCCAGGGAGGAGGTTCCCTGGTTCCCCACTATTAGAGAAGAGTTGTGTGATGGGTGTAGTATTTGCTTGGACTTCTGTTCCTTCGGAGTCTATGAATACGATGAGAAGACAGATAAAGTGAGAGTTGCCAACCCTTTCAACTGTGAGGTGGGATGTAGCATTTGTGCTGCAAAGTGCAGGCCAAAAGCCATTGCATTTCCACCCCTGCAGATTCTGGACTCATTCAGAAAGAGATAATGCGACAGAGCAGTTCAGAGTTGGGGAGAACAACGGCAGGAGGTATATAATTGAAGCTGAAACAAAATGTACAGGTCGTCGGAATCTTGATTGCGATAGGAATTGGCTTCATCTTAATCAAAAGTTCTGTCGATCGAACAGGTAGAGGATCTAGTTCAAAAGCTACAAGCGAAGACTCTCGAACAGACCTGGAAGGTCAGCAGACCAAGAAGCTACCTATACTCGTCGATTTAGGAAAAGGGACCTGTATCCCGTGCAAAAAGATGAAGCCGATTTTAGATGAGCTGAAGGCAGAATACGAGGGAAGGGCAGTTGTCAAGATTATCGACTTAAGATATGAGCGCCAGGCGGCAAGAAAATATGGGATTCGACTGATTCCCACTCAGATATTCTTTGATGCGGAGGGCAATGAGGTTTATCGGCATGAGGGATTTATGGACAAAAAATCCATAAAAATGAAATTTGCTGAAATGGGGGTATACTGATATGGAGTCGATCTTATCAAATGTCTCAGACGTCATAAACAATTCTCCCGGTCTTGCTTACATTTTCGTTTTCCTGGGTGGGTTGATCTCTGCTTCCAGCCCTTGTGTGTTGGCAATAATCCCCCTGGTAATCGGGTTTGTAGGCGGCTACTCGGAAGGGAACAAGAAGAAAGCAATAACATACGCCCTAATATTTGCTTTAGGGCTTTCAATAACCTTTACCATATTGGGGGCAATTGCTTCCTTGGTGGGAGGTCTTTTCGGAGATGTGGGTAAGTTTTGGTATTACATTGCTGGCGCCGTAGCCATCATCATGGGGCTCTACCTGGCTGGAGTACTCAAGTTCAAACTCCCTCAGCCGGTGACCCTTAAATCGAAACATAAAGGAATCCTGGGCGCATTTCTATTAGGACTTTTGTTTGGAGTGGTTTCCTCTCCTTGTGCTACACCGGTTCTGGCTGTAATTTTAGCTTTTGTTGCCTCGAAGGCCAGGATAATCTATGGAACGTCTTTGCTCTTTGTTTATGCTATCGGACATTGTGCACTCATAGTTTTGGCTGGTGTTTTTACCGGCTTTGTGGAAAGCTACGCTAAATCTAAAGGGGTGAGCAACTTCTCCAGCGTTACCAAGAAGATCAGCGGGGTCTTAATTTTTTTAGCGGGGTTATATGTTTTGATTACCAACGTTTAAACACTGAGAAAAAAGAAGAATATGGGATTTATTAGATTAGGATTCATCTTCTGCCACACCGATGATTGTCGAATTGGTCACCTTTCAGAAAGTCTTTTCATCAAGGCAAATCTGATGAGCAAGGAAATTTTGCAAAGTGGAACAAGAGACAAAACAAGAGATGATCAAATAGAAAATAAATTTTTACGTTATATTTGTCGATAAGGAATTGGATTGCGTGGCAAAAAAAACGAGTTAAGGGGCAAGAAAATTATAAAAAATCATTGACAGGAAAAGAAAATGAGTTATCTTACTTCTATGTATAATAGTTTAAAATGAATTCATCTTTATCCTGCCAATGGAGGAATTAAGGTAAACGGAGGACAAAATGAAGAGAGCGGTTTTCTTTTTTGGGGTGATGATGCTCCTAACCCTGGGGTTGATCTTTCTGTATGAGGCTCAAGCTGGGGAGCCAAAAGTTCTGATTCCAGATCCTAAATGGGATTTTGGATTTATCCCAGCCGGCGGCGTGGTCAGCCATCATTATCTGATAAAGAACTTGGGGACCGATACCCTGAAGATCCAAAGCGTGAGACCCGGGTGAGGGTGCACCAAGGCTCCTTTGACTAAAACGGAGCTGGCTGTCGGAGACAGCACTTGGATCGAGTTGATATATACCATGGGACAACATTCCAGAAAGACCTCCAAGAGAGCCACCGTAACCACCAATGACACTACCACCGGGAACGTCATAATCTCTTTTTCCGGAGAGGGGTGGTTAGACCCTGATACTACCGTTATGTTAGATCTCAATCCTCGAGTTTTGGACTTCGGTCCCGTAGGGAAGAAACGAAGAACTAAATTGGAAGCTGAGATCAAAAACCTCAGTGATGATAAAATGGAACTCTCTATAATAGACTTTCCCCCGGACTTCTTCGAAGAGGTGAAATTATCTAAAGATAAAATTAAGCCTAACAAAACGGAAAAACTGAAGGTTAGATTAAAAAGGGAAACAGAAGATCAGCGGTTCCAGAAATCGATCACCATAGAGGCTAAAGGCGACAGTCTCGCTTATAGATTTACCGTGCCGGTACAAAAAGGATTTGAGAGTAAGGTGGCGAAGAAAACGCCTAAGCCGGTTGAAAAGAAACCAGGCGAAAAATAAAAATAGAAAAAATCTCCTCATTGGTATGGGGCAGGGATTTTCTTCTGCCCCAGTTTTTTTTAGCCCAAAAATTGTTTGGAGCGAATGTGTCAAATTCTTAAATTTCAGAAGAGAGTTTGTCGATTAAGTAAAAGAAAGATCGGTGCCAATGTAATTTTTTGTTGCAATTGGGAAGGGGGGATTTAATTTCAGGGAGAGAGTGAAGACATTGAACCTTAATCTTTGGGAGTGAGATATAGTTGAGCAAAAGGCTTTCGATTTTTTTGGGACTGATCGTGGTTTTAGGAGTGGCTTCCGGGGCTATTTATTTCACTCAAGGTAGTAAGGAGGATTCGAAAAAAAATCCAGTTGCCAAAACAGAGGAATCTCCTAAGGAGGGTTTCTTAGCGCCTCAGTTTGCCTTATATGACCTAAATGGCAGCCTGGTCAGATTAGGAGATTTTAAGGGAAAAGTGACTCTCTTGAACTTTTGGGCCACCTGGTGCTCCCCTTGCAAGAGGGAAATTCCATCTTTGGAGAAGTTATATCAGATGAGAAAAGATAAGGGATTTGAGATCGTGGCGGTAAATGCAGAGAGAGTTTCTGCCTCCCAGATAGCTTCTTTTGCAGAAAAATATCGGATGAGTTTTCCCATTTTGTTGAATCCTCAAAGAGACGTGGGAAGCAAGTATTGGGTGCGAGCAATTCCCACATCATTTCTATTGGACAAAAATGGGGTGATAAGATGGAAGATAGTGGGAGGGAGGGAGTGGACCGATTCCTATGTTCTAAGCAGGATCGACCAGTTACTTGGTAAATGAAAAAATTACAACGAAAAGGAAGCTTACTCCGTTATATCTATGAAAAAATGAAAAAAATTTAATCCTTCGTCCCATCTTACTCTACTCTGAGTTCCTGCCCCCCTCTCAGATAGATAAATGGGGCGGAGGATTTTTTTAATTTTAAACTGAAAGGACAGAATTAAAAACAACGAAGACCCGTCCGGGAAAGAATTTCTCAGCACATCAGTTTTACGTTTTTCTTTAAAATTATTTAATTGACCATTCCTAACATCCTCCTCCAAAAGGAGTGAGCAATGGTGGGTGAGGTCAGAGGAGTTCGGCTTAATAAGGGCATTATCAGAATTATGGATCCATGGGACCTGCGTTCATTAAGAAGGGTAATTCAATGAAGAAGAAAGCCATCGGGCTTCTCTCCGGGGGACTGGACAGCATTCTGGCGACAAGGATGATTTTGGATATGGGGTTTGAAATAATAGCTTTGAATCTTGAAACCCCTTTCCGTTGCTGTGACACAGATGGTAAATGCGGGGTCGATTCCGTAGCCCAAAAATTCAATATCCCTTTGAAAAGAATATATGGGGCACAAGATTATCTGGAGGTGGTGAAAAACCCCAAGCATGGCTATGGAAAAAACTTAAATCCCTGCATCGATTGCAGAGTGTTCCTTTTTAAAAAAGCGAAGAAATTGATGGATGAGATCGGTGCTGAGTTTATCTTCACCGGAGAGGTTTTAGGGGAAAGACCCATGTCTCAGAGG
>Ga0111200_1029_pt1 | contig 9517 bp, 7 predicted proteins | sample DeeMarSWOR324_28_FD_80374 | JGI IMG/M metagenome (GOLD analysis project Ga0111200, IMG submission 80374) | candidate division Zixibacteria bacterium SM23_73
AGGCTTTATGCGGGGGAGTCACACCGGTCCTTTGATGCCGGTCAAGATTAATTCGCCCATCTCATATTTTGATGGACCACCGGTGGTATCAGCCCAAGCCTTCTCCATGAAAAATGGGAAACTGACCGAGCCTGCCGATGCTTTCGATCAACCTTTCTGGGATTGGGTGCGTGATCAGGTTTCACAAAAAGCATGGGATATAAGAAAGCAGGGCTTCTCCGGTTGCGCCATGCTCCCTTATTCCGAGTTGGAATACGGCGGAATAGTCGAAAAGATGAAAAAGTTGGATGGCAAATTCAAGTTGAGAAAATAATTTTTTTGTTGAGTTGGGGCAGGGGTTGAACCCCTGTCCCAACAGGAAGAACTTGGTCTGCCTAAAGGCAGACACTCCAGAGTTTGTGTATCAGAGTGAACTGAAGAACGCTGAAGCCCCGCAGGGCGGAGTCTCCGCTTCGCTCCGACAAGCTTCAGTACTCCAAAAAAGAGAAAGGAGGTGAAAAATGAGCAGATGGCTAAGGATTGTCTTTAGAGTAAGCCTGCTCCTCCTGTTGGTTTGGGGTGTCTTTGGGATGAGCCACTCGTGTTGTTTTGCTTATCAGATGTCCTCTCCTGCGGAGAATGACACAATTTCCTGGCAGGTTCTGAGTGGAGGTGGAGCTATGTGGTTGGAAACTGCTAGTTACAAACTCTCCTCATCGTTGGGGCAGTCGATTACCGGGACCCAAGACGGACCAACCATAAATGTGTATACTGGTTTTTGGAACCCCAGGATAATACAGATGACTCCGGTGGAATGGGAGGAGGTGGATCAAACTCAGCTCCCCAAAGAATTTGGTTTGCGCCAGAACTATCCTAACCCCTTTAACCCAGCCACTGTGATCGAATATGCCTTGCCCAGAGCGTCTGAAGTCAAGATTAAAATCTATAACATCCTGGGACAAAAGGTGAGGGATTTGGTGGACGAATTTCAGGAGCCGGGATATAAGATGATCCATTGGGATGGCACAGACGATTCCGGGAAAGAGGTAAGCTCGGGAATCTATTTTTATCGGATAGTTGCCCGCACAAATCAGGGAAGCGAGGATTTTGTCAAGTGCAAGAAGATGACCCTGTTGAAGTAAAGTTGTCTGGAGTGTCAAGCTTTAGCTTGATCAATCGTACCGCCAAAGGCGGGACACTCCAGGTCTGCCGAAATAATTCTTGACAGCTCTGGAAGGTTTTGTTAATATTAAAAAAAGAAAGATATTTAAAGAAGAGTGAAAAAACAAAGCGGGCGTAATTCAGCGGTAGAATGCAAGCTTCCCAAGCTTGACGTCGAGGGTTCGACTCCCTTCGTCCGCTTTTTGTATATGGAGTAACCCCGCCCATCGCGGGGTTTGGCGTCACGCAGAGCTGACAAAGTGGGAGTTAAGGCGGGATAACCCCCACGGGAACTCCTTCAAGGATTTATGAAGAGCCAAGCCATGAAGGCTTGGTTACGCATAGTAAGCAGTTTTGTAGGTCGATTTTATCATTTGAGTCATTTCTGACCAAAATCGACATTCAAAATAAGTGGAGACTAGAATCTCGACCTACGGATAACAAGAAGCTTATTCCTCTGTTTTACTCGGTGCGAACCGTATGGTTCCTACCCAAGGTTAAGCATTTTGAAAAAAGTTCGATAAATATATTATAATCATGTTGTCAAGATGATTCACAAATCAAAAACCTAAACCACGGAGGGTTCTATGCAAAACGTAGGCAGAGCTTTCTCCTTCATGTTTGAGGATAAAAACTGGGTGGTGAAAATTCTTCTGGGGGCAGTCTTTAATCTCTTAACTTTGGTGCTTGTGGGCATTCCCTTTATCTTCGGCTATCTTTTAGAGCTGGCAAAGAATTCATCTGAAGGTAAAGAGCTCCCTTTGCCGGAATGGGACAAGCTGGGTGATAAGTTTGTCCGGGGTTTGATTTATACCATCATCCTGATCATCTATTCTATTCCGGGTTTCATTCTTTCCTTCATCCCCTGCGTGAAATACTGTTTCGGACCCCTGTATTTCTTAGCCCTTCTTTTCGTGCTGCCCTATATTACTGTTAAATATGCCCAAACCGGAAGCTTTGAGGAGGTTTTTCGCTTTAACGAAATCATCGATTTTGTGAAAGCTAATCTCAACAACTTAGTCATTGTGGTCTTGTTGACCATCGCTTTGCAAATAATCGCAAGCTTTGGGACTTTGGCCTTGGTGGTGGGGATATTCTTTACCATGTTCTGGGCAGATTTAGCCATCTTTTATCTATATGGACGGGTGTATCGAGAAAGACAAAAAGAGGAGCCCGCAGCTGAGCCTGCATCCTCCTGAATCAGAAAGAGAGAGTCGGATCACCCATAGGGGTGAAGCTCGCCTGGGTTTATTTCTGGCAAGGAATGCGGAGAGACTGGGCCTAAGGGTTTACGATTTCGTCTGCCGGCATTGGCTGGGTATCGTAAATTTTCATCTTTTCTTATTTATCTTGGGCTCAATTTCTGCTCCCTGTTTAAGTTATTTGGGACAAGAAGGAATTGCAAAATATATTTATTGGTTTTACGGAATCAGTTGTCACCAAATTCCCTCTCGATCGTTTTTTATCTTTGAGCACTCCCCCGCCTACGGCGGGGGATCCTTAGGTGTGAACCATTCGGTTCACACCTTCGGGCAGATCGCCATCTGCGCCCGCTGTTTTTCTTTTTTTTCTTCCATGCTTGTTTTTGGTCTTTTGCTGAGTCTAAAAAATTTTCGACCACTTAACCGAAAAGTTGCTTTCTTGTTGGCACTTCCTATCCTGGTTGATGTCTTATTACAAACCTTGGGAATAAAGGAGAGCACTAATCTGATTAGGGTCACCACTGCCGTGCTTTTGAGCCTGTCCATTTCATTCTTCATCTATCCGCGTATAAGAGTTTCCGTAGAACGTTTCACAAAAAACCCAGAACAGATTTTTTAAGTAAATAAGAATAAATTTTGCAACTTTTCCTTAAGCCACTGCGTTATTGTTTATAGGTGAGGATCTGAACAAAAATTTTGCAGTTGCAATTTTATTTTGAAAAATTTAACTATATAAAGGAAAGAACGCCTGTAACTCCCAAAAAGGAGGTTGCTATGAGAAAAGTGATGGTCGGACTGATTTCATTTGGTCTCATCCTTGCGATGACAAGCCCTTCTTTTGCCAAGAAGAAAAAGACCGGTGAGGTCAAAAAAAACGTTTACACCGATGCGAAGTTCGGCTTCCAAATCACTGCCCTTTCCAACTGGAAAGTGAAAACCGAGAAGGAACCATCCTTGCTTCGGGTATTGATGACGCAGAAAAATTACAAGGTAAGCAGAACTCGCGGCGCCTCGCAACAAACAACCACCATCCCCACCATCTTAATATTAACCGACACCACCTCTCTTTCTTTAGCCGAGGTGGAGAGTTGCCTTTTCCATGAGGGTGAAAAACTCAAAAATAAAGATGATTTTATGATGCAGCTCGATCTCATTCCTAATTCCGAATATTTAGGGATGGGGGATGTGATGATAGACAGCCTCCCAGCCAGAATGTACACATTACAACAGAAATATTTGAAAACCGGTGAGGACATAACAGAGCGAAACTCTCCTATGGGAAACACGGTGATTATCGAAGATTTTCTGGCGGGACATGTGGTTATCTTTAAGAAAGAGAATCACATCTATATAGTACAGTTTTCTTGTGAACGGGAGTTTTTTTACCCTACTAACGAAGAGTTTGAAAAGATCATCAAATCGTGGAAGTTTGCCAAATGAGACTATCGGCCTCTCTGGAAATCTTCGGCGGGAAATAGAAATCCTCGTCAAAAAATTCTTAATTTACAAAAGCTCCGTTTTGTGCGGGGCTTTTCTCTTTTTCTACTTTTTAATTGACAAGTGGTTCCTTTTATGTTAATATTTTCCATGTTGAGAATGAAACCTGAAGTTCAGGAGGTAATATGTGGATCTTAAGAACATTCTTAATCATCATTCTGATCGTTTTAGTGGTTGGGTTTTCCATCTATAACTCCGATGAGAAAATCTCAGTAAATCTATATGGTCAAGAATATATAGACGTCCCTATGATTTTTGTAGCTTTCTGGGCATTGGTGATAGGTATGCTCATCTCTTTTGTGTTGGGGGTGAGCTACTATTTTAAGATGCACTCGGAGCTACGCATTCTAAGAAAGGAAAACAAAAAGTTGATGGATGAAATCACCGCCCTGCGCAATCTACCCCTGGAGGAGGCGGAGGAGAAAGAGGAATTAGGGACTTGAGATTTAAGACTTTGAATTCGGGTTTAAGTGAGGCAAAGATGGTGTGAGGAATTCATTATATGTAATGGGAGGTAGGAAGTGAGTCAAGGTCACATTTGGTCGATTATTATCGCCATTGTTATAATTTTTTTCGTTATTGTGTTTTTCTGGTCTAAAGCCAAAAGGGAAAAAAGAAAGGTTTCTCCCAAGCTCTATACTGATGCGTTGAAGGCTCTTTTAGCCGGGGATGAGAAGTTAGCCTTTCAAAGATTCAAGGATGTGGCCAGAGGTGATCCCGAGAATGTAGACGCCTATTTGAAACTGGGAGATCTTTTTAGAAGAAGGGAAAAATTTGATAAAGCCCTTCAGATTCATAAGGAGCTTACCTTGCGTCCTTCTTTGTCCAGCGAGGAGAAATCCGAGGTTTGGAAAAGCTTAGCCGAGGACTACATTGTCTCCAAAAACCACGAAAAAGCTATCTCGGTTTTAGAAGAGCTACATCGAATCAACAACGATGACCAATGGGTTAATAACAAGCTGACCTCTGAATATGAGGAGACAGAAAGATGGGAGGAGGCTTTTGAGTTAAAGAAGAAGCTGTCTAAGCATAAAGGTGATGAAGCCAACAAAGCTCTGGCACTTTACAAGGTATTCTGGGGCAAAGCCAAATCAGATAAAAATGAACTCCATAAGGCCAGAGTGGCCTACAAGGAGGCACTAAATTATGATGAAACCTGCATACCCGCTTACATCTATTTGGGGGAAGCTTATTACCGAGATGGAAGATCGGAGGATGCGGTCGAGTATTGGAAGAAGCTGTTAGATGTGGTGCCATCCGCTGGACATTTGGTCTTTGATAAACTGGAGAAGACTCTCTTCGAGTTGGGGCAATATGAGGAGATTACGGAGATATATGAGAGGGTATCAAACCAGAATCCAAAAGATATCCATGCCCTTTTTTCTTTGGCAAACATCTATGAGAAAAAAGGAATGGTCGAGTTGGCCATTGAGAAATACCGACAGATCTTGGACATCGATCCAAACTTCTTATCCGCTAAGCTGAGCGTGGCTAAACTGTATCAGGAAAAGGGATGGATGGAAGAATCGATTGATCTTTTGGATGGTTTAATTGAAAGCTTACCACCGACTCGCAATGAATTTGTTTGCAACCGGTGTGGATACAAGTCCTCAGAAGCTTTGTGGAAATGCCCCCAATGCAAAAAATTGAACTCATTTGACATATAAAAATCTCTGTGACTTTCAACGGTGGGCTATACCCTCTTTGGAGTGTTCACCTTTAGGTGAACTAGAAAAAAGTTGTATTGTCTTCCAAGAGGTTTTAGGTCAAGCTAAAGTCATAGATCCCGCCCAGGCGGGGCTTGACACTCCGGTAAAGCCTTTTGACCTCAAAATATCCCAATTTTGATTTTCTGTTATGGCTGAAGAGATCACCCCATTGATGAATCAATATTTCAAGATTAAAAGCCAATACCCGGATGAGATCTTGTTCTTCCGCATGGGTGACTTCTATGAGATGTTCGGGGAGGATGCCAAGGTTGCCTCAAAAATCCTGGGGATTGCTTTGACCTCACGCGGACACATCAAAGGAGAAAAGATTCCTTTGGCAGGAATCCCTTATCATGCTGCAGACAGGTACTTAGCCAAACTTTTGAGGGCGGGCAAAAAGGTGGTGGTCTGTGAACAGGTGGAGGATCCGAAATCCCGCTCTGCGGGAGGGATAGTAAAAAGAGATGTGGTTGAGATAATTACCCCCGGTACAGTCACGGTTGATGGCGTGATAGAAGGAACGAGCAACAACTATCTGGTCAGTTTGACCGGTGACAAAGAAAAGCTTGGCCTGGCGATGATTGACTTAACTACCGGAGAATTCAAAGTAGATCAGGGAGAGGCCGGTAAAATTAATGAAAAAATTAAGGTTCTTAATCCAGCAGAGATCATCTGTCCGGAGATCTGGGGAGAAGAGAGAAAGAAAGAGTTAGGATTTTCAGATGAGAACGTTACTTTGACTAATCTGGAGATGTGGAAATTCGACTATGATTTTGCCCTAAAGATTTTGACTGAACATTTTAAGGTTACCTCTTTGGATGGATTTGGCTGTCAGGATTTGAAATTGGGAATATCTGCTGCTGGCGCCATCTTAGCTTACCTAAAACAAACTAAGAAGACCTTTCTTTCTCACATTAACAAAATCTCGCCCTCCATCGAGGGCGAAGAGATGTTTCTGGATACAAATACCATCAGAAACTTGGAGCTTTTGAGCGCAATGGGAACAGGGGAAAGGACCAATACTCTGTTTTCACTTTTGAACAAGACCAAGACCGCTATGGGAGCACGACTTTTAAAAAGTTGGATTATTGCACCTCTCTTGAATGTGAATAGAATCACACAAAGACAAGATACAATTGAAGAGCTATTTAAAAACCACGATTTATCTGATTCTTTAGAAAAGAAGATAAAAAGAATTGCGGATTTAGAAAGGCTTTCAGGTAAGATCGGATATGGTAAAGCCAATCCCAAGGATTTGATCTGGCTGAAGGATTCGCTTTCTGTGATACCCGACCTCAGATTAATTTTGAGCGATGCAAAATCCGATCTTCTAAATCACATAAATGAAAATCTCCCGGATACCACCGGATTGGTCAATTTGACAGAAAGATCGATCGTGGACGAACCTCCTTTTATCTTGACCGAAGGCGGGATCATCAAATCCGGATATTCATCTGAACTGGATTCTTTAAAGAGCCAAATAAAAGGAAGCAAAGATTGGATAGCCGGACTTCAGGCACAAGAAAGAAAAAGAACCGGCATACCCTCTTTGAAAGTTGGCTTTAACAAAGTCTTCGGTTATTTCATCGAGGTTACCAAGCCGCATCTCTCCAAAGTTCCACCAGAATACATCCGCAAGCAGACCATGGTCAATGCAGAAAGATTCGTCACGCAGGAGCTAAAAGAAAAGGAAGCTCACATCTTAGGAGCAGAGGAGAAAATCTTCAAACTGGAGTATGATCTCTTTTTGGAGATAAGGTCGAAGATAGCGGAAAAGACTGCGGATATTCAAAGAACTGCACAGTTGGTGGCGCAACTCGACGTTATGCTGAGTCTAAAAGAAGTAGCAGCAAAATATAACTACGTACGTCCCCAAATTGATTCGTCTGATGAGATCATCATCAAAGAGGGAAGGCATCCGGTCATAGAAAACATTTTGGATCCGGGAACGTTCGTTCCCAACGATACCAAGATTGACACTCCAAATGAACAAATTCATATCATCACCGGTCCCAACATGGCAGGGAAATCAACTTATCTAAGGCAGGTCGGTTTGATCGTTCTTCTGGCTCAGATGGGTTCTTTTGTCCCGGCAAAGAAAGCTAAGATCGGAGTGGTGGATAGGATCTTCACTCGTGTGGGCGCAATGGACTATTTGGCTTTGGGCCAGAGCACATTCTTGGTGGAGATGAACGAGACCGCAAACATCTTAAATAACGCCACCCCCAAGAGTCTGATTCTCTTAGACGAGGTGGGCAGAGGCACTTCGACCTTTGATGGTCTTTCCATTGCCTGGGCCGTGACCGAACATATTCACAACAATCCTAAGATCGGTTCAAAGACCTTATTTGCCACACATTTTCATGAATTGACCGAGCTGGCAAAATTTCTGCCCAGGGTAAGAAATTATAATGTGGCAGTGAAGGAATGGGGAGACGAGGTTATATTCTTGAGAAAGATCGTCCCCGGTGGGTGCGATGACAGCTATGGAATTCAGGTGGCAAGATTGGCTGGAGTTCCAAAGCAGGTTCTGGAAAGGGCAAAGGAGATTTTAGCAGAGTTGGAAAATGGCGAATTGAGGCAGCAAAGAGTACCCGAAGCCAAGCCAAGACCAATCTCCTATCAATTAAGCATTTTTTCACCAAAAGACACTCAGATAGTAGAAGAACTGAAGAAACTGGATTTAGAGAAATTGACCCCGATCGAGGCATTGAATAAGTTGAATGAGTTAAAAAAGAGAGCAGAAGAGCAATGACGAATGACGCATGACTAATGACGAATGACGGATAACTGAGAACTGGTGACTGGCGATACTGACGTTACTGACGATACTGGCGTTACTGACCTTTGTTTTCATATTTTTTTTCATGGTAAAGAGGTTCAAAAGTTCAAGGGTTTCGCTCACCGCAAGCAGAGTTCATATGCGTATGCACTCATATGAGTTTGGTCTCCTATATACATGCGGGGTATCCGAATCACCAGCGAAGTTGTAGTGATTTTGATGAAGAGTTTCCCAACAGATGAAACAGATGAAGAAATGACCTCACCCTACCCTCTCCTAAAAGGAGAGGGAAAAACGCCAGCACCTAACTTAAGTTAGGTGCTGGTCTTGACCAGATCAAAAAGGATCGGGGTAAGGGTGCCCCGATCCAACGGGTGATGTGACGATTGAGAGATAAGACATGAAAATCTCACGAATTTTAGTTCGCATCCTTTTTCTTATTGGAGTAACACTTATTGTTTTTGGTTTCTTCCCTAAGATTATAATTATCTCCCCTGAGGCTAAATTTAAGATTGAAATTCTTGGTTTTTTGGCTCTGATTATCGCTGTTGTTACCGAAATACACCTCCATCGGGTGGGGAAAGAAATAAAAAAAGTCACAGAAAAAGCTGATTTAGCCCTCAAGAATATAGAACGCATCGAAAAGCACTTTGGTATTCCAATTTATCCTGACGGCTTACCTTCTGCGGACCCGCCTGTTTTTGACCCATTCCTTGAGGGGACTAAATTGATGACCCAATATAAATGGGATGAAGCGATTGCTGAGTTCCAGAAGGCAATGAAAGAAGCGAAAGCGACTCAATTGGTTGCACTTTATAACCTTGTCGCAATTTGCTATTATACTTCTGGAAGGCTTTCTTTGGCTTTGGACAATTATAACGAATCTTTGCGGCTTGCTCGACAATTCAACGACAAGGAAGGAGAAGGGGGGGCATTGGGCAACGTCGGTCTGATCTATCAAGATAAAGGTGATCTGGATAAGGCTTTGAAGTATTATCAGGAGGCTTTGAAGATTCATAAGGAGATAGGTTTCAGGGAAGGAGAGGCAAATGCTTTGGGCAACATCGGTCTGATCTACAAAGCTAAAGGCGATCTGGAGCAGGCTTTGAAGTACTATCAGGGCGCTCTAAAAATTCATAAGGAGATAGGTTTTAGGCAGAGTGAGGCAAGTGATTTGGGAAACATTG
>Ga0111200_1033_pt1 | contig 9486 bp, 5 predicted proteins | sample DeeMarSWOR324_28_FD_80374 | JGI IMG/M metagenome (GOLD analysis project Ga0111200, IMG submission 80374) | candidate division Zixibacteria bacterium SM23_73
CCACCCATCTAAAGCTCTTCCTCCATAAGGATTTTAGCAAAAAGAATAATTTTGATCTTGAAATTGTGAGCTTTTTCTTACATTTTTAATTTTTTGTTGGCTGTCCATAGATCCTTAAAAGGCGTTCCAATTTTGAACCCTTCGCAGGCGTATGTTTTTTTAAGTTTTAACAAAAGGAAATCCCTTTTCAACTGAGAGGTTTGAATCGCTTGCTATGGCTTTATTGAGAATATTAAAGTTAGCTGATTCTTCAGCAAGTTTCTCCAGGATCAGAGATGGTCTTAATCAAGGGGAAAAAGTCATAAATATCTCCGGTCTGGCTGGTTCGGGGAAGGCTCTGCTTTTGGCTCATCTTAAGAAGAATTTGGACCTTCCTTTTCTGGTGATAACTGCCAAACCCGAAGAGGCTCTCAAGATTCCCGCCTGGGAGATACTTCCCTATGAGATGAAAATTCCAGACTCTGAGGTCGTTGGCAAAAGGCTGGAGACTTTGTATGATTTAGCCACCAGCAAAAACATCATCGCCATCTCCACCGTCAGGTCTTGCCTGGAGAAGACCATTCTTCCTGAGGATTTGAAGAAAAAAACCATAAGGCTCAAAGTTGGGGAAAACGCAGATATTGAACTCCTGTCCCAACAGCTTTCAGGTTTAGGCTTCAGGCGTTTCCCGCAAGTGGAGGAGGTGGGATCCTATAGCATAAGAGGAGGGATCGTGGACGTTTTTCCTTATTCCTATCCTGATCCCATCAGAATCGAGTTCTTCGGAGATCAGATCGAATCGGTCCGGAAATTCGCTATCTCGGATCAAAGATCAATTCAAAAGATAGATTCAGCCCTAATTTTACCCTCAAGAGAAGTTTTGATCAGCGATGCAAAATTGGAGGAATGCCTTTCAAAATTAAGACCAAAGCAGGCTCAAAGCTTAAGTGAGAAGATCAGATTTTATGATGAAGTTCCGGGATTGGAATGGCTGGCATCTTTATTCGAGCTTCCCCAAGCTAAAATCCTCAATTATCTCCCTTTTGACTGTGTCATCTTTCTGGATGAGCCTTCGCTCATTCAAAATGAATCGGAACAAATTCAAACGGAGACGGAACATCTCTTTTGGGAGGCGGAAAAAAGGGAAGAGGCGGTGCCTGAACCAGAAGTTTTATTTGACCACGTGGAGGCTTTTCTTAATCAAGTCCATCAATTTCAAGTGATCGAAAATCTTTCTTTGGGAGAAGCAAGGAAAAGCATAAATCTGGGGATGATGGAACCTGAGAGCTTTGGCGGAAGCTTGGATTTGTTGAGGTCGGCCATCAGAAATCACAAAACCCAATCTCAAAAAGTATACATTTTCTGTGATAACTTGGGCCAAAGGGATAGACTCTCTGAACTTCTGGATCATGACGCAGAGGGAGTGAATCTGGAGGTGGGTCTCCTTAATTCCGGCTTTTCCTTTCCAGAGATTGATCTGGTCGCTTTGACCGACCATCAAATCTTCTCCAGATATTTCCGGCGCAGACGCAAAAGAAGATTCAATGAGGGAGTGGCTTTATCCTCCTATTCGGCTTTATCTGTGGGTGATTTTGTGGTGCATATAGATTTTGGAATAGGCAAATATGCCGGGCTGGAAAGCCTTTTGGTGGACCAGAGAAAACGGGAGTGCCTTAAGCTCCTTTATCAGGGAGAGGACAAATTGTATGTTCCCATCGAGGAGTTCAATAGAGTGCACAAATTCGTGGGCAAAGAAGGATCCCCCACTCTGTCCAGATTAGGGGGAACTTCATGGGAAAAACTGAAGAGAAGAACTAAAAAAGCCATTCAGGATATGGCACAAGAGCTGATCGAACTTTATGCGGTGAGGAAAGCCAAACCCGGCTTTGCCTTCTCTTCAGACTCCACATGGCAGAAAGAGCTGGAAGCTTCCTTTATTTATGAGGAAACCCCGGATCAGCTCTCAGCCATAGATGCCATAAAGCAGGATATGGAGAAGGAAATTCCTGCTGACCGATTGATCTGTGGAGACGTGGGGTATGGAAAGACCGAGGTGGCCATAAGAGCCGCCTTCAAATGTGTGATGGATGGAAAACAGGTGGCGGTTTTAGTTCCCACCACCATCTTGGCTTTTCAGCACTTCGTCACCTTCGGCGAAAGATTGAGGGAATATCCGGTCCAGGTCGAAATGCTTTCCCGATTCAAAAGCAGAAAAGAACAGAAGGAGATTGTGAGGGATCTTAAGGAGGGAAAGGTGGACGTGGTGATAGGCACACACAGGTTGCTTTCGAATGATATGGAGTTTAAGGACTTGGGTTTGGTGATAATCGATGAGGAACAGAGGTTCGGGGTGGCGCATAAGGAGAAATTGAAAAAATTGCGCAGACTGGTGGACGTCTTGACTTTGACCGCCACCCCCATCCCTCGTACCTTTCAGCTTTCGCTCTTCGGAGCAAGGGATATGTCCATCATAAACACTCCTCCCAAAGACCGCCTTCCCATACATACCGAGATCGTGAGATTTGATAAGGAACTTATTGCCGATGCCATCTTGAGGGAAGTTGACAGAGGAGGTCAAGTCTATTTTGTTCATAATCGAGTGCAAACCATAGAAGCCATGTACAGATTCTTGAAAACCTTAGTCCCGCAGGTGAGGATCGCCATCGCTCATGGGCAGATGGATGAACGCCTTTTGGAAAAGGTGATGTTAGACTTTCTGGACCACCGGTATGACTGTCTTTTGGTCACCTCCATCATCGAGTCGGGCATCGACATTCCCACGGTCAACACCATTATCATGAATAGGGCAGATAGGTTCGGGCTGGCTCAGCTTTACCAATTAAGAGGTCGGGTGGGAAGATCCGGCACCAAAGCATACGCCTATCTTTTGATACCAAAGGTTAAATTATTAAACCCCACCGCCCGAAAAAGGCTGAAAGCTTTGGAACAGTTCACCCAGCTTGGCTCCGGTTTCCATCTGGCTTTGAGAGACTTAGAAATCAGGGGAGCAGGCAATCTTTTGGGTCTCCAGCAACATGGGTTCATCGAGGAGGTGGGCTTTGATCTTTACTGTCGGCTTTTGGATGAAGCGGTTCGGGAGCTAAAAGGTGAAAAGATCCAAAAACAGCCAGAGGTGAAGATGGAGTTTGACCTGGATTTATATATTCCACAACTATATATCCCCGATAGCCAGCAAAGGGTAGAGATTTACAGGAAACTTTCCGAGGCAAAATCTGTAGAAGAAGTGAAACAAATTGAGACTGAGCTTTTGGATAGATTTGGAAAACCCAAAAAAGAGGTCAAAGACCTTTTGGAGTTCACCTGTGCCAAAATCACGGCCTCCTCGAAGGGAATTTCCCGCCTCTCATTGAAAAAAGAGATCTTGATGATTGAGTTTGCACCGGATAAAAAAATGGGAAGAAACCAGATAGAAGATCTGTCACGGAAAATCAGGCTCCCTCTGGAATTTAAAGTCGACCAATCAGTTAAGCTGTATGTGAAGCTTAAAGCGGTGCCTTTTGAGAAAAAAGCAAATTTTGTTAAAAATCTCTTGCTTAAATTGTAAGAGGAACTTATATTGGAAAAGATTTTAGATTAGGTATGGTTTGAAAATTAAGGTTTTTGCGAAAATAATAATTTTTTAACAGAAGGAGGAGTAGAAAAATGAGAAAAGTTAACCTGCTTCTATGTCTGGGGCTCTTCTCTTTGGCTCTGATCTGGGGTTGTGCGAAAAAGGAGGGGAAGATAGTGGCTAAGGTAGGAGAGAGAGAAATTACGGTGGAAGACTTAGAGAATCAATACAACCAGCAATCGAGGTTGATCATCAAAGGCAGATCCGAATTGGATCGGAGAAGAGATGCCTTGGACAAGCTGATTCAGGATCAGGTGGTGATCTTAGGAGCTTATAAGGAAGGGTTGGATAACGAGGTGAAAAACGACACTGCCTTTCAGAAGCAACAGGACCAGATATTATTAAGAGAGCTATACAATAAGGAAATTCTTGCCAAATCCGAAGTTTCCGAATCGGAGCTGAAAGAGCATTATGAGAAGTTGAAAGAGGAGATCCATGCCTGGCACATTCTGGTGGAGACCAAAGCCCAGGCAGACAGCATATACCAACAGTTAAAGGAAGGGGCGGATTTTGGGGAGCTGGCTAAGGAGAGAAGCATCGATCCTTCAGCTCCAAATAATGCCGGTGATTTAGGGTTCTTTGGCTGGGGAAGGATGGTTCCGGAGTTTCAAGAGGAGGCTTTCAAACTAAAGGACGGGGAGATATCCAGGCCAGTTGAGACTAACTATGGCTGGCATATTATCAAATTAGTGGAACGAAGGGAAGTAGATCAGCCGCCATATGAGGAAGCCAAGGAGATGATCCGAAGTAATTTGCGGCGGGATAAAACACAAAGAAGGGTCAGAGAGTATTTCGAAGAGTTGAAAAAGAAGGTAAACTTTGAGTTAAATGAGGAGGCTTTGGATATCTTGATGTCCAAAAAGACAGAGATCCCCCCAGATACCTTGGGCTTGAGAAGAATGGGGGACAAATTGGAGATAGATAGATTTACAGATGAAGAGAAAAACATGACCTTGTTCAGCTACAAAGGTGGCCAGGTTACGGTGGAAGATTTCGTGGGGCAGTTCAATAATATACCTCCCATGTACCGACCCAGGTTGAACGAGAAGGATAAAATAGGAGAGGCAGCTTTCCAAATCATAGTTACCGATATTCTGCTGGAGATAGCACACGATCAAAAATTGGGAAACACCAAGGATTTTAAGGAGAATTGGCAGAAATCTATGGAACTGGAGATGGCAAAAAGGATGAGGTCTGATGTGATCCTGAAGGGTGTGGGAATAACGGATGAGGAGATACAAAGTTATTATGATAGGCACCCGGATCGGTATGAAAAGCCGGCCGAGGTTCACATAAAGGAAATTCTGGTCAAAACCGAAGACGAGGCCAGCGATATTTTGAAGCAACTGAAGAAAGGTGCTGATTTTGAGAAGCTGGCCGAGGAGAAGACCATCAGAACCTACGTGAAAAACCAAGGTGGAGATTTGGGATCTTTTCGCCGCTCCCGATATCCTGAACTTTTTGATGCCGCCTTTCAAATGAAAAAAGGGGAGCTTAAAGGACCTATAAAAATCACCGATCAACAATTTGGCGAAAACTATGCGGTGATAAAACTCATAGAAAAAAAGGAGGCGGAGAAAACTCCTTTGGAGGAGATTAAAGACCAAGTTACCAGTCAAGCACGGAGGGAGAAAGATAATAATATCTTCAACCAATGGGTGGATACGCAAAAGGCCAGGCTCAGTATAGAAATCAATGAGGAGGTTTTAGAATCCACGGTGAATGAAAAGACAGAGGAAGAAGAGAAAACCCAGGGAGAGGGTTAAGTCATTCGGCTTGATGGAAATGGTGCGAGGATTGAATCCTCCTTAGAACAGGTAATATCAAATTATTTTTATAATGTATAAGAAGCTCACTTTTTTCATTCTTCTAATCTTAACATTGTTTTTCGGCTGGGGGGGCTGTAGGAAGAAGGAGCAGACCCAAAAGTCACCAAAAGACGTGATCGCTCGTGTAAATGAAGGGGTTTTGACTGAGAAGGATTTGGAGATGGACATACCTGAAGCCCAGAGGGGTTTTATTACTCTTCAGCAAAAAAGAGACTATGTCCGAGCATGGATTCAAAACGAGATTTTGCATCAGGAGGCGAAGAGGAAAAGAATAGACCAAGATGAAGCTGTCAAATGGCGAATAGATCGGGCCGTTCGGAGCACAATCATAGAGGCTTTTTTGGAAAAGGAGTTGGGAGATAGGGTGAAAGTTTCGGAAGACGAGGCACAGCAATATTACCAGAAAAATAAGAATGCGTTCAGACGGGAGGAAGATGAGGTGAGGATCAGCCATATTCTGGTTAAGAATATTGCGGAGGCTGGATTGATTACGGTAAAACTGCAGGATGGCGAGAGTTTTGAGACGATCGCCAAAGATATGAGCTTAGATGAAGCCACCCAAGAAAAAGGAGGAGATATGGGATATGTTCCCCTTTCCGATCTCCCTCCTGATTTTTATAAAGCCGTCACAAAATTGGGGATAGGAGGAATCTCCACACCCATCCAAACAAACTATGGAATTGACATAATAATGCTCACAGATAGAAAGGAAAAGGGGAGCATAAGAGAATATGAACTGGTAAAAGATCAGGTAATTAATTCTTTGATCTTCACCAAAAAGAACAGGGAGCTGGGAAATCTCTTCGAGGAGCTTAAAAAGGAGGCTAAAGTTGAAACCTTCGGCTGGGCCTCCGGGGTCTTTCCCCAAGACGAGCGTTAGTTAAATAATGGCACTCGGAGACCTGGGGTAAAATCCTCTGGTGTGAATAACTAAAATCTTGTTTTCTATCTTTTAGTTGCATTTTTTTATTTTTTAACAAAAGTTTTGCCTTTTCCATAAGTCCTGTGTAAGTACCCATATGGGTGCCAGCCCCGCCAAAGGCGTGGCTACGTATAACCTTGTCAAACAACGCAAAAGTTTGTTTTTAATTTACCTTATTATTTTGCTCTTCTAGGAAAAAACCCACAAATACCTTAACAAAGATTTAAAACTAACTTTATTCTAACGATACCATGAGAAAAAAAATCTTTCTTTTCATTTTGAGTCTTTTTCTTCTAATCAACCTTTCCCGGGGACAAGAGGTTTTAGATCGAATCGTGGCAGTGGTAGGAAATCAGATCATCCTGGAGTCGGAGCTTAAGGCCCAATTGGCTTTGTATGCCACCCAGTTCGGAATTGATCTGAAAGATGAGCAAAGAAGAAAAGAGATGGAAGCGGAGCTTTTGGAACAGATGATCAACGACAATTTGCTTTTGATCCAGGCGCAAAAGGACACCACCATCGAGGTAACCTCCAAAGAGGTGGAGAATGCGGTCGAAGAGCAACTGGAGAAAGTTAAATCCCAGTTCTCTTCAGAGGAGGCATTCGGAGATCAGCTTAAGGCCGAAGGTTTAACCGAAAATGAGCTGAAGAAAAAATACAGAGAGCAGATAAAAAAGCAAATGCTCATCGATAGACTGGTCTCCAGAAAACTCTTTAAGGTTTCGGTCACAACCAAAGAGGTGAAAGATTTCTACCAGACCTATAAAGACAGCATACCCGATCAGCCCCAGTCGGTAAAATTAAGCCACATCCTTCTGGAGATCAAACCAAGCCAGGGCACCTTGGATTCCTTGAAGAAAAAGGCGGAGATGGTTTTGGATAAGGCAAAAGAGGGAGAGGATTTTGCTTCTTTGGCTTCAAAATATTCAGATGACCCCACCGGGAAAAGTGGAGGAGATCTGGGATTTTTCAAGAAGGGGGATATGATCGAAAAGTTCGAAAAGGTTGCCTTTGCCTTAAATCCTGGAGAAATAAGTGATCTGGTGGAAACGGAATTTGGCTATCATATAATTAAAGTGGAAGAGAAAAAGAAGGATGCGGTTCATGCTCGGCACATTCTCATTTTGATTCGATCCTCCAAGGAGGACACTATAAGAGTGCAGAGCTTGGCTGACACTCTTTACCATAGGCTTTTGGAGGGCGCGGAATTTGGAGAGGTGGCGAAAGAATATTCCTGCGACGAGGAGTCCAGAAAGATGGGAGGGGAGCTGGGCTGGTATCCGGTTGCTCAGATGACCCCGGAGTTCAAAGAGGGGGTAAAAGACTTAGAACTTGGGGAAATAAGTAAGCCTATCCCAAGCCAGTTCGGAATCCATATCTTAAAAGTTTTGGATAGAAAAGAACAAAGAAAATTAACTTTAGAAGATGATTGGGACATCATAAAAGATATGGCGCGTCGCAGAAAGACCAACCAGGAGGTGGAAAAATGGGTGGAAAAGATGCGCCAGGAAACCTATGTGGAGATAAAATTATAGGGTGTCCGCCGATCTCAAGATGCAGAATTCGCACCGCCGTCCGCCGACAAGAGAAAACAGTATACTCTATTATTCCCTCTCCCCTGTGGGGAGAGGGATAGGTTGAAAATCCCGCCAAAGGCGGGGGTGAGGGGAAATCAAGAGTTGTAGGTCGGGTTGCGAGCTATTTGGCGAGCTACCCGACGCATACTTAGCATGCGTTTAGATAGCTTCCTTTCCGACACCCGCCTGATAAAAAGGCGCACCCAAGCCAAAAAAGCCTGTGAAAACAAAATCGTCCTGGTGGATGGGATGGTAGCAAAACCAAGCAAAGAGGTAAGGCCAGGACAGATCCTCACCATAAATTTTACCAACAAAACCCTGGAAGTGGAAATTCTGGAGGTTCCACAAAAAAGCGTGAAAAAAGAGGAAGCTAAGAATTTTTACAAAATAATAAGAGAAGAAAAAACAAGAGAAGAGCTGTTTTAGTTGTAGGCGGGTTACGACTGTTGGGAGCTACCCAACATATCCTTGTATCCGTTTAATCCCTTCCATCCGTTGACCGAAATTTTCCTTGCCATTAAGAGAGAATTCCATTTAATTGTTCAAAAAAGTTAACCTTTCCCCGCCTTTGGCGGGGATCCGCCTGTGGCGGATAAACCAACCCAAAGGAGGTTTGTGATGAAACGCTTTATTATTCTTTTCTGCCAGAGGCAGATCCGCCTATGGTGGATAGGTTTAATCATCTTGGTTTTTCTGGCCAGCTTGAGTCTGGCTGAAATTCCCAAGATGATAAACTATCAGGGGATGCTGACGGAGGAGTCAGGCGACCCCATAACCGATACTTTGGATCTGGAATTCGGAATCTACACCCAAGAGACAGGCGGAACTGCGGAATGGAGTGAAGCTCAAAATCAGGTTTCGATAATTGATGGTCTGTTCAATGTGATTTTAGGGAGTGTGGACCCGAACGGCGTAAATCTGGATTTTTCAGAACCATACTGGCTGGAGGTTGTGGTGGAAGATGACACCATGCCGCGCATACAATTCACCAGCGTGGGTTATGCTTACCGGGCTCAAAGGGCGGACACCGCCGATTATGCGCTTGGGGGAGGTGGTGGTGCTGGTAGTCCTTGGATATTCCGCATAACTGACGGTGGTGACACGACTGTTACCACCGGCGGTCGCTGGGGCATTGCCCGATACGGCAATACCCTTTACGGAGATGCAGACTCCACCCATGTGAATCTTGGAGTGGCATGCGTCACAGGGGTCGATGAGCAAAGCTATAAATACTGCACCGTAAGCGGAGGACGAGTTAACACCGCTGGCGGCCAGTATACCACGGTGGGTGGTGGACTGAACAACACTGCCCAGGGCGACTATGCGACCGTAAGCGGTGGATGGAACAACAACGCCAGTAATGGTCTAGCAACTGTGGGCGGTGGATATGGAAACACCGCCAACGGGTTCCGAGCGACCGTAGCTGGTGGATCGGATAATGCTGCCGGCAGCAGTCATGGCGCAGTCGGCGGGGGCTTTGAAAATACAGCAGGAGGTGTCTATGGAGGTGTTTTCTCTGGTCATTCCAACTTAGCCGGCGATGAGGTA
>Ga0111200_1030_pt1 | contig 9415 bp, 7 predicted proteins | sample DeeMarSWOR324_28_FD_80374 | JGI IMG/M metagenome (GOLD analysis project Ga0111200, IMG submission 80374) | candidate division Zixibacteria bacterium SM23_73
AAATGAAGGATTCGAATTGGGTCTTTTGACCAATGGTTCCTTACTCTCCGGACAGATAGCCGACCTGGTGGTAGACCATTTCACTTACATTAGAGTGAACATAGATGGAAGCGATATGCGGGTATACAATCAAATACATCGTCCTCCTGAAATATATGGATTTCAAGCCGTCCTGAAGAATTTGGAAGAGGTCGTTTCTAAAAAAAATCAAAAGAATTCTAAACTGATGGTGGGGGCAAAAGTTCGGGTTTGCCAAGCTAACATGAATTTCATCGAAGAGGTTATCAACTTAGCCAAAGACATCGGCTGTGATTATATTCAGTTCAAGCCCATGCGAAATGCAGAAGATTCTCTTTTGCCCGAACAAGTAGGCATGGTGGATGATTTTATAAAGACCCTGCAGGAGAAATATTATCCTTTTTCAGTCTGTGGTGGGGCTACAGGTTCAAAGACTAACATGAAATGTTGGCTCTCCCCCATTCACATTGTGGTGGATCCTTTGGGGGACGTTTATCCGTGTTGCCATTATCAATATCGAAGGGAGTCGACCAGAATGGGGAATCTCTTTAAAGAGCCCCTCGAAAAAATATGGTTCGGTCAAAGACATAAAGAGGTGATCGGAGACCTGAAAGTGGAAGAGTGTAATCTGTATGATTGCCGATGGCACCATTATAATGAGATCATGTGGCAGGTGATAAAGGAAAAGAGGATGCATCTAGATTTCATTTGATTCTATCACAAAAGATTTATTATTTTTGAACCATCAAGTATTTCTGCACGTCGAATTTTTGATTAAACCTAATTTCTTTTTCCAAGAGGAGAAGAAATTAGGCGGTGAGGCGCTATCAAGTCATTTGCAATAGAACGCAAATTTGAGATAAATAAGCAAGTTCTCCCAGACGAGTCTCCATTTTTTCGATACCGTTGAAGATTTTCTTGTGTAGTCTCCTCGGGTAAATTATAGAGTTAGTATCGCACAACATGATTTGAGCATATTTGTCTTTGTTTATCAGACGATGATATCCACTTTAGAGAATCAGATCACGGAGACCCGTCGGGGATAGGCTTTCTTATCCAATTGTTCAATGCCCCCTCATTTTTCCTCTGAATAAAAAAATAATTTACTCCCACATCTGTTAAACGAATCTGTTTTTTCAGGGTGCATGAAAAAGACATAACCCCTTCTCTATCATTCAGGGGAAGAGAAGCCAAAAGTTTGGCGAGTAAAGTTTTAAAGCACATAAGTCGATAGATGTATTAGAGACAAGACAGTATGAAATACAAAAAATCATTAAAGGCGAGGCTTTATGGATGCGTTTTGCCCCATAAGGAAGGAAAAAATTCAAGAGGTCAAGGATAAGGTCTTCTGTAAGTTGTATGATACAAAAGAGTTAAAAGAAAAAACGGTGAATAAATTAGCCCAGTCAGAGGATCTCAGAAATTTGGTTTATGACTTCACTTTATCTAAGAGAGAGAAGGAGAAAACCCATTCAGATTCCAGTCCAGCTGGGAAGGGAACTCCCAAAAGGAATTTGTCTGTGCGAGAAGAAAAGATAAAAGAGGTAAAGGAAAAAAATCAGAGGGGTTATTATAATAACCGGGAAGTTTTTACTAAAGTTGCCCAAAGGCTCATCGACTTGCTGGGAACATAATCACAACGGCATTGTTTCAACGCTATTTTTAAGCAAAATCTTACAAAACCGATCTGGGAGATCGTTTAATAAAGAAAAACAAAAGTAACCGATGAGTAAATTCATAGTCTTGCCTCCCTGTTCTCCAAATTTAAACACTTCCTTCTTTAATGATTGCTTTATTCAATTCGTTTGCACATGCATTCATACGAATACCGCGTTTTAAGATGTAAAGAATTTTCATTCAAAAAAGTAAATTATTTTTTCTTGACAAGAATTTGAGGGAGTCGTATATTTTAAAGTAGCTTTAAGATTGTAAGTTAAAGAAACAAAAAATCTTAAGCTTCAAATTTGGTTTTGTTAAAAAAGCTTCAGTTGATTAACGCATCTAAATTGATGTCGCAAGGTTTACGTGAAGGGAGTTCGGGGTATGAGGTTTGTCAATTTGAAGGTATCCACAAACTCCAAACTTACAAACCGACAAACAGAATTTTTGGGCGATTAGCTCAGTCGGTTAGAGTACTTGCTTGACATGCAAGGGGTCACTGGTTCGATTCCAGTATCGCCCACCATGAAGATAAGGAGAGTAGACCGTTCATAGATCACAGCAAAAAGTTTGTTCGGTTGAAATAGCAGAACATCTCTACCCCAAGAAGCGGGGTATTTTTTATAGGCTTGAACAAGGAGAAGCAGGCAGTGGATAAGATCACGGTAATCTTACCTGATAAGTCGAAAAAGGAATATAAGAAGGGTATACCTGTTTTGGATATTCTCAAAGACTTCGACTTACGATTAGGAGAGAATGCTTTAGCAGCCAAGATGAATGGCGAGACAGTCGATTTGTCGAAGAGTGTCGATAAGGACTCAGAAATTCAGATACTCACCTTTGATTCCCAGGAAGGGAGAAAAATCTTTTGGCACAGCACCTCGCACATAATGGCGCAGGCAGTGCAAAACCTTTTCCCTGAAGTAAAGTTGGCCATTGGACCCTCCATTGAAGAGGGATTCTATTATGACTTTGATAAGAAGGAACCGTTTACACCGGATGATTTGGAGAAGATCGAAAAAGAGATGCTTAAGATCGTAAAAGGAAATTATGCTTTTGTAAGAAAGGAAGTTCCCAACTCGGATGCCATCAAGTTCTTTGAGGAAAAAGGGGAGAAATATAAGGTGGAGCTACTCTCCGAGCTGGAAGATGAGAAGGTGATATTATATCAACACGATAATTTTGTGGATTTGTGCAAAGGTCCGCACGTTTCCTTCACAGGGATGATTAAAAACTTTAAGCTTACAAGCATTGCTGGAGCTTACTGGAAGGGATCGGAGAAGAATCCCATGCTTCAGCGAATCTACGGGATTTCCTTTCCTTCGAAAGAGGAATTGGATGAATATCTAAAAAGAATGGAGGAGATTAAAAGAAGAGATCATCGCATACTTGGAAGGGAACTGGAACTTTTTTCAATTTCCGATGAGGTGGGACCGGGGCTGGTTCTTTGGCATCCCAAAGGTGCACAGGTACGTAAGATCATCGAGGACTTCTGGGTGGAAGAACATCAGAAAAATGGATATCAACTGATCTATACACCGCACGTGGCGCGACTCAATCTCTGGGGGAAAAGTGGACACACCGGCTTTTATCAGGAGTATATGTATTCGCCCATGGTGGTAGAAGAGGTCGAATATCAACTCAAGCCCATGAATTGCCCCTTTCATATTCTGATTTACAAATCCAAGATCAGAAGCTATCGAGATCTTCCTTTCAAGTTGGCTGAGCTTGGCGCTTGTTATCGGTACGAACGTTCAGGGGTGTTGCATGGCCTTATGAGGGTGAGAGGTTTCACCATGGACGATGCTCACATATTCTGTAAGCCAGAACAATTGGAAAAGGAGGTCTTAAAGCTTTTAGATTTTTCGCTTTCCTTCTTGCGAACGTTAGGATTCGAAAAGTATGAGATCTATTTATCCACCCGGCCGGAGAAATTTATCGGAGATCCACAAAATTGGGGAAAAGCCACCCAAGCTTTGAGAGAAGCTTTAAATAAGGTCAACTTGCAGTTTGAGGTGGACGAAGGCGGTGGAGCTTTCTATGGTCCCAAAATCGACATCAAGATCATAGATGCAATGGGAAGACCTTGGCAGTGCACCACCATCCAATTTGACTTTAACATCCCTGAGAGATTCGATCTGACTTTTGTGGGACAGGATGGTAAGCTACATAGACCGATCATGATTCACCGGGCACTTTTGGGATCCTTGGAGCGTTTTTTCGGGGTTCTGATCGAACATTATGCAGGCGCCTTTCCGTTGTGGCTTTCACCGGTGCAGATTCGGATAATGCCCATCACTGATGGACAAAATCTTTATTCTGCCGAAATAAAAAATAGATTACAAAAGGAGGGCTTTCGGACCGAACTAGATGATAGATCAGAAAAGATTAATTATAAAATCAGAGAAGCGGAAAAGGAAAAAATACCGTATATGTTTATCGTAGGGAAAAAGGAGATGCAAAATAAGTCTGTTTCAGTAAGAAAACATAAACAAGGTGATTTAGGACAATTTAATCTGGATGAGATTGTTGTTAAATTAAAACAGGAAGTGAAAAACAAAAGCAATTAGTAGAATTCGATATATATTAGTATGAATGCATACGCATCTCCTGTAATTGACAAGGTTTAGGAAGATACAGTCTTTGAAGCTTGTTTAACGGTGGTGAAGCTTAGATGAGCACATTCGTGCTGATATTGATGTTAAAGGCTCGAAGTTGAAAGAAGGGGAGAAATATTATTTTCTGAGGTCAAACTTCGATATTACGAGTTTCGATACCAGCATTCTCACCAGAAAGCGAGCATCAAGCTTCCTTAAGAAAGGAGGTGAGCAGAAATAAGGGTTAAAGAAATCAGAGTAAACCGAAGGATTCGGATTCCTCAAGTGAGGGTTATTGGAGTAGATGGAGAACAGATAGGGATAATGGCAACCAGAGATGCCCTTCGTTTAGCTGAGGAGAAGGGCTATGATTTGGTGGAGGTTTCTCCTCAGGCTAAGCCACCTGTTTGTAAAATAATGGACTATGGCAAATACAAATATGAGTTAAGTAAAAAAGCGAAGGACGCCAAAAAGAAACAACGTTTTTGGCATCTAAAAGAGATGCGCTTCAGACCGAAGACTGAGGATCACGATTACACCTTCAAGATGAAACATATTCGAGAATTCTTGTCCCAGGGGAATAAGGTAAAGGTTCTTGTGGGGTTCAGAGGCAGAGAGATGAGTCACAAGGAATTCGGTCAAAAGATTATGGAACGACTTCAAGCCGACTTAACCGATGTGGGGATGGTCGAACAGAAGCCAAAAATGGAAGGGCGAAGCTTGACTATGACCATTATGCCCAAAGGATAAACCATGTTCCAAATTGTTGGGGCATCTAAACATAATTTTTTTGCTATCAATAAATTATGGTGGTTACCTAACGTATAAGATTAAGTGATTCTCAGTCTTTCTTCAAGGAGGTAATGTTAAATGCCCAAGATAAGAACCAGCCGAAGTGCTGCCAAGAGATTCAAAAAGACCGCCGGCGGGAAGCTCAAAAGAAGCAGAGCTTTTAAGGGACATCTTCTGACGGGGAAAAGTTCCAAAAGGAAAAGGAACCTAAGAAAAAGGGGATTGGTGGATAAAACCGATCAAAAAAGAGTAAAAAGATTATTAGGAATTTAAGGAGGAATCCGATGGCAAGAGTGACCAAGGGTGTGGCTTCCCGAAGTAGAAGGAAAAAAATCTTAAAAGCGGCTAAGGGATATTATGGAGGAAGAAGTAAGCTATATCGGACCGCCAAGGAGTCGGTCCAGCGAGGATTGGCTTACGCTTATGTACACAGAAGAAGAAAAAAGAGGGATTTCCGCAGACTCTGGATAACCAGAATCAATGCGGCGGCCAGAATTTACGGATTATCCTACAGTTTGTTTATCAACGGCCTAAAGAAAGCCGGAGTTCTTTTGGATCGCAAAAATTTAGCAGACCTGGCAGTGAAGGATGAAAAAGCTTTTGCCAAGTTGGCCGCATTGGCTTTGAAATACAAGGCAAACCTCTCATCTCCAACTAATCAAAAGTAAAAAGTTTGTCTTCTTTTTCAATAGCTTATATATCACTTGATGTTTAAACTTTATTAGGATTTCTTAGGTAGTTTTAAAGATGAGCAAGTTTGAAGATGACTTAAAAGAAGCTCAAAGAGAAGCTTTCGAGGAATTAACAAAGGTCGAAAAAATAAAAGATTTAGAAGAGCTTAAAGTTAAATATTTAGGGCGAAAGGGAATTATAACCTCTCTTTTGAAAAGCTTAAAAGAAGTTCCGCCCGAAAAGCGACCAACTTTAGGCAAATTCGCTAATGAGGTTAAGGATCAAGTTGAAAGGGTTTTCAAGAAAAGAATCGAGGAGCTTAGAATACAAGAGCCGTCTGAGGAAAGGAGGATTGGACTTTTTGATTACACCCTTCCCGGAAGAAGAAGTTGGTCCGGCAAGTTACATCCCATAACTCAAATAAGTCAGCAGATAGTCGAAATCTTTTATGGGATGGGTTTTGAGGTGGCAAAAGGCCCCGATGTCGAGACGGATTATTACAACTTCGGGGCACTCAATTTCCCCAAGGATCACCCGGCCCGGGACATGCAGGATACCTTCTATGTAAACGATGACATTCTGTTGAGGACCCACACCTCTCCGGTGCAGATTCGGGTCATGGAGAGAAGAAGGCCTCCGCTGAGAATCATCGCCCCCGGTAGGTGCTATCGACATGAAGCTATAAATGCCAGAAGCTTTTGCACCTTTCATCAGGTGGAGGGATTCTACGTGGACACCAACGTCACCTTTGCAGACTTAAAAGGAATCCTTTCTGCTTTTGTCTGGGAGTTGTTTGGCAAAGAAGTAGCAGTAAGATTCCGAGGAAGTTTCTTTCCCTTTACCGAGCCTTCAGCGGAGATGGACATAGCCTGTATGAATTGTAAGGGTAAAGGTTGCGGTCTTTGCAAATATCGGGGATGGCTGGAGATTTTAGGTGCAGGGATGATCGATCCAGAGGTTTTCAAAAACGTGGGCTACGATTCTGAAATCTACACCGGTTACGCTTTTGGGATGGGTGTGGAAAGAATAGCCATGCTCAAATACGGAATCGACGATATCAGGTTATTTTATGAAAACGACTTGAGATTTTTGAGGCAGTTTTTATATGAAAGTTAGTTATAAATGGCTTAAGGAATTGGTGGATTTCGATTGGTCGCCTGAAGAGTTAGCAGCTAAGCTAACCGATGCCGGGGTAGAGGTGGAGACTATTACTCCATTGGGCAAGGGGTTGGAGAAAGTGGTGGTAGGTGAAATAAAGGGGATTCAAAAACATCCTCAGGCTGATAAATTATCTATCTGTGAGGTGGAGATCGGATCTGAGTTTTTGCAGATCGTGTGCGGAGCGCCCAATGTCAAGGAAAAGGCAAAGGTTCCGGTAGCTCTGATTGGAGCAAAATTGCCCACAGGAATGGAGATTATTAAAACCACGTTGAGAGGGGTGGATTCCTTTGGCATGATCTGCTCTGAAAAAGAACTGAGCATAGGCGAAGACCAAAAGGGGATCATGATCCTGGATTCTGAATTTAAGATTGGTCTTCCCATATCTGTGGCTTTGGATTTAGAGGACTTTGTTTTGGATTTGGATCTCACCCCCAACCGGGCCGACTGCCTCTCGATCGTCGGTGTGGCAAGAGATGTGGGGGCATTGTTTGGTAGTTCGGTTAAAAAACCACAGATTAAATTCAATGAAACTGATGAATTAACAAAAGATTGGGTGGAGGTGGAAATCGAAGATTCTTCAGCTTGTCCCAGATATGCCGCCCGAGTGATCAAAGATATTAAAATAAAAAGCTCACCCTTTTGGTTAAAAAGAAGACTTGAGTCCGTGGGTATGCGATCCATCAATAATGTGGTAGACATCACCAATTTCGTGATGATGGAGACCGGACACCCTTTACATGCCTTTGACTATGATCTCTTTTCTCAAAAGAAGGTGGTGGTCAGAAGAGCGAAAAAAAGCGAAAAGTTCATTACTCTGGATGAAGTAGAACGAACGTCAAACAATGAGGTTTTATTGATTACGGATGGCAAAAAGCCAGTAGCTATTGCCGGAATAATGGGTGGGATGGAAAGTGAAGTCGGTTCAAATACCAAGAATGTCCTTTTGGAGAGCGCCTATTTTGATCCCAAGGTGATCAGAAGAGGAAGGATCTTTTTGGGCATATCCACGGAAGCTTCCCAGAGATTTGAAAGGGGCGTGGACCCGAATGGAGTGGTGAGCGCCGCCGATAGAGCCTGCCAGCTTTTGGAAGAATTAGCCGAAGGGAAGGTGTTGAAAGGGGTGGTGGATAATTATTCCTCACCCATCATGCCAGTTCAGGTGATTTTAAGACCACAAAGGGTCAACCAGATTCTTGCCACGAATCTTAAGTCCAAAGAGATGGTTCAAATCTTAAAAAAGTTGGACATGGAGATCAGCGGGAATCAGGATTTGAAGGTAACCATTCCCACCTTCAGACCTGATCTTTCTCGGGAGATCGACTTAATTGAGGAGATAACCAGAATCTATGGGTATGACAAAATAGAAACCTCCTTAAGGGCAAGCGGTAACTTAGTTACCCATATATCTGAAGAGGATAAATTAGTCGCAAGGCTCAAACAACTTCTGGTGGGGAAAGGATTCTTCGAGGTTTTGACCAATAACCTGGTTGATCCAAAAATCTTAAAGAAGCTGTGTCCCGATCTTTCTACCATCAAACTGCAAAATCCTTTAAGCGAAGAAATGTCGGTCCTGGCCACCTCTTTGGCTCACCCTCTCCTCTCGGTGATAAGTTGGAATAAGAACCGAAAGGAGGAAGATTTGAGGATATTTGAACTGGGCAAAGTTTACATCGCCAAAGAAAATGAACTGCCGGAGGAAAGATTGCATCTTTGCTTAGCTCTCTCGGGCAAAAGGGAACCAATCCACTGGGGAATGGAGGATGCCGAGGTCGATTTATATGATCTTAAAGGAGTTTTGGAATCGCTGGTGGATAATCTCTACTTATCATTTCGATTGAATCCCCAAAAGAACACTCTGCTAAAATCAGACAGCTCTTTTGAAATCAAGATAGATGGTGAGACCATAGGCATATTGGGTGAGGTGGCAGAGGAGATTTTGGAGCTTTTCGAGATCGAAGATAATGTTTTTACAGCAGAGTTGGATTTCGAAAAGCTTTTGGCTTGTATCCTGAAGAAAAAACCAATTCTGCCCTTGCCCAAATTCCCTCCGGTGGATCGGGACATCGCCATGGTGATCGATGAGGGGATCTTATCTGAGAGAATAAGTGACAAGATAAAAATGGTGGGTGGAGACTTTATTGAAGAGCTCGTTTTGTTCGACCGATACCGGGGAAAACAGATTCCCCCTGGGAAAAAGAGCTTAGCTTATTCGATTCGCTATCGCTCCAAGGATAAAACACTAACAGATGAGGAGGTGGAAAAAATTCACCAGAAAATAATCTCGGAGCTGGAAAAAAGCTTCGGGGCAAGTTTAAGAAAATAGTCAGTGCGAAAGTTACCTCTTAATGTATTCGAATTTTTATAAGTTCAGAGAGTTTATGTAAAGATCCATTATAAGAGACCCCAAAAGCCTATGCAATTGGAAAATTTTGAAAGACTGGAAGAGAAAATCACCAAAGCCATAAAGATCATAGACAAATTAAAACAGGAGAACCAACAGATCTCTTCCTCTTATA
>Ga0111200_1061_pt1 | contig 9402 bp, 10 predicted proteins | sample DeeMarSWOR324_28_FD_80374 | JGI IMG/M metagenome (GOLD analysis project Ga0111200, IMG submission 80374) | candidate division Zixibacteria bacterium SM23_73
GCCCCGTGCTTGATCACACTGTTGTCGTGATAGAATTGCATCAAACTTAACCCGTCCCCCAACTTATTTCTTCGGGCATAGATGGTGGAACAGGGACAAATTATCTCGATAAAAGAAAAACCCTTCTTATTCAATGCCTCGCTTATGGATTTGGCCAGTCTTCGTACATGCAGCGCGGTCCAGCGGGCCACATATACTGCTCCACAGGAGGCGGCCAAATGGGGTAGGTTGAAAGGTTGCTCGAAGTTCCCATAAGGAGAGGTGGAGGTGTTGGCGGTTAAGGGAGTAGTGGCTGCCACCTGTCCTCCGGTCATGGCATAAATGAAGTTATTTACGCATATCACCACCATGTCCATGTTCCTCCGTGCGGCGTGGATCAAATGATTACCCCCAATGCCTGCAATATCTCCATCGCCTGAGAATACTACCACCTTCAACTCCGGATTTGCCAGCTTCAGCCCAGTGGCAAAAGGAATCGCTCTACCGTGAGTGGAGTGGAATGAATCCAATTTTATGTATCCCGCTACTCTTCCGGTGCACCCGATGCCCGAGACCACACAGATCTTCTCCAAAGGTATTTCAGTTCTTTCCAGGGCGTCAACAAAGGAGGTCACTGTGGTTCCGATCCCGCAGGTGGGACACCAGATATGCGGGATGCGATCCATGCGCAACAAAGATTCCATAGGATGTTCTGCTACTTCAACTGCCTCGACTACTTTCATTTCACTGCCTCCTTTATAGCCTTATAAATGTCTTCGGGATTATGCACCCAACCTCCCCCATGGGGGACCAAGATAGCCTTTGCCTTGCCAGCGGCGCATCTTTCGACCTCCAATACCATCTGGCCATAGTTTATCTCAGGAACTACAAAAGCTTTTACCTTCTTGGCTAACTCCCTGACCTTTTTCTCCGGGAAGGGCCAGACAATAATTAATCTTAACTGTCCCACCTTTATTCCCTCTTTTCTTGCTTTCTGGATGGCTGGAATGGCCACGCGAGAACTTATACCATAGGATAAAACCACCACTTCTGCATCTTCTATATCGATCTCCTCGGTGTGAACTATTTCATCCGCGTGTAACCTTATTTTTTCAACTAACCTTCTTACTAACTTCTCCTGCGTCTCCCAGCTCATCACCGGGTAACCTTTCTCGTCGTGGGTCAAACCGGTGATATGGATTTTGTAGCCATCCCCAGCCTTAACCATTTCCGGAACCAAGTCCTCTCCCGATTTGAAGGGCAAATATTTACTGGGGGATAGTTTAGTGTATCGACGGGGATAAATCTCTATTTCATCAGCTTTTGGGATCACCACTTTTTCGGTCATGTGTCCCACGCATTCGTCGGTCATCACCATAACTGGAACCCGGTATTTTTCAGAAAGGTTGGCTGCTTCTATAACCACTTCAAAGCACTCCTGCGGAGAGTTGGGGGATAGTGCAATGATCTCGTAATCTCCATGAGAGCCCCAGCGGGCTTGCATCATATCCGCCTGTCCAGGCAAGGTCGGCAGTCCGGTGGAAGGACCTCCTCTTTGAACGTTTACAATCACACAAGGTATTTCCATCATTGCCGCCAATCCGATATTCTCCATCATCAAAGAAAATCCCGGACCAGAAGTCACGGTCATGGATTTGGCTCCACCCCAGGCGGCTCCAAGCACAGCCGCCATAGAACCCAACTCGTCTTCCATCTGAATAAAAATGCCTCCCACTTCCGGGAAGCGTTCGGAAATTCTCTCCGCCATCTCAGTAGAGGGGGTTATGGGATAACCTGCCAGAAAACGACAGCCGGCTGCAAGGGCACCCTCAGCACAGGCATGGTCCCCATCCAAATAATGTTCTCCGGTTAGCACTCCTTTTGGATCAGCTTTCAACTTTCCTTACCTCCTCTTTCGGTTTCTCCGTAACGAATATAGCAAACTCAGGACAGATCATCTCACAAAGACCGCAGTGGACGCAAGTATTCTCTTTGACCACATATGGAGGATGATACCCCTTGGTATTAAATTCGGTGGAGAGTTCAAGCACATCCTTGGGACAATACTCCACGCAGAAGCCGCAGCCTTTGCACCTCTCCTTTATGATGTGTATCTCCCCCTGGGGGATCTCCAACTTATCATAATCCAGAGGCTTTCGCCAGAATTTTCCATCTGATCCCGGTGACATATCCTTTACCTCCAAAAGTTTCTCGTCTTAATTGCCTTGAAATCAAATAACTCCAGCAGACCTAAGATACATTTCGAGACTCTGAAGTCAAGTTATTTTTTTCACAAAGTCTGGTAATGAGGGCAAGTCTATGCACGCTCCTCAAACAGCACCCTTTCGATCTACTATGCAAAGCCAGAATAAGGTACGACAGAAACTTATCCCGAAGAGTTACGATCGGGTTAACTTTGCTCAAATAAAGTGAAGTATGGATTTAACCAAACGAAGCAACAATATACCCTGAAGTCAAAGATCGAAGATACTGTGGTCTTAAGTCTTAGGGGGTTGCAGATACTAAACGAAAGCAACTGCCTCTATTTCAACCTTCATCCCTTTGGGCAGACGAGAAACCTCTATAGTCGACCTGGCAGGAGGATCGGTGGTGAAATATCGATTATATATCTCATTCATCACCCCGAAATCATCCATGCTGTGCAGGAAAACGGTGGTCTTTAGCACCTTGTCCAATCCTGACCCCGCCGCCTGAAGTATAGCTTTGATATTTTCTATCACCTGTCGGGTCTCCTGAACGATCCCCCCGGAAATTCTGTCACCGGTCTTTGGATCCAATGCGATCTGTCCAGAGACAAAGATTAAGGATTCCGCTTCCACCTTCACCGCCTGTGAATACGGCCCCACCGCTCTGGGCGCATTCTCTGTTTGGATAATGGTTTTTGGCATAAACTTCTCTCCTCTCTAATCTCATTGGCAGGGAGACCTTTCTCCCCTACCCATGTTGCATCTTCGTTACAGATAAGGTATTCACTACGAACTTGATTCATTTTATACTGAGTCTCTCCTTATTGAATAAAAGAACTTTTCCTTGCCCTGTCAACAAGTTTTCGTCATTGACTGGAGGATGGCAGTATACTCACTAATGTAAGGTTCTATGGATTGAGAGTGGAAAAGAAGAATTCGTCTACCTTTGAAAAAATTCAAAAAAAAGAAACCAGCACCTAATCCCAACTTCCCGCAGGAGACGGAATTAGGTGCTGGTATGCCCCCGAATGTTCTAATTTTGTGGAGCTAATCTTTAACCAATTTCGAAATGGCTCATTTCATTTGTTTATGCTAAGCAAAACGACTCTCACGATCTCCAAAAGTCTTTCACAGCTAAAGGGCTTTTTTATGAACATATCCCCGCCCGCTTCAAAGCTTTTGCCCTCATCGCTTCGTGCATCTTTGCCGGTCAGGAAGATGACCGGTATTCTGGAGGTCGCCTCACTTTTCTTCAATTCTTTGCAAACCTCATATCCGTCCATGAAGGGCATCATGATGTCTAAAAGAATCAAATCCGGCAGAAAGGTCTTTGCTCTTTCGATTCCGATTACGCTGGAGTTTTCCGACTTCACCTTATAGCCGGCATTTTCCAAAAAAGTTTCGATTATATCGGTTATCTCCGGCTCATCATCTATGACCAAAATTTTGGCGGATTTGGTCTTCTTTCTTTCAGAAACTTTAGTTATGTTCGAAGTGTCGGGCTTTTCAGTTAACATAAGTTTCCTCTCAAGTAAAAATCCGTCCTTCGGTCTTGGAAAATATGATTGTTGGCTGTCACCTTTTTATCTTTAGCCAAGGAGGGATCTATTTCGATTACACACACCTTCTCTTCTTCAGCATTGGCTTTAGCTAAAATTTTTCCTTCGGGATCTACTATTTGACTGTTGCCAGTAAAAGTCAACTCTACTCCTCCCCCGCCTTCGGCGGGATCTCCGATTTTCTCCGTCCCGGTTCTGTTGGAGGTTATGGCAAAGACTCTGTTTTCTATGCATCTGGTGATCATTGCATCTTGACAATAGGGGAAGATCAGATTGGACGGGTGGCAAATTATATCCGCTCCTTTTAAGGCTAAAATTCTTGCCACCTCGGGAAAGATCCAATCGAAGCAGATCATCATCCCGATTCTGGCTTCTCCAACATCAAAGACCTCTAACTCTTTGTCTCCGGGGGCAAACAAATGCTTTTCCCTGTCAAAAAGATGAAGCTTCCTGTAAACGAAACAGTCCCCCTTTGCCGCCAACAATACCGAAGAGTTAAAGAGCTTATCACCGGCCCTCTCCGCAATCCCGAAAACAAAATTTGTATTCTCCTTTTTTGCTAACTCCCTGAATTTCGAGACGGTCGGACCATCGGGAATAGATTCAGCTGACCTCCTGAGTTCCTCTTCATTTAAGAAGAGATAGCCAGTGCTGAAAAGCTCCGGCAGAACCAGGAGGTCAGCTTTAGCCCCCCTTAATGAATTTATGACCCTCTCAACATTCTCCTCTTTTCTCCCAAAGAGAGGAGAAAACTGCATAAATCCGACTTTCACACCTCCTCCTTTTTGTTTTTCGACCTTTTATTAACATACTTTAGCTTAAAGAAACAAAAAATAAAGTGGTGTCAATAGATTTCATAGAAGGTTTGCGTCCACTGACGTGGTATGATTGAGTTTTTACCTCACCCCCCCTCCCCATCTCCATCCCGCCAAAGGCGGGAGAGAGGAGGAGAAAGGGAGTGAGTGAGATTCCCAGAGCGTATGCCGGGTAACCTCCTATGGTCACCATTTGACCTTTTCATAACTCTAAAACTGGCCTTGACAACAGCTTTGCATAATAGTAACTTCTTGCCGTGTCAACAACATCCATAAATCAGCATCAATTCGTAGAAAGAAATTTCAGACGAAATTTCTTCTTAGGGGTGGCAAATGGGGTTTTGTTTAATTTTGCCTGGGCTTTTACCAGTGGTTCGACAGTATTACCCCTTTTTGTAAGCAAGCTAACTTCATCCAACGTTCTGGTTGGATTAGCCTCCACTCTGGAGGCGGTAGGCTGGTTTCTGCCTCAGATGGCAGTGGCGGCTGTGACTCTGCACCAGAAAAATCAAATGCCCCTTTACATCAAAACTGCTTTTTTGAGAGGGGGATCATTCTTACTGTTTGCCATCTTAGTCTTTTTTTCAAGAATTGTCAATCCTTCATATCTTTTGATTACCTTCTTCTGCCTGTTTTCAATCTATGCTTTAGGGGGAGGGTTAGCTGGAGTATCCTTCACCGATGTGGTGGGAAAAGCCATACCCCAAAACAAAAGGGGAAGTTTCTTTGGAATGAGGATGTTTTTTGGCGGAGGGCTGGCAGCTTTAGCCGGTATCTTAATAGAAAGAATATTGAGGGTCTATGATTTCCCCAAGAATTTTGGAGTTCTGTTCTTGATAGCGGCAGTTTTAATCATCTTTGCCTTGCTTGCTTTTTCATTGGTAAAAGAACCACCAGTAAGAAAACGACCTGAAAGAAAAAAATTCAGAGAAAACCTACGCTCAGGATTTGAAACTCTCAAAAGGGACAGAAATTACAGAATGCTTATTGGGACCCGGGTAGCCATTGGCGCATATGTGATGGGATTCCCCTTCTATATCATCTTCGCCAAAGAGTTCTTGCATGTTCCCACCAGCATAGCCGGCATATTCCTTTCAGTCCAGATGGCAGGATACCTATCCTCCAATATTTTGTGGGGATATCTGAGCAATAACAAAAGCAACAAATTGGTCTTGCTTCTTTCAGCTATCTGCTCAGCTATTTGTCCGCTTCTGCTTATTTTGAGCATCTTGACAGAAATTCCGCTTTACCTTTACGGTTCGATTTTCTTCTTTCTGGGGGCAACTATCGCCGGATTGGATATGGGATATACCAACTATCTTCTGGAGATTGCACCGGAGGAGCGACGACCCATCTATGTGGGATTCTTAAATACCATCGTAGGACCCACGATCTTCTTATCTGCAGTAGGCGGTCTGATCATTCAAGTTTCCTCGTTTACTTTTTTATATTCATTGGTATTTTTGATTTCCATAATCTCAATTCTTCTCTCCTTATCTCTTGGGGAACCGTCTAAAAGCCATTGAATCCTTGAACTCTGCAAACTTTTAGACATGTGGACGCTGGAGTGTCCCGCTTCAGCGGGACCGAAAGCTAAAGGTCTGCCTAAAGGCACACACTCCAAACCTGCAGTCCTCTCAGCCCCACAAGCATAATTCTTTAAACCCCTCAAAAAGAGATCTCTGAAAAAGTGGAAGAGAGTGGTCGGGCATGGGTGCCCGACCTACGAAAAATCAATGACTTGCATTCCCGTAGGCGGGCTCCCAGCCTCGCAAAAAAGAGTTTTTCAGAGCTCTCAAAAATATTCCTTGACAACAAGTAGAATCGTAGTTGTATTATATTAGTAAATTTTACAGAAACTCTTGCCAAATTCTGGAATAAGACGGATGAGTGGCTGAATGTTTGACACTCTTTACAAACTCTCGAACCTCTTTTCTTTCAGGGAGGTGCTGCATATGCGAGACCCACCAAATAAATTGAGTGTTGTAGGGGGTTTTGTGAGTGCCCAATTCATTGGGCAATAGTCCTTAAGTAGCAGATTGTATAAAAGTCTAAATTTTGGTAGCCTCAGGCTTTAGGGCTTGTTGGGAAAGTCCCACTTCGGGGGCGGGATGAATTCCCGCCCTATGAACAACAACGGCTTATCACCCATAAGGCAGGGCATTCAGCCCTGTCCGCAGGATCCAAATTCGGACCAATAGGGTTTTTCAACAGTCCCTTTAGCCTGCGAAACCATGGGTCTTTGCTTTTACAGACTTGCGCAACTTGAAGGTTGCGGATACCACTTCAAAAAGGAGACGAAAATGAAAACAAAAGCTATTCTTTCGATTCTGGTTTTGTTAACTATTGCCTTTACACTAACCCCTAATCCCTGCCTTTCCGCCGTGCCCAGCTTAATCAATTATCAGGGGGTGCTGAAAGATTCAACTGGAGCGCCATACAATAACCCCGTCACCATGATATTTTCCATCTGGGACGACTCAACCAATGGGAATAAGTTATGGGAGGAAACGCATCCAGTTGTGGAGATTTCCCATGGATTATTCAACGTTCTATTGGGCAGTGTAGATAATCCTATTCCTGATTCGGTATTCGACCAGCCAAGTGCGTGGCTTGACGTGCTGGTCAACGGAAGCCAATTATCTCCCAGAAGGCAGATGGTAAGCGTAGGTTATGCACTTCATTCAGAATTTACTGATACGGCTGAGTATGCTCTCTCCGCTCCTCCTGATGATGACTGGACAGTAGACACATCAGGCCTTAATGTCTTCCGCATGACTGGCAATGTTGGCATCGGGACGACTCCGAGTCATAAGTTAGATGTCTCGGGAGACGCAAGAATAACTGGGAGTCTTTATGCAGGAGTTTGGCAGAAAATACACGAAGCAGATTTATCAAGTGCATCCTCTTATACGGTTTCCGGATTAAATGGAAATGTTGATAGAATTTACCAAATTTTTCTCTTTGGACAAGCTTCAGGTACTCCTGAAACGTATCGTGCTATTTATGTAACTCCCAATGGTGCTACTACAGACACTTATCAAAATGCATACCATTATTTTAGAGCCGCATTTGATAATTGTGGTCAATTGACTAAGTCCGGCTTAGTCTTAGCACATATTATTGCTTCTGCAGAAACTTTTGATATTGCCAGTGAAGGCATTTTATTTGCTCCCACAGGTTATGGTAATAGATTATCAGAGAGCAGACAAGTAGGTAAAAGCCTAAGCTATCATTTTCACACTACGAATGTTGATAGGTGGAGTAATAATTCCAGCAATATTACTTCTTTAGTTTTTAATTTTGATGGTTCCAATTTCAGTGGTAAGTTAATTATCTTTGCATTAAGGTAAAGAATGATTGATATATTTGGAGCCAGTAGAGTAGGGTTAGACGAGTTGTATTTAGAGAATCTAAAAACGGGCAAGGTTTATAGATTTATTTTGCAGGAGGTGGAGAAAAATAAAAAGTGAATTAAGTATAGAAGCCGGAGTGCACCAGCTTGTCGAAGCAAAGCGGAGACCCCGACTCTGCGGGGCTGGTGCGGTGTTTCTCAGTATAGTTGCCCAATTCATTGGGCGATTTTAAAACCGCTCGATAGATCGAGCAACTACAAATTCACCCTTAAACCTTTAACCTTGTTTTTGTTGGAGTAGCGACACTCGTGTCGCGTCATAAAGCAGAGTAAACTCTGCCACTACAAATACAAAATGGAGAATTCATAAAATGAAACCAAAAATTATTCTTTCGCTTTTGGTTTTGTTAACTATTGCCTTTACACTAACCCCTAACCCCTGCCTTTCCGCCGTGCCCAGCTTGATCAATTATCAGGGGGTGCTGAAGGATTCAACGGGTGCACCCGTTACTGGCGATCCAGCTATGGAGTTCTCAATTTGGGATGATTCTATTGCAGGAAATCTTTTATGGGATGAAACCTATGTCGCTGTTCATGTCGAAAAAGGCCTTTTCAACGTCTTATTAGGGAGCAAAGATTCAATTCCCGATTCCGTCTTCAACGCACCCGATAGGTGGCTACAGGTTCAGGTGGGCGCCTCTGTCTTATGTCCAAGAAGACAGATAGTAAGCGTCGGGTATGCTTTTACTGATGGTGATTGGACAATAGACGGTGAGAACATATATCGGTTACAGGGAAACGTCGGCATCGGGACGACGGGGCCGAATTATAAATTAGAGGTGGCCGGAACCGCTTATGTGAGTGGCATAGCAACATTTGGTTCAATTCCAGTTTTACCTGCCTCTGACCCGACAGCTGATAATGAGGCAACCAGAAGAAAATTTGTAACAGACAAATTTAATACTTCTACTGGACACGACCACGATGGAACGAATAGTAAGCAATTAAGTGCTTCTGGTATGTCAGCAGTTTTAGGTGCGTGGGTTAACAAGTCATCAAATTACGGCGCGCAACAGGCTACGACTGATGGGTTTGTTTTGTTGGAAGCCGAGGCCACCAATCCTAATTATGTTTATATAAAATATGTGGGATATTCTGATAATAATGCAAATCCTTCAACAGTGCGTGCAAGAACTCTATTAAGAGGAGTTCCAAGTATGAATGTCGAGAGTTGCAGTTTTATGTTTCCAGTGAGAAAGAATGATTACTGGAAAATAGTTAGAACTGTCACCGAAGGAAGCGAATCGGATTTGTCAGTTTATTGGATACCATTAGGAAGTTAATATGCAAATTACACCCATTTTAGCACCCTTAAAAGGTCTTAGATACAACGCAGGCGGAACTCTCCTTGATGACTTAGAGATGTCCGGCTGTAGGAATATCTACATTGATAAGTTCTCTAATCTCAAGAAGATTGAGGGCTATAC